>Ga0114945_10001329_pt1 | contig 15413 bp, 15 predicted proteins | sample OV2TP3_FD_87194 | JGI IMG/M metagenome (GOLD analysis project Ga0114945, IMG submission 87194) | Hot spring microbial communities from Beatty, Nevada to study Microbial Dark Matter (Phase II) - OV2 TP3 | ecosystem: Environmental > Aquatic > Thermal springs > Hot (42-90C) | place: USA: Beatty... | reverse complement strand
CTGCCCATCCACGAGCCGGGCGGGAACATGATCGTCGACATCGGCGGGGGGACGACCGAGATGGCGGTCATCTCCCTGGACGGCATCGTCGTCTCGCGCTCGATCCGGATCGCGGGGGATGAGATGGACCAGGCCGTCATCGAGCACCTCCGCAAGGCCTACAACCTGATGATCGGCGAGCGCACCGCCGAGGAGATCAAGATCCGCATCGGGTCGGCCTACCCGCTGGACGAGGAGCTCACCATGGAGGTGCGCGGCCGCGACATGGTGACCGGCCTGCCCAAGACCGTGACGATCACCTCGGAGGAGGTCCGCGAGGCGCTCTCAGAGCCGATCCGCGCCATCGTGGAGGCGGCCCGCCAGACGCTGGAGAAGACCCCGCCGGAGCTCGCCGCCGACCTCATCGACCGGGGGATCGTGCTCGCCGGCGGCGGCTCGCTCCTGCGGGGGCTGGACAAGCTGCTCGCCGAAGAGACCAGCCTGCCTGTCCACATCGCGGACAGCCCCATGACCGCGGTGGTGCTCGGGGTGGGGAAGGGGCTCGACAACATCCGGTATCTCCGCAGCCGGATCGCCGTCTCGACCCGGGCCGAGCTCTAAGTTCCGGTATCAGATACCGGCCAACCAACTCCGTGTTTGATACCGGTATCTGATACCGGAAAGGCATGTTCGCTCGCCATCTGCCCCGCGCGAGGCTCGTGAGCCTCCTCGTCGTGGGGGGTTCGCTCGCCTTCCTGGAACCGCTTCGACACAGCGCCCTTGCCGTCCTCCGCTTGCCGTTTGTCCTGGCGAAGACCGGGGTGGCGATTCTCGTCGAGCTCCCCCGCCTGCCGTCGCTCGCCCGCGAGAACGCCGGCCTCACGGCCCAGCTCCTCCAGCGTCAGGTGGAGGAGGCCCAGCTGCGCGAGGCGCTGCGGCACGCCGAGCAGACCGGTCGGCTGCTCGAGGCCGCACCCCCCCACCGCCGAGGGACCGTCGCCCGCGTCATCGGCCGCTCCACGATCCCGACCCAGCAGACGGTCCTGCTGGACCGGGGCGAGCGCCAGGGCCTGGGCCGTGAGAGCGTCATCCTGGATGCGTTCGGCCTGGTCGGGCGCGTGACGGAGCTGCACGCCACGACCGCGCTGGTGACCCTCCTGACGGACCCGGAGAGCCGGGTGGCCGGGCTGGTGGAGCGCTCCCGCGAAACCGGGTTGCTCGTGGGCCGAGGCCGGGGGCGCTGCGAGCTCCTCTACCTCGATGCGGACGCGGATGTCCAGGCAGGCGACCGAATCGTGACGGCTGGCCTTGGGGGGCCGTTCCCCAAAGGCATGCCGCTCGGCACTGTGATCCAGGTCACGCGGGATGAGCAGGTCGGCGCGGCGTGGGCCTCGGTGGTTCCTGCGGCGCAGTTGGGCCGCCTGGAAGAGGTCCTCTGCTTGTCACCTGACGCATCGTGATGGGATTGTTGATCACCTGTCTGCTCCTCCACACGGTGATGGTCCAGCTGATTCCGTGGCCGTGGTGGGTGCCCGACCTGACGCTGGTGGGCCTCGTCTTGGCGGTCGGGCGCTCCCCGAGGCAGTGGCTCATCTATTCAGCGATCGCGGGGCTGTGGACCGTCCTCTGGGCGGTCCGGTTCCATGCGCCGCTGCTCGCTGGGTACCTGGCGGTCGGATGGACCGTGCAGGCGTTGGGGAGGCGTTGGGACGCGGCCGATCCCAAGGTGCAGATGGGGCTGGTCGGGTGGGCCGCCGCCCTCATCACCGTTGGCTCGCTCTGGCTCCATGACCTCTGGTCGGTGCCGGTGGTGGGGCTGGCCGGCGCCCACGTGGCGATGACCTGTGCCGCGCTCCCACCGGTCCGCCGGCTGGCGGGCCGCAGACAGGTGGTGGGATGACAGCTCGGTTGGTCCGGATGCAGGTCATCCTCTCCATCGCGCTGGGGCTGCTGGTCGTGCGCCTCGCGCACCTGCAGCTCGTTCGGGGCGCGCACTACCGCCGGCTCGCCGAGCAGAACCGCCTGCGGCTCGTGCCTGAGCCGGCCCCCCGCGGGCTCATCGTCGACCGACGGGGGCGCTTCCTCGCCTCCAACCAGACCGTCTTTCGCGTCGCCATCATCCCGCAAGAGCTGGAGGATTTCCCCGCGGTCCTCCGGCACGTCAGCGCCCTCACGCGCCGGTCCCCGGACGCCCTCAAGCGCGCGTACCGCCTCGAGCGGAGCCTGGCCTTCATGCCGGCCACCGTGGTCTCGTATGTCCCCAAGGAGGTCGCGATCCGTCTGGAGGAGACGCGGTGGCAGTTCCCAGGGCTCCTGGTGAAGCCGGAAACGGTCCGGCACTACCCGGCGGGCTCAAGCGCCGCGCATCTCCTGGGGTACCTCAGCCAGCCGACCGCCGAGGAGCTGCCGGCCCTCAAGCCGTACGGTGTGCGCCCGCAACACCTCGTCGGCCGCTCCGGGCTTGAGCGGCTGCTGGACCAGGACTTACGCGGGCGCGCCGGCGGCCTCATGGTGGAGGTCGACCATCGCGCAAGGCAAGTCCGGGTGGTGGGGCAGCGTGTGCCGGAGGCCGGGGCGCCGGTCACCCTGACTCTCGACGCGCAGCTCCAGGCGCTCATTGAACAGGCGTTCGGGACGCAGCCGGGTGGGTGCGTGGTCCTCGACCCGGAGACCGGCGAGGTGCTGGCGATGGTGAGCGTGCCCGCCTTCCCGCCGGAGGCGTTCCTCGGGGCACAGACGCTCCTCGTCCGGTCGCTGCTCGACGACCCGCGCTCACCGTTGATGAACCGGGCGACGGTCGGGGTGTACCTGCCGGGCTCGATCCTGAAGCTCGTCACCGCCTCAGCGGCCCTCGAGGCGCAGGTCATCACCCCCTCGACCACGATCGTCTGTCCTGGTTCGCTCAGGCTCGGGGATCGGACGTTCCACTGCTGGAACCTGGACGGCCATGGGCCGCTCGCGTTGCGGGAGGCGCTCCTGCAGTCGTGCAACGTGTACTTCATGCAGGTCGGCCGGCGGCTGGGGTTGAAACGGTTGCGCGCGGCCCTGGAAGCGGTTGGGTTGTCCCGGCGGACCGGATGGCCGCTCGAGGAGCAGCGCGGGCATCTGCCCGATCGCCCCCTGATGGAGGGGGAAGTCGCCATACTGGCGATGGGCCAGGGGGAGGTGCTGGTCACCGTGTTGCAGACCGCGGTCATGGCGGCGGCCTTTGCCAACCAGGGCTGGCTGGTGGATCCGTGGGTGGTGCGGGATGTCGCCCATCGCCCGTCGCCGCGACATGCGTCCCGGCGGCGGATCCCCTGGGCCCCGGAGACGTTCGCGACGGTGCGCGCCGGCATGGAGGCGGTGGTTCGCGATCCCGACGGCACCGGCCGTCGGGCCTTCAGTCCGCTCGTCGCCATCGCGGGCAAGACGGGCACGGCGCAGACCCACGTCCCCGGACAGCCCCACGGGTGGTTCGTGGGGTTCTGCCCCGTTGACCATCCGCGTGTGGCGATGGCGATCCTGGCCGAGCACGGCGGCTCCGGCGGAGACCTGCCCGCGGAGATCGCCAGGACCATCTGCGAGTACGTGACGGCGCCGGAGGCGCTCTGATGCCGGTGTCGCTCCGCTCCTCTCACGCATGGGACTGGACGGTGCTGGCCGCTGCCGCGTCGCTGGTCCTCGTCGGCGCCCTGGCGATGTGCAGCGCGGCCTCGGCGGTGAATCCCCAACTGGGCCTGCGTCACGCGACGTGGATCGCCCTCGGGGTGGCCCTGTCGTTCGGCGTCGCGAGGCTCTCCCCGCCCCGGTGGATGGATGCGGCAGGGGTGGTCTACGGCCTGACCCTGTCGGCGCTTGCGCTGGTCCTGGTGGCCGGCGCGGTGCGCCTGGGTGCTGCCCGCTGGCTCTCGGTCTTCGGGTTGAGCATCCAGCCGTCGGAATTCATGAAGCTGGGCACGATCGCGCTGCTCGCCCGCTACCTGGCTGGCCAGCCTCGGCCGCTGCCGGCCCGCGCCGTGCGTGGCTCCCTGCTGATCGCCGGGGCGCCGGCGCTCCTGATCGTCCTGCAGCCGGATCTCGGCTCCGCCTCAATATTCGGCGCCATCTGGGTCGGGATGGTCTGGATCGCGGGCGCCTCCCCCCGGACGCTGGGGGGGATCGCCGCGTCGCTGCTGGCGCTCCTGCCCATCGGCTGGCATCTGCTGCACGACTACCAGCGGGACCGTCTGCTCGTGTTCATCAATCCCCACGCGGACCCGCTGGGGGCCGGCTACACCATCATCCAATCCACCATCGCCATCGGCTCCGGGCGGTGGCTGGGCCGCGGGTGGTTCGCAGGCACCCAGAACCAGCTGAGCTTCCTGCCGGAGCGCCATTCCGATTTCCTCTTCTCGGTCATCGGGGAGGAGTGGGGGTTTGCGGGCTCTGTGGCCGTCGTGGCGCTGTTCGGGTGGCTGTTGGCGCGGACGCTCCGCGTCGCCGGGGAGCTCTCCGACCCGCAGGGACGCCTCTTCCTGGCGGGGGTGGGCGCCTGGCTTGGGTACCAGGTCTTCGTGAACCTCGGGATGGTGATGGGCCTCGTGCCGGTGGTGGGGGTGCCGCTGCCGCTGATGAGCTACGGCGGGTCCTCCATGATCGCCGTCTGGACGGCCCTCGGCCTCCTCCAAAGCCTCCGCCGGTGGGAGGTGCACGAGTGACAAAGGGCACGTTGTCCTTTTTCACCAAGTCGACTTGATGACAATTCACCTCGTGTGGTATAGTTGGGACGATTGACCGTGTGAAAAGGGCAAACCCACGGTGACGTGGGGGCGCAAAGCTACAGCTCCCGGTATCTGATACCGGCAGGTATCAGATACCGGCGAGGGCTGAGCTGCCACCGGGAGCGAACAGACGGCCTTTTCACGGGCCGTCTATTTTTTTCGGGGCACCGGAAGAGTAGTCACCGATGCGACAACCGCCACAGGACGCCAGCAATCACCGCCCCGCCCATCGCGTCATCGCCTCGCTCAACCGCGAGCAGGTGGACTACCTCGACCAGCTGGGCAAGGACGCCCAGTTCTCGTCCGGGGTGAAGCTCTCCAGGACCCAGATCCTCGCCGCCATGGTCAACGCGCTCAAACGGCTCAACCTGACCGGGGAAGGGATCAGCACCGCGGAGCAGTTCGAGCAGCGGATCGTCGATGCCATGATGCACAAGATGCGAGGAGGGAAACGCGCCTGATGGCCGTCTCGGCGAAACCCACGATGGAAGAGCTCCTCCGGGTCATGGTCGAGCAGGGGGCGACCGACCTCCACCTGAGCGCGAACAGCCCTCCCCACCTGCGTCTGGACGAGCGCCTGGTCGCGACGGACCACGCCCCACTCTCCGGCCCCGAGGTGAAGGAGCTCGCCTACAGCCTGCTGGCGCCGGAGCGGATCGAGCGATTCGAGCGCTGGAAGGAGCTGGACTTCGCGTTCTCCGTGGAGGGGTTGGCGCGGTTCCGCGCCAACTACTTCATCCAGCAAGGCTACGTGGGCATGGCGCTCCGGATGCTCCCGTTCCGCATCATGAACTTCGCGGAGCTGGGATTGCCGGTCAAGCTGATGACCGAGCTGTGCGAGAAGCCCCAGGGGCTCGTCCTGGTGACCGGGGCCACCGGCTCCGGGAAGACCACGACGCTGGCCGCCATGGTGGACTACCTGAACACGAACAAGAACTACCACATCGTGACCATTGAGGACCCGATCGAGTACACGCACACCAGCAAGCGATCCATCGTCGACCAGCGGGAGCTCGGCAGCGACACCCAGTCGTTCGCCCAGGGGCTGAAGCACGTCCTGCGGCAGGATCCCGACGTCATCCTCATCGGGGAGATGCGCGACCTGGAGACCGTCGAAACCGCCCTGATCGTCGCGGAGACGGGGCACCTCGTCCTGGCCACCCTCCACACCTCCGACGCGATGCAGACGGTGAACCGCATCGTGGACGTCTTTCCGGCGAGCCAGCAGAATCAGGTCCGCGTCCAGCTCTCGCTGGAGCTCCTCGGGGTCGTCTCCCAGCAGCTCATCCCCAAGGCGGGCGGCCGCGGCCGGGTGCTGGCGCTGGAGTTCCTCGTGGTGAACCACGCGGTCCGCTCGCTCGTCCGCGAGCAGAAGATCCATCAGCTCTACTCGGTGATCCAGACCGGGCAGAAAGAGGGCATGAGGACGATGAACCAGTCGCTCTATGAGCTGTACGCCAACCGGGTCATCACCCTGGAGCACGCGCTGGCGCGCTCGAGCGACCCGGACGACCTCACGCGGCTCATGAACCGGTGACCCCATGGCCAAACGGATCATCACGAAGCTCATCGGCCAGGTGCTCCTCGAGCGCGGGGTGATCACCCGCCCGAAGCTCGAGGAGGCCCTGGCGTACCAGAAGGCGCACGGCGGGCTGCTGGGCCAGGTGCTGATCAAGCTGGGGTACACCTCGGAAGAGGAGATCGCCCTGGCGCTGACGGCGCAGTACGGCTTTCCCTATCTGCCGCTCGACAACTATGAGATCGACGGCGGCCTGACCGCGCTGGTCCCTGAGGGCCTCGCCCGGCAGTACTGCCTGATCCCCATTGACCGCATCGGGAACGCCCTGACGCTGGTCATGGCGGACCCGTCCAACGTCAAGGCGATCGAGGAGATTGAGCTCCTGACGAAGTGTGTCGTCCAGACGTTCGTCAGCACGCCGACGGAGATTGACCAGGCGATCACCAAACACTACGCGAAGTCGCAGGCATCGGGGACCGACGATGGCAAGCCTCCAGAAGCGGATCACTGACGCGCTGATCTCCCGGGGCCTCCTGACGCCGGCGCAGCTGGACGACGTCCTCGCGGTGCAGCGGAGCCAGGGGAGGAGCCTGCAGACCCTCCTGCTGGAGCGAGGCCTGGTGAGCGAAGCGGACCTGGTCGCGGTCATCAGCCAGGGGATCGGCATCCCGCCGATCAGCCTGTCCCGGATGAAGCTGGATGTCGGCCTCAAGGCGCTGATCCCCCGCGACCTGGCGCTCCAATACCAGCTCATCCCGGTCTCCTGCACCGGCCAGGCGCTGACCATCGCGATGGCCGACCCGCTCAACGTGTTCGCCCTCGACACCGTCGCCGCGATCACGGGTCTCTCAATCACCCCCGTGCTGGCCACGCCCAAGGACATCCGGGACACCATCGACACCTTCTACGGGACCGGGGTCGAGGAGACGCTGCGCGCGATGGTGAAGAAGACCCAGACCAGCTCCCATGCGGTCATCACCGGCGCCGAGGAGGGGGAGGGGTCGGAGGCCGAGCGGCTCTTGCGGTTGACCCAGGAGGCGCCCGTCATCAAGCTGACCGACGCCCTCCTGACCCGCGCCGTCCGGGTCCACGCCTCGGACCTGTTCATCGAGCCGCGGGAGCAGAGCGTCCGGATCCGCTACCGGGTCGACGGCGTCCTGCAGGAAGGCCCGGCGCCGCCCAAGCACCTCCACGCGGCGGTGGTGTCCCGCATCAAGATCATGTCGGAGCTCGACATCGCCGAGCGCCGGCTGCCGCAGGACGGTCATTTCAACTTCCGCGTGGATGAGCGCGTGATCGATTTCCGGGTCTCCGTCCTCCCCTCGAGCTTCGGCGGCAACGTCTGCGTCCGGATCCTCGACAAGGGCGAGGTCAAGCTCGACATCGACACCCTGGGGTTCTCCTCCCGGGACCTTGAGCGGCTGAAGGCCTGCGCCAGGCGGCCGCACGGCATGCTCCTGTCGACCGGCCCGACGGGGTCCGGCAAGACCACGACGCTCTATGCGCTGCTGAAGATGATCGACAGCCCCGAGAAGAACATCGTGACGGTCGAGGACCCGGTGGAGTTCAACCTCCCCGGGGTCAATCAGGTCAACGTGAAGACGGACATCGGCCTGACGTTCGCCAAGGCGCTGCGGTCGATCCTGCGCCAGGATCCCGACGTGATCATGGTGGGCGAGATCCGCGACGCCGAGACGGCGGACATGGCGATCAAGTCCGCGCTGACGGGCCACCTCGTGCTGAGCACGCTCCACACCAACAGCGCGGCCGGCTCGGTCGTTCGCCTCGTCAACATGGGCATGGAGCCGTTCCTCATCAACTCCTGCGTCATGGCGGTCGTCGGGCAGCGCCTCGTCCGCAAGGTCTGCCCGAAGTGCCTCGAGCGCTACCGGCCCCCGAAACGGATGGCGGAGCAGCTCGGCCTCCTGGACACGCGCGGGGAGCCGCTGGAGCTCGTCCGCGGCACCGGCTGCCGCGGGTGCTTCAAGTCCGGGTACGCCGGACGGGAGGTCATCGCCGAGACCCTCATCATGAGCCCGCCGATCCGGGAGCTGATCCTCCGGCGGGCCCCGGAGCGCGACGTGCAGAACGCGGCCCGCAAGGAAGGCATGCAGACGCTGCGGGAGGCGGGGCTGGCGAAGGTGACGGCGCACATCACGACCCTCGATGAGGTGTTCCGCACCACGATCGGAGAGGTGGTGGCCGAATGACCAGCTTCAGGCAGCGGATCGCCGACCTGCTCATCGCGCAGCAGCTCGTCAAGCCGGACCAGCTGGACAAGCTGGGGGCCGAGTCGTCCCGGAACGGCAAGAGCTTCGCCCGGCTGCTCATCGACCAGGGGGTGGTCTCCGAGGCGAAGCTGATCGAGCTCTTGTCCAACGCGTTCGGCCTCCCGATGATCTCCCTCGAGAAGTACCGCATGGATCCCGCCGTGACCCGCCTCATCCCGGAGCGGTTCGCCCGCCAGTACAACCTGATCGCGCTGGCGAAGTTCGGGGAGCGCCTGGTCGTGGCGATGAGCGATCCGATGAACATCGTGGCCATCGACGACCTCAAGGCCCTGACCCAGGTCGCCATCGACCCGGTGCTGGCGTCCGAGGCGGAGATCCGGCGGGCCATCGAGCAGGCCTACGCGCAGCAGGAGTCCGCCGCGCCTTCCGCCGAGCGCGGCCCAGGCGGCGAGGACGACAACCTCGACACGGCGGTGGCCCTGCTGTTGAGCGAACGGGAGAACACGGACGCGCCGATCGTCCAGGTGGTCAACCTCCTGGTGATCGAGGCCATGCGGTCCCGCGCCTCGGACATCCACCTGGAGCCGATGGCGGAGGCGCTGCGCGTGCGCTATCGGGTGGACGGGCGGCTCGTCGAGACCCACCGCTTCCCCAAGGCGGTGCAGAACCCGATGCTGACCCGCCTGAAGATCATGTCCGGCCTCGACATCACCGAGTGGCGGATCCCCCAGGACGGCCGGTTCAAGGTGCGGCTGGAGGAGCGGGAGGTGGATTTCCGCGTGTCCCTCCTCCCGATCACGCACGGCGGGAAGGCGGTCCTGCGGCTGCTGGACAAGGCCAACCTGTCGATCGGCCTGGATCACCTGGGCTTCCTCCCCGAGTCGATCGAGCAGTTCAAGGCCGCGGTGAAGCGGCCTCACGGGATGATCCTCGTGACCGGCCCGACCGGCTCCGGGAAATCGACCACGCTCTACTCGGTCCTGAACCAGTTGAACCAATCGACGCGGAACCTCATCACCATCGAAGACCCAGTGGAGTATCAGATTGAAGGCATCACGCAGGTGCAGATCCATCCGGAGGCCGGGTTGACGTTCGCGAGCGGCCTCCGCGCCCTCCTGCGGCAGAGCCCGGACATCGTGATGATCGGCGAGATCCGGGACTTCGAGACGGCCGACATCGCCATGAAGGCGAGCCTGACCGGGCAGCTCGTCCTCTCGACGCTGCACACGAACGACGCCGCCTCGGCGGTGACGCGGCTCATCGACATGGGGGTGGAGCCCTTCCTGGTCGCGTCCAGCGTCAGCCTCATCGAGGCCCAGCGGCTCGTCCGCAAGCTGTGCCCCAAGTGCCGCGGGCCGTTTGCGCCGAGCCCCGCCCTGCTCGAGCGCCTGGGCTTCCAGCCAGCCAAGGAGGCGACCTTCTTCGAGGCCAAGGGGTGCCGGCACTGCCACGGGACGGGCTATCGGGGCCGCATGGGCATCATCGAGGTCTTCCAGGTGGATGAGCGGGTCCGAGAGCTGATCGTCTCGCGGGCCCAGTCGTGGGAGATCAAGGACTACGCCGTCAAGGCGCTGGGGATGGTCCCCCTGCGGCAGGACGGCCTGCAGAAGGCCGCGATGGGCCTGACGACGCTCGAGGAAGTGGTCGCCGTGACGTCTGAGGAGTAGCGGGGCCGCACCCATGCCGACGTTCGGGTACGTGGTGAAGGACAAGCTCGGCAAGACGCACACCGGCACGCTGGAGTCGGAGTCGCGCAACACCCTCATCGAGCAGCTCTGGAAGCGGGACTTCGTCGTCCTGGCGATCGAGGAGCGCGGCCACGGGACGTTCGCGCTCCTGCGGGTCGGCCAGCCGGGCGTCAAGTCCGAGCAGCTCGTCATTTTCTCCCGGCAGCTGGCGACGATGGTGGACAGTGGCATCCCGATCGCCCCCGCGCTGGATGTCCTGGCGGACCAGATGGAGAACCGGACGTTCCGGCAGGTCCTCAAGAAGGTCCGGGGTGACATCGAAGCCGGCTCCAGCCTGTCCGAGGCCATCGGCCGGCACCCGCGGGCGTTTTCCGAGTTCTTCGTCAACATGGTCCGGGCGGGGGAATCATCCGGGCGGCTGGATGAGATCCTGGACCGGGTGGCCGCCTACATCGAGAAGGTCAGCGTGCTCCAGCGGAAGGTGCGCGCCAGCCTCTTCTATCCGGCGTTCGTCACGGTCCTGGCCATCGGGATCACCACCTTCCTGCTCGTGGTCATCGTGCCCAAGTTCAAGGAGATCTTCACGGCGCTGGGCGGCCAGCTCCCGGCGCCGACGCAGCTCCTCCTGGGGGTCAGCGAGTTCATCGGGACGTACCTCGCCTACGAGGTGCTGGCCTGCGTGGCGCTGGCCGTCGGCGTGCGCCTCTACATGGGGACCCCGGCGGGGCGGCTCCAGTTTGACCGGCTCGCCCTGCACATCCCCGTCATCGGCAAGCTGCTGCAGAAGGTGTTCATCGCGCGGTTTTCCCGGACGCTTGCGACCCTGGTGAAGTCCGGCGTGCCCATCCTCACCTCCCTCGAGATCGTCGCCAAGACGGCCGGGAACAAGGTGGTGGAGGGCGCGGTCCTGGCGGCCCGGTCCAGCATCAAGGAGGGGGAGAACATCGCGGACCCGCTCGCCCTGAGCCGGGTGTTCCCGACGATGGTGACCCGGATGATCGCCGTGGGGGAGAAAACCGGGGAGCTGGAGAAGATGCTGACCAAGATCGCCGACTTCTACGAGAACGAGGTGGACGCCGCGGTCACCGCCCTGACGAGCCTCATCGAACCGCTGGTCATCGCCATCCTTGGCGTGGTCATCGGCGGCATCGTCGTGGCGCTCTTCCTGCCCATCTTCAAGATCTCGACCCTCGTCAGCCACTAGGTTTTCCCTTGACTCCATGAGGGTGGTATGGCATAGTTAGGTCGACAATTGATTCAGCGTTCAGGCCACACTCGCCGTGAGGCGGGGTCGGAAAGCCACAGACCCTTGGGAGCGAGCGAGGCGTGAGGAAGCCGTCAGGCCGTTGGTCTTCCCGGGACCGGCGATCCTGAGGGCGGAATCATCGTCTATCCTAAGGGTGGCTGGGCTGCCGCTGGAAAGCACGAAGAGCCATTGTCCAGGCGGCAATGGCTTTTTTCGTCTGGAAGGGAGGTGAGTCGGCTAGCGGTGGAAATCCTGAATGTCCGGGGAAGTCGGCAGGCCTTATCCGTCTCTTATCCATGAAGGAGGCATGACAATGAGACACTCACGCGAAGGAGGCTTCACGCTCGTTGAAATCATGATCGTGGTCGCCATCATCGCCCTGTTGGCGGCGATCGCGATCCCGAACGTCCTGCGCGGCCGGACCACCGCGAACGAATCCGCCGCGGTGGGCAACATCCGGGCGCTCGTCTCCTCGCTCGAAATGGCCCGGTCAGTGAACAACGCGTATCCCGCCCTCGAGACATGGCAGGCCACCATGTACGGCGCCAACTGCACCGCAGGGACCGCGCCGGACCCGGACTTTGGTCCGCCGTCGTTCTGTCTGCCAACGCTGAACGGCGGTGCGGCAGACGTCGTCCAAGGCTACATCTATGATTACACCGGCGTGGCTGCGCCGGGGCAAACGTACACGCTGCTGGCGGTGCCCCAAACGCTCGGCACAACCGGAACCCGGTCGTTTTACGCCGATCAAACCGGACTGGTTCGTCACTGCACGGGAACAGCGACGGTAGCGCAGGCGGCGGATGAATCCACGATCGACGCCGCACCGACCGCGTGCGATTAACCGTTCAGGGCGGGGCAGGTCAGAGTCGATGGCGAGACAGCCTGGGGCTCTAGGCGAGCGCCTAGAGCCCCGGTCTGTTCTCGTGAGCGTCGAGGGCTAATGCCTTCGCCCCCGTTTGCCAACCTGGTCCAGTCCCTGACGGACCTGTTCAAGCGGCTGACGACCATCGCCCCCAAAGAGCCCAAGCTCACCATCGGGCTGGACATCGGGTCCGCGTCGGTGAAGGCGGTCGCGCTCGGCCCCCGCAAGGGGCTCGGCGCCCGCCCGCTCGCCGGCCAGCACGTCCTGCCCCTCCAGGCGGGGCAGGAGGCGGACGCGTCCGAGGCCATCAAGGCGGCGGTGGGCGCGCTCAAGCTCCCCACCCGGTCGGTCAACGTGGCGGTCAGCGGGCAGTGGGTCATCATGCGGGTGGTGGAGATGCCCCTCATGAAGCCCCACGAGCTGAAGCAGGCCCTGCCCTTCGAGGCCCAGCGGTACCTGCCGTTCAACGTGCAGGACGTCGTGCTGGACGGCGTGGTGCTCGGGCCGGCGGCCCCCAAGAAACAGTGGGTTCTGATCGTCGCCTGCAAGAAGGAGCTCATCGAGCGCCGGATGGATTGGCTCAAGCGCGCCGGCTGCGAGGCGGCGCTGATCGACGTGGATGCGCTGGCGCTGACCAACGCCTTTCAGGCGAGCGGAGGCGGGCGCCGGGACGGCATCCGCGCGCTCATCAACGTGGGGGGCCAGCTCAGCAACCTCGTCATCCTCCAGGGCGAGCTCCCGTACCTCGTGCGGGACATCCCCTGGGGCGCGGACAAGCTCATCCGTGGCGTCGCGGAGCAGCTCGGCGCCGAGCCGGCGGCCGTCAGTGACTCGCTCGTCAAGGGCCAGGTCGCCCCGGAGCTGTCGCGCGCGCTGGACGCGACGACCCAGGCGCTGGCGGATGAGCTGCAGTTGTCCTTCGACTACTTCGAGAACCGGTTTGGCCAGCCCCCGGAGGAGGTCTGCGTGAGCGGGGGGGTGGGGCAGTCGGCCGTCTTCCTCGATTCGTTGAAGCGTCACCTCACCCAAACGCTCACGCCCTGGACGCCGGGGCGCGGGCTGACGGGACAGTTCGCCGTCGCCTACGGGTTGGCCTTGAGGAGCGCCTAGCCGATGCTCAGGGTCAACCTGCTGCCTGACGGCGCACGCAAGGCCGCGCTCTCCCCGCTCGAGCAGCTGCACCGGACCCCTTTGGTGTGGCTTGCCGCAGCGGGCATGGTGCTCTTCGCCGCGTCGCTGACCGCCTCGACGGCGCTGGGGCATCGCCGGCTGCAGGCGCTCAACGCCAAGATCCAGGCCCTCGCCCCGAAGAAGGCCGAGGTCGACCAGATCCAGCGGCTGCTGCAGCAGCTCCGCGCCCAGGAGGCGGCCTTCCGCGGCCTGAAACGGGGGCAGGGGCTCTGGTCGAAGCGGTTGAACGTCCTCTCCAACGTGACCCCCGACGGCGTGTGGTTCACGGAGCTCGTGCTCGACCCGGCCAAAGGGCTCATCCTCCAGGGGGCGGTGATCGGGGAGGGCGGCTCGGAGATGGTGCGGGTGGGCCAGCTCGTCCAGAGCCTGCAGGCGGACCCCGACTTCGCCTCGGCGGTGCAGGACATCCAGATCGAGTCCATCAAGCGGCTCCAGGAACAGGAGATCGAAGTCGTGCAGTTCACGCTGACCGGCGCGCTCGTCACGGCATCATCGGCAGCCCCGACGTCATGAAGCTGCGGGTCTCCACGCGCGAGCAGCGCACCCTCGCGTTGGTGGGGGCGCTGGGTCTCATGATCCTCTGGGTGTACCTGGCCCTCATCATCGGGCCGCTGATGCGCGAGGCGCGTCGCAGCCGGGAGCAGGTGCGCGCCGCCCGCGACCAGCTCAAGGTGCTGGAGCTCTCGACGATGAACGAGACGGCGCTGCGGGAGCAGCACCGCCAGGTGCAGGACACCGTCGCGTCGCTGCGCAGCCTCCTGCCGGATGAGGAGGAGCTGCCCCGCGTCATTGAGCTCCTCTCCGAGCTGGCGGGCCGGTCGCAGGTCAAGATCCAGACCATCTTTCCCCAGCGCCCGCTGGAGGCGGCGGGGGCGCCGAAGACGCCCGCCGCACAGGCCAGCCCCGCGCCGGTCGTCTACAAAGAGGTGCTCATCCAGGTGGACGCGTTGGCCGGGTACCATCAGTTGGGGACGTTTTTGAGCCTCGTGGAGGCCGGGGAGAAACCCATGCAGCTGGCCAGCCTCCAGATTGCTCCGGAGCCGCGGGGGTCCAAGCGGTTCCACATCAAATTGGTCATCCAATCGTACTTCGCGACGCGCGACGCCGTCACTATCGGCGGGGAGAAGAAGCTATGACGACCGTGTCGGGACCGTTTCTCTTTTTCCCATCGGCTATCAACAGGAAAAAGGGAAGCGGTCCCGGGATCGCGAGTCTCGCCCTCGCCCTGGCCGCGCTGCTTGGCGCCGCGGCGGTCCCGGCCGGGTGGGCGGCGGAAGACGCAGGCGCCGCGCCGTCCGCTGAGCCTTTTCGCTACGATTCGGGCGGGCGGCGGGACCCGTTCATGCCGCTGGTGCGGGAGGGGCGGTTGGTCGGCGCGACCCAGGGGGCGCGGTTCGATGCGGGCGTCCCGACGCTCTACGGCATCCTCTGGGACCCGCAGGGGGATTCCATCGCGCTCATCAACGATGCGGAGGTCAAGGTCGGCGAGACGATCGCCGGCTTCCGGGTGAAGGCGATTCAACGGGACGCCGTGGTGCTGGACGGCGGAGGGGAACCGGTGGTGCTCCGGATCACGTATGAGCCGGCGCCCGGTGAGCCCTCCCCGGGTGCCACAACGGGAGGTGAAGGTCCGTGAAGAGACTTGTGTGGCACGGGACGCTGCTCGTCGTAGGGCTGTTGCTGGTCTGGCCGAGCGCCGCGCGGGTGTGGGCGGACACACCGGAGACGGACTGGCCCGCGTGGGACGAGGACGCCGGCCAGCCGCAGGAGGGCGAGCCCGCGGCGTCGCCCAAGGCCCCACCCGACCCGCTGGAGACCGGCGCGTCGGTCGAGGAGGAGGGCGCGCGACCCGAAGAGGAGCGCGTGCAGCCGCCGGCCGCGGGGGAGGTCCGCCTCGTCAGCGTCGATTTCAAGGACGCGGACATCCGGCAGGTCCTCCGGGTCATCTCGCT
>Ga0114945_10001327_pt1 | contig 15427 bp, 11 predicted proteins | sample OV2TP3_FD_87194 | JGI IMG/M metagenome (GOLD analysis project Ga0114945, IMG submission 87194) | Hot spring microbial communities from Beatty, Nevada to study Microbial Dark Matter (Phase II) - OV2 TP3 | ecosystem: Environmental > Aquatic > Thermal springs > Hot (42-90C) | place: USA: Beatty... | reverse complement strand
GGGATTGCAGGCAATCCCCCAAGGGGTTACAGCGAAGAAATGCGACGGAAAGGAGCATTTCTGAGCGCCATAGGGGCGAAGCCCCTGTGGAAGATAGTGCCGAACGAAGTGAGGCCTATCTTGGAGAAGCCCATGATCATGATGGATAAAGTCACCGGCAAAAAACGCATCCTGATCGTTGATGACGATCCGAATGTCACCCAGATGCTGGCAACGCTCCTTCAGATGAAAGGCTACGAAGTGGATGTGGCCGCCACCGGCCAGGAGGCCATCAAAAAAGCCTCCTCTTCCAATGTGGATCTCATCCTTTTGGACCTGATCCTTCCTGATCTCGAAGGTTTTGAAGTCTGCCGTTATTTAAAGGGGGAAAAAGCCACCCTCCATATCCCGGTTATTATTGTCAGCGCCCGGTATTTGTTTGAGGACAAGGTGGAAGGGTTGCACCTCGGGGCCGACGATTATGTGACCAAACCTTTTGAGAATGAGGAATTGTTTGCCCGGATGGAAGCCGTTATGCGCCGGCGGTTATTTTTTAATCTGGATCAATCAAAGGACGGCAAGGAAAAGATCATCCTGGAATTAAGGAAGATCATTGATCAAGAACTGATCGAATCGTTTTTTCAGCCGATCTATTTGTTGAAACCCTTTAAGCTCCTCGGTCTCGAGGTCCTCACCCGGCCTTTGACCCAGACGATCTTATCCAATCCAGAGCTGCTTTTTAAGGCCGCTTTGCAATTTGGATTCTACTGTGATCTGGAGATGCTCGCTTGGAAGAAGGCCCTCAGGTTTATTTCCCAGCATCCCCTCTCTGAGGCCAAGATCTTTCTGAACTGTAACCCCTACCTTGTGGAAGGGCATAAATTCCTGAAGATCAAATCTGTTTTTGATGAGAACCATATCGATGTCGAAAAGGTCGTTCTGGAGATCACCGAGCGCTCCGCGATCAAAGATTTTAAAACCTTCTATGAACATCTCAAATATTTTAAAGATCAAGGTTTTGGGGTGGCCGTGGACGATGTGGGGGGCGGGTATGCGAGCCTGGAGTCCATCGTTGAAACCCAACCCGATGTGGTCAAGATTGACCGCCACATCATCTCAGATTTGAAAAGAGACATCTTTCGAAGAAGCATCGTCAAATTTATCGTTTCTTTCTGCAAGGAAAACCAAATCATCTCCGTTGCGGAAGGCATAGAAACCCGCCGGGATCTGGATGCCGTGATTGATTTGGGCGTTGATGCCGGCCAGGGATACTTTTTGTATCGGCCCACCACCCAGATCAATCTGAAAGATATCTCCCAAAAATCCCTTTCCAAGAACTAATACATACGTCTTTAATAATTTGGCATGAGTCATTGCGAGCGACCGTAGGGAGCGAAGCAATCCTATTGTCGACAGAAAAGATTGCTTCGTCGCTCCTTTCAGTCGCTCCTCGCAATGACACTTTCATTGTGACGTTTGTATTAAAATCGCGTCTTCTTTGTTTCATTTTGAAAATTCGCGCCTTAAAGGCTATAATGAAGGCGCTATGAATCCTTTCCCACAAACCCCATCCCCACAGATCAACTCCCCGGCAAAGACTTCTGCCATTCTCCACGGCAAAAGCCTCCTTTCCAATGAGGATATTTATCTTTTTAGATCCGGCGCTCATTTTCGACTCTATAACAAACTCGGCAGTCAACGGATCCATGCCGATGGCGTGGAGGGGGTACATTTCGCCGTCTGGGCCCCCAATGCCCAAGGTGTTTCGGTGGTGGGGGATTTCAATGGATGGGATCCTCAGGCCCATCCCTTGGCCGTCCGCTGGGACAGCTCCGGAATCTGGGAGGGGTTCATCCCTCATGTCAGAAAGGGATCGCTTTATAAATATCACATTATCTCTCAACACAACAATTTCCAAGCCCAGAAAATAGACCCCTTTGCCTTTTGGTCGGAGGTCCCTCCGAAGACGGCCTCGATTGTGTGGGACCTGGATTATGAATGGCATGATGATCGCTGGATGGAGGAACGTCATCGGCATAATGGTCTTCATGCCCCTATTTCGATTTATGAGATGCATTTGGGATCATGGCGGCGTAAAGTGGAAGAGAATAACCGGTGCCTTTCTTACCGGGAGATTGCCAGTCATCTTATCGATTATCTTAAGGAAATGGGTTATACGCATGTTGAGTTTATGCCGGTGATGGCTCATCCTTTTTATGGCTCCTGGGGCTATCAGACCATTGGGTATTTTGCCCCAAGCCCCCGCTATGGGGCCCCTCAGGATCTCATGCATTTGATGGACCGCCTTCACCAAAATGGAATCGGCGTGATTTTGGACTGGGTTCCCTCCCATTTTCCTTCGGATGGACACGGGTTGGTTTATTTTGACGGAACCCACCTTTATGAGCATGCGGATCCTAAGAAGGGATTCCATCCCGACTGGAAAAGTTATATCTTTAATCATGGCCGCAGTGAAGTGGCGGAATTTTTAGTTTCGAGCGCCTTGTTTTGGCTGGACAAATATCATGCCGACGGCCTGCGCGTGGATGCCGTGGCTTCTATGCTTTATCTCGATTATTCCCGAGGAGAAGGAGAGTGGATCCCCAATGAGCACGGGGGCCGGGAAAACCTGGAGGCCATCCGTTTCCTGAAGCGCTTGAACGAAGCGGTCTATGAATTCTATCCCGATTGTCAGATGATCGCCGAGGAGTCCACCGCGTGGCCCATGGTCTCCAAACCCACTTATGTGGGCGGCCTGGGGTTCGGCATGAAATGGAACATGGGCTGGATGCACGACACCTTGGTTTATTTCTCCAAAGATCCTGTTCATAGAAAGTACCATCATAATGATTTGACCTTCAGCATGCTGTATGCCTTTACCGAAAATTTTGTCCTGCCGCTTTCCCACGATGAGGTGGTCCACGGAAAAGGAGCTCTTTTGTCTAAGATGCCCGGAGATGATTGGCGGAAGTTTGCGAATCTGCGGCTTTTGTATGGGTACATGTATGCTCACCCGGGGAAAAAATTATTTTTTATGGGAGGGGAAATCGGGCAGCGCTGGGAATGGGACCATGAGAAGAGTTTAGACTGGCACCTGCTGCAATACCCCCCTCATCAGGCGATTCAGCGCTGGGTCAAGGATTTGAACCGCTTGTATAGGGAGACCAAGGCCTTATACGAGGATGATTTCTCCTGCCGGGGATTCGAATGGATCGATTGCAGTGATTGGGAGCAGGGGGTTTTGAGTTTCCTTCGCAAAACCTCTTTTGGCCAGGAGAAGATCCTCGTGGTCTGTAATTTTACGCCGGTGGTACGCTTTAATTATCAGGTGGGGGTCCCGGATCCCGGATTCTGGAAAGAGGTCTTGAATAGCGACGCCAGCGTGTATGGGGGAAGCAACCAGGGAAATGGGGGCGGGATCGTTTCTCAACCGAAGCCCTGTCATGGAAGAAATTTTTCCTTGGCCTTGACTCTGCCTCCCTTGGCCGTCATCTTTCTTAAGCGCCAGGAATAGAAAAAACATTGCGGGGAGGTGAGGGAAGGTGTTGACAGATAAAAGCATTTGCTGTAACATTCCTTTGCCTATTCAAGGGAATCGAGATTCAACCTATGCGTATAGCCATTTTTGCTTGGGAGTCCTTGCAGTCGATCAGCGTGGGGGGCATCGCCCTTCACGTCAGCGAACTAAGTTGTGCCCTCCAGCGCAAAGGCCACGACGTCCATGTTTTTACCCGTCTGGGTTACCCCAACCATCCTTATTATGAATGCATCCACGGTGTTCATTATCACCGCTGTCCGTATCCCTTCTCCTCGGATTTCATTGAAGACGTCAACAATATGTGCCGTTCGTTCGTCCAAAGCTTCTTTGCCACCGAGGATTATATCGGGCCTTTTGATATCATCCACGCCCATGACTGGCTGACGTCCAATGCCGTTGTATGGATCAAGGAGGCCAGAAGACACAAGGCGATTATGACGTTTCATTCCACCGAATATGGACGCTGCGGAAACAATTTTTTCGATGGGAATTCCGCCAGAATCCGGGATCACGAAAGGCACGGCTCTTATTGTGCGGACCGCGTGGTTACGGTTTCCCAGGCCCTTAAGGACGAGGTCATGTGGATGTATAATCTTCCCGATGGGAAAGTATCCGTTATCTACAATGGGGTCACTTGCCAGAATTATAACGGATGGATTGATCCGGGGGCGGTGCGCCGGTTCTATGATATCGGCCCTTGGGATCCCCTGGTCTTATTTGTGGGGCGGATCGTTTATCAGAAAGGCCCGGATCTTCTCATTGAGGCGGCGCCTCATGTTTTGAAATATTATCCCCACGCCAAGTTTGTTTTTGTGGGAGACGGCGAGATGCGCTGGGGAACGGAACGCCGGGCCCAGGAAATGGGGATTGGGCCCGCGGTGCGGTTTTTAGGATACCGTAACGGCTGGGGTTTGGTGGACCTTTTTAAAGCCTGCGATGTGGTCTGTGTCCCCAGCCGCAATGAGCCTTTCGGGATCGTCATTCTGGAGGCCTGGAGCGCGGGAAAGCCGGTCGTGGCCTCCTCGATCGGGGGACCGGCCGAGATTGTCTGGCATGACGTGACGGGTCTCAAAATCCATCCGGATGCGGATTCCGTGGCCTGGGGGGTTGGAACCATTTTTCAAGATTTTGAGCACGCCCGTTGGATGGGGCATAATGGCCGGATTGCCGTAGAGACCGCGTTCTCCTGGGACGCCATTGCGGATCATGTTCTGGATGTTTATACCTCATAAGAGAGGAGACTAAAGTTGGCTATAAAAAAGAAGAAAAGCAGCCTCAAAACTGCGTTGCGAAAGAAGCCCAGCCGTCTCAAGTCCTCAGCTCAAAGCCCAAAGCGTAAACCAGCAATAAAGCGCAAAACACCCGCGGTTTCCCCCTCTTTGCCCCAGGGAATCTTTAAGGAGGAGGAACTGCCGCAAACATACAATATCAGCTTCCTTGGACTTATGGCCAAGGATCCTTATCGGATCTTTGCCACCTGGGAAATTGCCCAGGAGGATTTAAAAAGATTGAGGACCAGGATAAAACAAGATGCTGATCTCTCCCGGATGGTTCTTCGGGTGTACGATGTGACGCTGGTCGATTTTAATGGGCATAACGCCAACAGTCATTTTGACATTGAGGTAGGAGACGCCACGAACTGGTATATCAGCTTGCCCTGCGATCATATTTGGGTTTGCGCCCAGATGGGCCTCAAGACAAAAAACGGAGATTTTTTTCCGCTGGTTCGGTCCAACTTTGTGGAGACCCCTCGGGCCAGGCCATCCCCGCGCACCGAGGAGATTTGGATGACGGTCGTCCCCTCGGAGAAGTCAGCGCAAGAAAAGAGTCGGCCCCTAACTTCTGAGACTTATGCGGTGAGTCATCCCGTGGTTTTCTTAGAGGGTGCAGCCGAAGGCGCCGTTCCTCCGGTCATTGAAAAAAAGGAGACAAGGAAAATTTATCTGAGGCGTGAAGACATCTATCGGTATTATGCAGGATTGATGCCGCGGCTGCGCGATCTCATCGCGGACCGGTTAAAGGCCCTCTACGGGAAAAGGCTTCATCGCTGGCAGCTTGCTGGGGAAGGCAAGGAGAAGAAGAGAGGGGTCCAGCACCTCTCCCGAAGCCGGTGGCAGGATGCTTGGCAAGGCGCCTCGGAATTTTGGGTAAAGGAGAGGGGCCTCCTCCCAAGCCAGTGGGGGGCCAGTGAGTCCGTTCACCAAAAGATTAAAGAGCGCCAATTCTTTTTCGAGATATGGGCAGATTTGATCGTATATGGCCGAACCCAGCCCCAGGCGGAAGTTCATCTTGCGGATCAAAATATTCCCCTGCGCCCCGATGGGACCTTCACTTTAAGATACGCTTTACCGGATGGCACGATACCTTTTGATTTCACCGCCTTGTCTTCAGATCGTATCGAAAAACGAAAGATTGATATGGAGGTCAAAAGGTGGACCCGGGCCGCCCAATAACCCCACCCCCAGGGTACTTATGCTTGGTCTTGCATGCGCATCTTCCCTTTGTGCGCCACCCGGAAGAAGAGTATTTCCTGGAAGAAAATTGGCTTTATGAGGCCCTGACCGAGACCTATATCCCTTTGATCAATGTCTTTGAACAGCTCATCCGGGACCGCGTGCCTTTTCGTCTGACCATGTCTTTGACGCCCCCTTTAGTTTCGATGCTGCGGGATCCCCTCTTGCAAAGCCGGTATATTCGATATTTGGATCGGCTCATCGAACTCTCCGGAAAAGAAATCGAACGGACAGGTTATCAGCCGCATTTTCATGGGCTGGCCTTAATGTACAATCGTCGGTTCCAAGAGATGAGAGACCTCTTTGCCAACCGTTATCAAAGAGATTTGGTCGGTGCCTTTAAACGGCTTCAAGATCAGGGCTTTTTGGAGATCCTGGCCTCGTGTGCCACCCACGGCGTGTTGCCGGTCTTAAACGTGCATCCCGAAAGCGTCCGGGCGCAAATTCATATCGGCGTAAAATATTACCAAAAAATTTTCGGCCGGCCTCCGAAGGGATTATGGCTGCCGGAGTGCGCTTATTTCCGGGGTGTGGATGAGATTTTAAAAGAAGAGGGGGTGCGTTATTTTTTTATTGAGTCTCACGGGATCATCCATGGAGACCCCTCGCCCCGGTACAGCGTTTATGCGCCGGTCTATTGTCCTTCGGGGGTGGCCGCCTTCGGCCGGGATTGGGAATCTTCAAAGCAGGTTTGGAGCGCTCACGAAGGCTATCCCGGGGATCCAGCCTATCGGGAATATTACCGTGATATCGGATACGAGATGGAGTATGAATATTTGAAGCCGTACCTTCATCCCCAAGGATTTCGCATCAACACCGGTTTAAAGTACTGGCGGATTACCGGACCGACCGAAGCCAAGGAGCCCTACCAGCCGGATTGGGCTAAGGACAGGGCCTCTATTCATGCCGAAGACTTCATCCACCATCGCCACCAGCAGATCGCCGGCCTCGCCGGAGGCATGGATCGAAGGCCGATTGTGGTAGCGCCCTACGATGCTGAGCTCTTTGGGCACTGGTGGTTTGAAGGGCCCCTCTGGCTGGATTTTTTGTTACGCAAGATCGCTCGCCCTGAGACCAGGTTTCGAACCACGACACCCTCCGAGTACCTTATCGAATATCCCACCAATCAAATGGTTTACCCCTCGAGTTCCAGCTGGGGATATAAAGGGTATAACGAGTATTGGATCGAAGGATCCAATGACTGGATCTATCGGCATCTCCATCTGGCCGGAGGGAGAATGACGCAATTGGCGGATCGATTCCTCTTGGAAAAGAACAGCCATGCGAAGCGCATGCACGATAAGGAGGGGTGTGCCCTGCACCGTGACGGTGCAGGGCACACCTCCAACCGGAATGGGCCCGCCTCGTTAACGAGGCGGGCCCTCAATCAGGCGGCCCGTGAGCTCCTTTTGGCCCAGGCCAGCGACTGGCCGTTCATTATGAAAAGCGGGACCGTGGTCTCCTATGCCCATCGCCGGGTCAAAAATCACTTAAGCCGCTTTAACCGGCTTTATCATGACCTTCTTCAGGGGACGGTCGATGAAAATTGGTTGAAAGAATTGGAGAACAGGGATAATATATTTTCAGATATGGATTGCGCGGTTTGCTTTCGAAAGAGATTTAAGAATGGACATCCAATCTCATTGGACACAAAACACCAGCCACACGAAGCCCGAGCTTCCTGATATCTTCTGGGACACGGAAAATTTAAGAAAATCCGGAAGGCCTTCGGGGGAGTTTTATGCGCCCATCTCCAATATCCCCTTTGATCAGGTGGAAGCGGCCTTTGGGATCGCCCTTCACATGCATCAACCCATGATTCCGGCCTCGAGCGATGACTTAAAAAATGCGGCCTTGATCAGCAACCTCCAGTATATGCTGGAGCACCCCTATATTCCCGATAATCACAACGCCCCTGTTTTTTTGAGATGCTACGAAAGGATGGCGGATATTATTCCCGAGCTCGTAGCCGATGGCAAGAATCCGCGGGTCATGCTGGATTATTCGGGAAATCTATTATGGGGGCTTCAGCAAATCGAAGGAGGCAGGGTTTTGGAGCGTTTAAAGGAGATCGCCTGCGATCCGCGCTATTATCGCAACGTCGAGTGGCTGGGGACCCTGTGGTCGCATGCGGTCGTGTCGGGGACGCCGGTTCCGGACATCAAGCTCCACATCGAAGCGTGGCTTAGGCATTTCGCTTCGATCTTCGGCCAAGAGGCGCTTTCGCGGGTTAAGGGTTTTTCTCCACCGGAGATGCAGCTCCCCATTCATCCGGATGTCTGTTATGAATATGTCAAGGCCTTGAAGGAGGCGGGGTATGAATGGCTTTTGGCTCAGGAGCACACCGTGGAACATTTGGATGGCTCTCCTTTGAGGAGGCCTTACTTTCCGCACCGGCTGGTGGCAAAAAATTCTTTGGGCCAGATTCAGGAGATCTCAGTTCTTATCAAGACTCAAGGGTCCGATACCAAACTGGTGGGGCAAATGCAGCCGTATTATGAAGCTAAAACCAAGAAGAGACAAGATTATCAGGGAAAGACATTGCCGCCGTACGTGGTGCAAATCAGCGATGGGGAAAACGGCGGCGTGATGATGAACGAATTCCCACCGGCGTATCACAGGGCTTTTGATGAAATCACTCTCCAAGGCGTGGTGGCCATGAACGGTTCTGAGTATCTCGAACTCATCCGCAAGAATACGGGAATCAAGGACAGCGACTTTGTTCCCGTGCAACCCGTGATGCAGCATAGGATCTGGGAGTTTTGGGAGGCGGGCGCTGCGCAAGCCATCGAGAGAGCCAAACAAAAATACCCGAATCTTTATCTGGATCAAGCCTCGTGGACGAACAATATCAGTTGGGTTAAGGGTTATGAAAATGTGCTGGATCCTATCCGGCGCTTAAGTGTCGCCTTTCATCAGCGGTTTGATATCACGAAAGAGACCAGCAGCCCAGCCTACCGGGAAGGCCTTGTGTATCTTCTTTTGTCCCAAACGAGCTGTTTTCGCTACTGGGGCGAGGGGGTGTGGACAGAGTACGCTAAGGAGATTTGTCGTAGAGGAATGGAGGTGTTGGTAATGTAATTGGCTTACTGGGCATATGGCGTATGGCATATGGCGTAAAAGGTAAAACCATAAGCCATTAGCCATAAGTTATAAACGTTGTTAGAAAAAAACATTATTTTAAAAAGGGAGAGAGACGCCATGAAACAACAAATCATTGAAGCGGCAGGAAAAACCTGGAGGACTTTGGGAGAAAAGGGAGAAGTGAACGTTCAGCAGCTTCCCCGGCTCCTCAATGAGAATGATGCCGTCACCTATCAGGCCTTGGGGTGGCTGGCCCGGGAAGATAAAATCAACTATGCCTCACGGAGCAACACTACCTTTGTCTCATTGGTGGAATCGGAATTAAAGAATTTTAAGAATACACTTCAATCCGCAACCAAAGCCCAAACACAACCGAATACCACGAGCACTAAAGGTCGGAAAAGATAACCCAGACGATTAAACGAAGTATAATTTTTTTATATCTTTTCGCTAGCTCAAGTTTCCTGTTTACCGAGACCACAACCGAGCAGGTGCTTCCGCCGGGTTTTTCTTCACCTATAGAGGTTAAAGAAGCCCTCATCTACAGAGACGACGGAACCATCGGTATTACCGTGGAAGATGCGAGGGGACAGAAGCTTTCTTTTTGCCTAGATGGAAGACTCAAGGAGCAAACCTTCTGGACACTCTTCCATGATACCTCCAAAGACAGGGCCCTTTATCTGGGAGGTCTTCATCCCTCTGATCCCCAGGCCCAGAAGCTGATAAAATCCGGAGAGATCGAAGGATTCATCCTTATAATGCTGCAGGATTGGCTTAAAAGACAATATCCTTCGCCTGAAGAGCTGAAGGGCTCAATAAAAGCCGGCTTGGTGACAAAGGTTGTTGAGGTTTTAAAGAATCGCTCCCATGGAAAATAAGTACATCTGTATCCATGGCCATTTCTATCAGCCCCCTCGGGAAAATCCTTGGCTCGATGAGATTGAAACAGAGGACTCTGCGTATCCGTATCCAAACTGGAACGAAAGAATTACGGAGGAATGTTACTCAGCCAATGCCTTTTGCCGTTTTGTGGATGCCCCCAAGAAATCCGTGGAGATTGTCAACAACTATACCAAGATCAGCTTTAATTTTGGCCCCACCTTATTATCCTGGCTTAAACGAAAACAACCCGAAGTTTACCAGACGATTCTGGAAGCTGACCAAGAGAGTCAGAAGAGGTTTTCCGGTCATGGTGCCGCCTTGGCCCAGGCCTATAATCACATCATTATGCCGCTGGCCTCTTCGTGGGATAAAAGAACTCAAGTCCTCTGGGGAATCAAGGATTTTGAGCACCGCTTCAAGCGTAAACCCGAGGGGATGTGGCTGCCGGAAACAGCGGTGGATCTGGAAACACTGGATATCCTCTCCGAATATGGAATACGATTCACCATCCTCGCCCCTCATCAAGCCGCCTATACGAAAAGTGTCTCGGATGGGGAGTGGGAGGAGGTGAGCGGGGGAAGGATAGACCCCACTCAGCCGTATCTGTGCCGCTTGCCCTCCGGGAGATCGATTGCCCTTTTTTTCTATCATGGGCCTCTGGCGCACGGTGTCGCCTTTGGGGGTTTTCTCCGTAACGGCGAGGAACTGGCGCAACGTTTCGGGGACACGCTCAATAGTCCTACGGACAGGGATCTCCCAAGGCTGCTTCATATTGCGGTAGATGGAGAGACGTACGGTCATCATCATCGTTTCGGAGACATGGCCTTGGCGCATTGTCTCGATTCCATTCAAACGAAAAGACGGGGGGACCTCACCATCTACGCAGAGTTCCTCGAACGTTTTCCTCCGAGCTACGAGGTCAAAATCCAAGAAAATACCTCCTGGAGCTGCAGTCATGGGGTTGAACGCTGGAGAGCCGATTGCGGTTGTCACACCGGCCCCCATCCCGGCTGGAATCAAAAATGGCGTGTGAACTTGCGCCAGGCCATCGACTGGTTACGAAATGAATTCAGTTTTCTCTATGCAAAAGAGATGCAGCCGTATATCTCGGATCCCTGGAGGTTGAGGGATGAATACATTGACGTCATCTTGGATCGATCCCCGGAAAATCTTCGCAGGTTTTTTCAGAAATCATTCTCAAAGGCCTTAGACGATAAAGAAAAAGCGCGGATTCTTAAGCTCTTGGAACTCCAGCATCACGGTCTTTTGATGCAAACGAGCTGCGGTTGGTTTTTTGATGATATCTCTGGCCTGGAATCCGTCCAGGTGATGAAATATGCCGGTCGGGCCATCCAACTGGCGCGGCAGTTGACGGAAAAAGATTTGGAGCCGGGGTTTTTACAATTTTTAAGCTCGGCCCCGAGCAATGTCCCAGAATTCGCGAATGGAGCCCTCATCTACGAAAAGCTGGTTAAACCCGCCATCCTGGACACTCCCCGCGTTGGGGCGCATTATGCGATCACCTCTCTTTTTATAGATTATCCCAAAACAGCTCACATTTATTCCTATACCGTAGAGAAAGACCCTTGGACATCCTATGAGAAAGACGGGCAAAGTGTCCATGTCGGACAAGTCAAGATCCGATCGGACATCACATAGGAAGAAGATCTCTGGGATGTCGTGGTTTTTTCTGCGGGCGATTACCGCATTCGCTCCGGCGTTAGACCCTCCGAGAAGCAGAAATCTTTGGATTCCTTCTCTGCTGAAATCCAAGCGGCTTTAAAGAAAGAAGGCGAAGACCGGTTTCTTAAGATCGAGGCCCTTATGAAGAGCCGTTTTGGAGGTATCTATGATCTTTGGGATGTTTTTAGAAGCGAGCGGGAAAAAATTCTAGACGATATTTTTACCGGAACTTTTAAGGCAATCGAGGGATTCTTAAAAGAAGGCTATAAGAAACAATCCCTGCCCTGGCCCGTCAAGAAGCAAAAAGGGATTCATGCCACAAAGGCATTATCAGCCCTGGTGGAATTTGCCTTTGACCGAAACCTGCTGATGGTCTTAGACAATGAATCCTTGGATCTGCTGCGACTTCAAAGAATAGCCGAAGAGTTCAAGGATTGGTCTTTTGATCGGGATAAGGTATTTTTAAGTTTTTCAGCGACCCAGAGACTCAACCGTCTTATGAGGGAGGCTTTAAGCAAGAGCGATTTAGCCTCCTTGAATAGGCTTCATGATTTTCTTGCCGCGTTAAGGAAGATTTCTTTGCATCCCAATTTATGGAAGGCCCAGAATTTCTATTTCCTATTGCAGAAGACGACCTATCCGCAAATCCTCAACAGAGCCCAAAAAGGAGATTCCTCCTCCCAAGACTGGATTAAGGCGTTTGATGATTTGGCCGGTCCACTTCATATAAACCCAGATTTCGCCTCCCCTGCTTCGCTTTTGCAAAGTAAAACGGTAGGGGCAGAATCTGTCCGAAGGGCCGATTGATTTAATCCCCTCTATAAGATAATTATTTGGATGAAAAGAGAAAAAAAATCCCAGCAGCGCTCCAGCGGGGTCCTGCTTCATGTCAGCTCTTTGTCCTCTTCTTATGGAATTGGGGATTTCGGCCCCGGCGCGCATCGTTTTGTGGATTTTTTGAAAGACTGTGGCCAAAGGTACTGGCAACTCCTGCCCCTGAATCCCACCAACGGGATTTTCGGCAACTCACCCTATAGCAGCATATCGGCGTTTGCTTTGGATCCCCTTTTTATCGATCCCGATTTTCTGGTCCAGGAAGGATGGCTGAAAGAAACAGACCTCCAACCCCTTCCCAATTTTCCCCAAGATCAAACGGACTATCAGGCGGTTAGAAAATATAAGGCCGGAATTTTTCAGGGTGCCTTTACAAATTTTAAGAAGGATAAAACCCATTCCTCCGACTACGGGAAGTTTTGCGCCGACCATCGCGACTGGCTGGAAGACTTCGCCGTGTTTGGTATTCTCAAAAGGCATTTTTCGGGGCAGCTTTGGTCCCAGTGGCCGCAGGACATTCGTCTAAGAAAACCAGACGCCTTGGAAAAAACTAAGGCCAAGCATTCCGAGGATATGGAAAAGATAAAATTTCTTCAGTATGTCCTTTTCCGGCAATGGTCGCGGTTCAAAGACTATTGTGAACAGAAAGATATCGAGCTGATTGGAGACATCCCCATCTACGTCAATTATGATAGCGCGGATGTGTGGTCGCATCCTCAGCTCTTTAAGCTTGACGGCCATGGAAGGCCTTTGGTGGTGGCCGGAGTTCCGCCGGATTATTTTAGCGAGACCGGCCAGCGGTGGGGCAATCCCATTTATCATTGGGAGAATTTAAAGAAGACCCGTTATGCCTGGTGGTTAAGGCGTATTGGGCATAACTTGAAAGTATTCGATATCCTGCGTCTGGACCATTTTCGGGGCTTCATCGCCTTTTGGGAGATCCCGGCCCGAGAGAAAACCGCTGTCAAGGGTAAGTGGGTTCCTGCCCCCTATGAAGATTTCTTCCAGTCTGTCCGCCGTAAGTTTCCCTCGATGCCTTTCATTGCGGAAGACTTGGGGGTCATCACCCCGGATGTCACCTCGGCCCGGATGCGGTTTGGTCTTCCCGGGATGAAGATTTTGCTCTTTGCCTTTGACGGCGATTACAAAACCCATCCCTACCTGCCGGAGAACTTCACGGAAGACTGCGTTGTTTATACCGGCACCCATGATAACAACACGGTGAGGGGGTGGTTTGAAGAGGAGATATCGGATCAGGCAAAGGAGAATCTCTTTGAATATTTGGGAAGGCCGGTGCAAGCCCAGGAAATCCCAGAGTTATTCCTTAAGATGGCCATGATGTCCAAGGCTCATACCGCCATTGTTCCTATACAGGATATTTTGGGTCTGGGGTCGCAAGGCCGGATGAACCGGCCCGCCACAACCCAAGGCAACTGGCAGTGGCGTCTTTCCCCGGAGGATATGACAGAGGATTTAACCAAACAGTTTTTGGAGATGACCCAGGCGTCGCAAAGAAAGAGGGAACTCTAAAGGTATAAATCCCTTGAGCCAACCCAGCCCGTGTGTTAAAATGCCGACGAATTTTTAGAAGCCATTTTAATCATAAGGTTTCCAATGTTTCCGAGGTTTCCGAGGTTGCCAATGTTACTTTACTCATCCGACATCCTTTAAGATTGCCTAACGTTGCCTGAGGTTGATCTTTTTAACCTCTTGTAACTTTAGGTAACCTTTAAAAAGCAACCTTGGCAACGTCGGCAACATGGAAAACATGGGCAACCTTATTGGCTACAAGTATCAGGGCGTTATGATCATCGTCACCGGGGGCGCCGGATTCATTGGCAGTTGCATTGTCGCCAGGCTAAATGCCTTGGGCCGTCAGGATCTCCTGGTGGTGGATCACTTGACGGAGATCAAAAAAAACAATCTCCAAGGCAAACGCTTCGAGCAATACCTGGATAAGCAGGAATTTCTGGACACAATTGAGAAGGACCGCCTGACCTCGAAGGTCAACGGCATCATTCACATGGGCGCCTGCAGCTCTACTTTGATCAACGATGTTGCGTATCTGATGAAAAATAATTTTGAATATTCTTGCGCGGTGGCCCGGTGGGCGTTAAAGCATGAGGTGCGTCTTATTTATGCCAGTTCCGCCGCAACCTACGGCGACGGCTCTTTAGGGTACCGGGACGATGAAGAAACCACACGGCGCTTGAAACCCCTCAATCTTTACGGCGAATCCAAACACAAATTCGATCTCTGGGTGCTGGATCATTCCCTTAAGGACAAGGTGGTGGGATTAAAGTTCTTCAATGTTTTCGGCCCGAACGAGTATCATAAAGGCGAGATGCGCAGTGTCATGGCCAAGGCTTATGATCGGCTTCTTAAGACCGGCCACATGTCCCTTTTTAAATCTTATTGTCCTCAGTATGCCGATGGCCAACAGAAGCGGGATTTTATTTATGTGAAAGATGCCGTGGACATCGTGATGCATTTCTGGGAGCATCCTGAGATCAACGATCTTTATAATGTCGGGACCGGCCGGGCGCGGAGCTGGAATGATGTCGCGTTGGCCCTTTTTGCTGCCGTGGGCAAAAAACCTCAGATTGACTATATTGAAATGCCGGAGTCCCTAAGAGACGTCTACCAATACTTTACCCAGGCGGACATGACAAAGCTTAAAGAAGCAGGGTATAGCAAACCTTTTACGTCCTTAGAGGAAGCGGTGCGGGATTATGCGGGGTATTTGAAGGGTCATGCTTATATTTAGTTGAGTCGGCTGGATACTAGATTCTGGATACTGGATGCTCGTTAAATCAGAACGAGAATCTAATACAAACGTCTTTAATAATTTGACATGTGTCATTGCGAGCGACCGTAGGGAGCGAAGCAATCTTAGTCGCCAAAGATTGCCACG
>Ga0114945_10001325_pt1 | contig 15432 bp, 16 predicted proteins | sample OV2TP3_FD_87194 | JGI IMG/M metagenome (GOLD analysis project Ga0114945, IMG submission 87194) | Hot spring microbial communities from Beatty, Nevada to study Microbial Dark Matter (Phase II) - OV2 TP3 | ecosystem: Environmental > Aquatic > Thermal springs > Hot (42-90C) | place: USA: Beatty... | reverse complement strand
CTCCAGTTGATCCCAGCGGAGTCTGCCCACGGGGATGTTCACCCCTGCGGCCCAAAGATCTTCTTGCTTTTGCTTAAACCAGCCCAGGAAATCCTCCTCGCCTTTGGGAGCCGGAGGAGGAATCTCGCAGTGTTCGAGAGGCCCCAAGTTTTTCTCGAGATAATCCATGACGCCCGAGACGCCGATGGCCTGAACCAAAAGACAAAACCGCGCCTTGTCTCTTCGCTCGCGGGAGCCCTGGGCCCGAAAGAGCTGTAAAATCACCCGCGTCACGGGAACAATCTGCCGGGCTTGAACCAAAACCGGCAGATGCCATCCCAGATGGGTATTCTGGCCTTGGGTGCCACCGATTAAAACCTGAAACTTGACTTCCCCATTTTCTTTTCGATAGGCAAGATAACTGATATCCTGCGTCCAGTAATGAAGTCCGTGAGAAGGATGGCCGTTGATCGAGATATTGAATTTTCGAGGAAGGTCAGAAAACTCCCGGCTGTCGAGGAAAAGCGCGGTAACCTCTCGGCACAGCTCGCGGGTATCAATCAATTCCTTAGGATCAATCCCGCTTAAAGGGTGACAGTTGACATTGCGGATATTGTCATGCCCGGTTTGTTTGGTCGTCAGCTCCGTTGCATTCAATCGTTCCAGGGCCTTGGGAACCTTATCCATCGTCAAACCCTGAATCTGAATATTGGATCGGGTCGTGACATCAATGATCCCATAGCCGTATTCATAAGCAACCAGGGCCATCTCTTTGGCCTGAGAGGAGGTGAGCTCGCAGCCGGGAATACGCACGCGCAACATATAGGTTCCTTCTCCATCTCGTTTTCGGTAGAACGTTCCGTACCATTTCATCCGCTCCAGATCGGGCGTTGGAATATCTTTCATGGGTGTTTTCTGGGTGGCATAGTGCAAAAGGTCCGGCCAGACATCAAAACCGTGTTTCTCGGATTTCCATTTTTCGACTTCGTTCATGATCAAAGACCTCCAAGTCTTGCGATGGCAATTTTCTCTCCCGTGGTCAACAGGCCCTCGCGTAAAACCTTGGCGTAACATCCGCAACGCCCCACGATGACTTCTTTTAATCGAGGATCAATCGAATCCAGGACATAGCAGGGCTTTCGGATTTGGGTCAACTCCAAGACGACACCGCTGCTGCTGAATTCCAGAAGGGTCCCCACCGGCAGGCGGTTGACACGCAGATTGTAAACGGTCAGATTCTCTCCGATCGCCCCGCAGGATAACGGGAATCCTTCCTCCCTCAGATCCTCGAGCTCCTCGAAATCCTGAAGGCACACCGCCTGAAGAGGGTGCCGGTGCTTCTCATGGTTGTGGCCGTCGCCTTCCAGACCGGAGCTGGCAACGTGGATGGAAGAAACAGGTGATTTGGGAATACCCCCAGAGGAGATATTGATGGAAAGAATATATGGTGCCATGGTACTCTCCATTTTTTGAAAACGACTCCTCGTGTAGGAGCACTAGGCAACTTCGGCTGCCGGTGGCGAGGAAGCGATCCTAGAAAAAGTCCATCCTCTCTGCACGACCTTGAGGATGATCAAGGCGCCCAAGCTTGCGCAGGCGAAAACCATAAAGCCGACGCCATAAGAACCAGCGGCATCCTTAAAAAATCCGAGAATCGTGGGAAGGAAAAATCCTCCCAGGCCTCCCGCGGCGCCGACCACGCCCGTGATCACCCCAATCTCCTTACGGAATCTTAAAGGGACCAATTGGAAGACCGAACCGTTTCCCATGCCGAGGCAGGCCATAGCTAAAAAAATAAGAAGAGTCGCCCATCCGATCGGCGGCAGGAAACTGATCCCCATCATCAAAACGGAAATGGCGCCCAAGAGAATCGAAAGCACGCGGATTCCGTTAAACTGATCGGCGAGATAACCGCCGACCGGCCTTAAGAAACTCCCGGCCGCCACGCATAGCACCGTGAAATAACCTGCCGTCACTTTGGCCAAGCCATACTGGTCGTGAAAAAAGATTCCCAGAAAACTGGCCAACCCAACAAAACCGCCAAAGGTAATGCTGTAAAAAAAACAAAACCAGAAGGTATCTGCCTCCCGAAGGACTGAAAAATAATCCCTCAGTCTTTTAGGGCAAGGCTGTTCCGGACTCTCCCGGGCAAGAATGAGAAAGATCACCAGCGTCATCAAGACAGGAACGAGGGCTAATCCGAACACATTGTGCCAGCCGTAGGCCTCTGCAAGCCGCGGGGCAAAAAGGCTGGCCAGAACTGTGCCGCTATTTCCGGCCCCGGCGATGCCGAGGGCCATCCCCTGATACCGGGGAGGATACCAGCGGCTGGCCAAGGGCAAGGCCACGGCAAAACTTCCGCCCGCCACACCCAAAAGAAGCCCGAACCCCAGAACGTGGTTAAACGTCGGTGCAAAAAGCCAAACACCCAAAAGTGGAAGAAGAACAATCAACTGCCCCAAAATCCCTGTCTTTTTAGGGCCGATGTGATCGACCAGAAACCCTAAAGGGATCCGCACCAGCGATCCTCCTAATAAAGGAATGGCTGCCATGAATCCTTTCTGGGTCGCTGTAAGAGTGAAATCCTTGGCGATGTAAACGCCCAGAACGCCGATCAACATCCAAACCATGAAACTGATATCAAAATAAAGGAACGCTGAAAAAAGAGTCGGGGGGTGACCGCTTTTGGCAAAATCTTTCAACCGCATTTCTTACCTCCGTTCATTTCCAGACCAATAAAAAAGCCCTCATTCTCTTGCCTGCGCACCGTCAGGCAGGCTTGCCTGTCAGGTACACGCGATAGCAAGACTTAAGAGGGCTGCGTTGCCCCAAAAACTTCCTTGCCAATAAAAAAGCCCAACCCCCCTCTTCGGATGATTAGGCTTCGTTACCTTTTTTCTTCTTTGAAAAATTTCGCGGCGTCTATGCCGCGAATCTCAAATCCTCATTCTGGAAAACAATTTAAATATAACAGATGGCTCTCCAGGTTGTCAATGACTTTTTTTAAAAAAGATTTCAATTCAGTTCATTCAACTCTTTTCCCGCGGCCTCGGCGGGCTTCCAGAACCAGCCGCCCGGGTCCCAGCACTGGGCGAATTTGAAATCCTCAATCAATCTTTGATAGGCCTCCCGGGCCTCTTTCGTGCGCCCGGCCTCGGCCAGGGCCTTTCCTTTGATATAAAGACAGGTCCCCACATCGTTCAAGGCCCAGTACGAAAAAACTTTCTCTTTAGACTCCCAGGCATACATGGTCAGGGAATCTTGCATCTCCCTGGCTTTATCGCCATACAATTCAATACACTTATCCGTATACGCTAGGACAGAGTCCAGATCTTTATTATTTAAGGCCTCCCACGCCTTGGAGGTGAGAGCGCTGGAAGAACTATCAGAAAGATCCATATCCATTCCGGACTCCATCAGCGAGAGCCTTTCTTTAGCGCCTTCCGCGGGCTTCCAAAACCACCCCTTGGGATCCCAACACTGACCATAAGAATAATGATCCATCAAGGTCTGAAAGGCCTTCTGGGCTTCCTCTTTGCGGCCTGCTTTTCGATAGGCATCGCCTTGGATGAAAAGGGCTGTGGCCACATCATTCAAGGCCCAGTACGAAAAGATCTCCGCATTGCTGCCTGTTGGGTAAGTGGTAAGGCTCGACTGCATTTTCTGGGCCTCTCCGGAATAAAGTTCGATGCAGCGATTGGTATACGCCAAAACCGCCTCCAGATCATTGGCGCCCAAGGCCTGCCAGGCCTTGGTGACAAGCGTCACCGAGCGGTTGTCTCCAAAGTCATAGGCCATAACCTTATGAGGAGATAAAGACAACGCTATTGCCCCAAGAACTGTTAGATATAGACCTATTTTCCACATTTCCGTCTCCTTTTCTACTACGCTCAAATACTTTCGTGTTTGAGCTTCGTAGGAATACGTTCCTGCGAAGCGCCCAAACAAAAGTTTTGCCTCGCACCGAGTGCCCCTTCTTAAAGAGTGCTCGGCACGAGGTGGCGCGAAGCAGAACTTCTTGTTGAAATGTTTAATGAATTGGATATTTTTTAAGGCGGGAATCCCTCTCCCTTGGCCTGCGATGAACATGTCATAAGTATAATCGATGAGAAATAGCAAAGGCAAATTTTTTTATTCTCCTACGCCTTAGTAATAGAAAACGTTTCGGAGAATTATTTCGAGGAGAATATTCTACGAAGCATATACTATCGTTTCTATTGCTTATGCGAAGTAGAATAGTTCGGATACTTTTTCAGGGGGGACTAAGGTGGGCCCTTAAGCACGATCTTGCCTTGGGTATGTCCGGTCTCAATCAGTTCCTGCGCTCGACGGGCTTGTTCTAATGGGAAAATACCGCTCAAATGGATCTTGACTTTCTTTTCCTCTATCCAGTCGCGGATATGATCGAGCTGGCGGCTGTTGGGTTCCACAAAATGATAGAATAATTTGATTTTCTTGTGGGAGGCCATATCTTGATCACCCGGTTCAACGATCGTCACCAACCGCCCTCCCTTTTTGACGCAATCATAACTTTGCAAAAGCGACTCTCCCCCTACAGCCGCCAAAACCACAGAAACCCCTTTAGGCCTCAAGGCCTTGACCGCCAAACGAAAATCGCCTTTCGTATAATCAAGGAAATGATCCGCACCCAATCTTTTTAAATAGGTTTGATGACGGGAACTGGCCACGGCGATCACCTTGGCTTGGATGGCTTTTACAAATTGCACCGCAAAGCCCCCGACCCCTCCCGAGGCACCCACAATTAAGACGGTCTCTCCCCTTTTTAATCGGGCCCGGTCAAACAAACATTGATAGGCCGTAAGCCCAGAAAGGGGAACCGCTGCGGCTTTCTCGAAGGAAAGATTTCGCGGCATAAATGTGATGTAGCTTTCCGGTATCGCTATATATTCGGCGTACGTTCCCTTTTGAACAATGGGGCGGCGGCACAACCCATAGACCTTGTCCTCCACTTTAAACCGTCGGGCCGCGTAACCCAATTCTTCCACAATTCCCGCCATCTCCCAGCCGAGAATAATCGGGAATTGATGATTAAGCCGGTCTTTACGAAGCCCCTCACGGATCTTCCAATCTACCGGATTAACCCCCGAGGCCTTAATCCTGATCAAGACCTCGCCTTCACCGGGCTTCAAGGGAGGGACCTCGGTTAGGATCAATTTCTCCCGTCCGCCAAATTCGTGAATGATGACGGCTTTCATGATTTTTTTAGGTCATATTTAGAATATAACGGAACATCAGCCAAAAATGGCTAAAACTGCCGGCCACCACAAAAAGATGCCAGATCTCATGAGCGCCAAACCCCGGCACGAAATTAAGGCATTTTATATTGAGAATCATAGCGCCCACGGTATAGAAAATCCCTCCCGCTAAAAGCCATCCGAGGGCTGCGGGATCTAAAGCCCGGGTTAAAGGCAGCCACGCAAAAACCACAACCCATCCCATAATCATAAAAAAAGAAAATAGCATGTACACGAGGGGCCGAGGAGGATTTCCTAAGCTCAATTTTAAAACGATTCCGAGAATGGCAAGGCCCCAAACGATCCCGAATAAACTCCACCCCCAGGCCCCGCGTAAAACCACCAGACAAACTGGCGTGTAGGTCCCTGCAATCAGAAGATAAATCATGGCATGGTCCACTCGACGCAAAATATTGGTGGTTCTCGGCATAACATTCAAAGAGTGATAAAGAGCGCTCATGGTAAAAAGAGCAATCAAACTGATTCCGTATACAGCAAAGGAAACCACATGCCAGAGGGATCCCTTCTGGATGGCACGGCACATCAGAAAGGTCACCCCCCCAATGGAAAGCAATGCACCCCCGGAGTTCAGCAAACAACGAATCGGATGTTTGATTTTATAGCCCATGTTCTTCGGAAAATTATTCTCCTTTCAGAAACTCCAACTCTTCCATCGTGGAGGGCCGATTTAAGATGATGTTGCGATGCGGGAAACGGCCAAAACGCGCAATCGTGTCGTGGTGCCTTTGAGCAAAACCCCCAGTGTATTCGTAATAAGCCGTGTTGCGTTGATTTTTGATTCTCGATTCCGCAATTAAATCCTGAAAGCACTTCAAAGATAGTTTTTGTATTTCCAATTGTTCGGAATGCATAAGAGGCATGTAAAAAAACTCCCTTTCAATTAAGCTCAACTGACGATCCAGGGCCTCCGTAATCGAGCTTAGACTCAAGGCCAAGGCCAGGGGATCGGTGGCAAACATCTTCGGGGTATCCCGGTACATATTGCGTGAGAACTGATCAAAAAGCAGAATCAAAGCCAGCCGACCTTCAGGAGATAATTCCCAACTCTTATATTCTCCCTGCTCGGCCCTCCTTAAGTCAACTTCAAATTTTTTCCGGATTTCGGAGTCGATTGCAGGGCTCTTGGCAAACCATTTTTTAAAGGGGAAGGCGTTTCTATCGATCGGGGTCTCATCGGTTGCGCCCTCGAACCAGTAGGCGAGTATTTCTTGAAGACGATCCATGATTTCAGTAAATAACCAATGACCAGGAAACAATAACCAAATAAATTTCAAATCTCAATATTCAATATCCAAACCCATTTTCTTTGATGATTGTGATTTGGATATTGGGGATTGTTTGCCCGCCCCGACTTTCGGAACAATTGGCGGGCCGGGGGAAATTGTATCTTGGTTATTGGTTATTAGCGTGACATTGCTCAAGAGATATTCCTGTTTGATATTCTGCAAACTCCGGAAAATATTCTTCACGATATTCGGATTTTCTTTCTCAAATTCTCTAAGCATCTTTTTGATCATCATCCGGTGGGAGATGGCATCATTGGCGCACTGGGATTGGCCGAGACTTGTGATGTTGAGCTTCTGGGCCAAACGCTCCATCGCCTCTTCCCGCTCGTAGGCCAGCGGCCGGATGATCGTGATCTTACCGCCAAAAAGGACCTGCTTGGGGCGCATGGCGCTGATCTCTCCTCGATAGAATTGATTGAGAACGATCGTTTCCACAATATCATCCATATGATGCCCAAAGGCGATCTTCGTGAATCCGAGCTTGTCTGCGAGCTGAAAGATGGCCTTGCGCCGGTTCCACGACCACCAGAAACAATCGATATCCTCCTCATCCTCCTTTTTCAAGGAATCGACCTTTTCCACGTGATACGGAAATCCCTCCTTCTCTAAATACTCTATAATCTTTTGGGGAGAGAAGTTCGGCGTCCCAAAATCCACGTGCACCGCCAGGAAATCAAACTTAACCGGCGCAACCCGCTGACGGTGCCTTAGAACATGCAGCAGCGAGATAGAGTCTTTGCCCCCGGAGACGGCCACGGCCAAGAGATCCCCTTTCTGGATCATCTGATAATCGCCGATGGCCTTTCCCGCGCGGCGGGAGACAGCCAGCAATTCCGGCAGCTCTTGTTTTATTCTAGAGATCATCATCCTCTGAGTTGTTTTTCGGCGTCGATCACATCACGGTTGATGGCCCCAATGAGGTTTTGGATCTTCATCCTGAGAGATTCTACCACCGGGGTCTCTTGGATCTCCCGTAGGACCTGAATGGCCATGCGAAAGTAGCGGACGACCTCGCCTTCGTCGGTCTCGGTATGGCGCAAGATTTTCTCGAAAGACTCCCCACGGATCCACCCCTCCAAAGCCGGGGTGAGATGAAAATAACAACTTTTGCTTAAGGGGCTTATATGCAATTGTCGCTCAATCCGATGGAGTCCCTGAAGGATGTCTCGGGTTGTGGTCTCCAGCTTCTTGGCCGTCGCGCCTAAGGGGGGCCTGCGGTCACCGCGGCGCGGCTCGAACACAATGGCCACCGTCAAAATTCCTAATGCCAGATCGGAGAGATCTTCCAGAATCCCGCCAGAATAAAGCTCCCCCATGAGAAGTTCATAGCCATAAAGGTGGCTGGCAAAACGCCCCTTGGGGGTTAAGGCATTTTCTTGAATATGTTTGAGGGTTTTCAGGACCGTCACTTTGGATTCAAGATTTTCCAGGGCCTTCTGCTGGGCGTATTTTCTCTCTTGAAAATAGTGAAGCGACCGGGGATAAAGCTCATAGAGTCTTTCCCCGTAACGCTCATAGAGATTCAGAACCGTGGCATAAGAGCTGTTGAACCGGGAGACAACCTTCTCAGGTTTGTTATGGATCACCCTATATAATCTCTCGGGAGAGATAAAGTGGGGATTCACCCGGCAAAAAACAAATCCTTCCTTGTCGATCGAGCGACGTCCGGCGCGGCCCGCCATCTGATAGAAATCCCGTGTCTTTAAGGGCGCAAACCCATTCCCATAAAATTTCTTCAGCTCATCAAAGATGACCGTCCGGGCAGGCATGTTGATCCCCAGGGCAAAGGTCTCGGTCGTAAAGATCACCTTAATAAGGCGGCTGGTAAAAAGCCGCTCCACCACTTCTTTTAAAGTGGGAAGCATCCCGGCATGATGGTAGGCAATCCCTCGTTCAACAAAGTTTTTAAGCTTTTGAGCGCTATACTCGTCAGTCAGGTCAAATCGTACGCAAAGCTCTTGATACAGGGACTGGATTTGATCTTTTTCTGAAGGAGTCAAAAAATCAAAGCCGTGTATTTCTTCTGCCAGCTGTTCGGTTCGTCTTCGGCTGAAGACAAAATAAATGCAAGGGAGTTTGTCTTCCTTAAAAAGATATTTGATGAGGGTGGTGGGCCTGTTGGGTTTGAGGTGCCTTTCTTCGATGAATCTGCGCTGCCCCCGCGGAATCCCTTGAAGGTTTTTGTACCCTTCTTTGACGAGCGTGGGGAAGTCATCGAAAATTTCGCCCTGGCATTGGTAAAAGAGATGGAGCGGCACCGGGCGTTTTCTCTCTTCAATGATCTTGATGGGCCGGTGATGCACGGATTCAAACCAGTCCACGAGCTCCTGGATATTGGGGATCGTGGCCGAAAGCCCTAAGACCTTCATGTGATCTGGCAAAAAAATCAAACACTCTTCCCACACACTTCCGCGGTCTTCGTCATCGAGAAAATGGATCTCGTCAAAAATGACCCAGGAGTAACCCTGCAGGGATTCTTTTTCCCCCAGGATTTTATTCCGGAAGATTTCGGTCGTCATGATGAGGGTAGAGGCCCGGGGATTGATGGTCACGTCTCCGGTTAAGATTCCGATTTTCTCTTGAAACTGTTCCTGGAAATCCCGGAACTTCTGGTTGGAGAGCGCCTTGATGGGCGCGGTGTAAATGACCTTCTCGCCTTTCTGAAGGCTCTCGCGGATGACGTGCTCGGCGATGACGGTCTTGCCAGCACCCGTTGGCGCCGCCACGATCACCGAGTGGCCTTCGTTAATGTATTCAATCGCTTTTTGCTGGAATGGGTCGTAGAGCATGGGAAGTATTATAGGGGATATTTAACGGAAGGCCAAGGTCGGTGACGAAATTTATCGGGACGAAATTTATTCTGCTTCGTAAAAGCAATAGAACTTTCCAGTGTTGCTTCGCAGCAATATTCTCCGTGCAGAATAATTGCTCCGTAGCAAACACTGCCGTTTCCATTACTTTTGCGAAGGAGAATAAATCCGCGACCTCAATATAACAGGTGAGGCGTGCTGGATGTTTTAATTTTCACGAGAAGACTTCCCCTCCCCGAACAAACTCAACAACCAATGAGGAAGACTTTTGCCAATCTTTTAAAGATATGGGAACAATATCAAAGGGCAGCATGAATTTCTCAACAAGGGCCCAATGGAGGCCCTTGAGCATCTCTGCTCTTTGGAAGACATCCTTTCCCGCAAAATCTTCAGAGACAATAGCAATATCGACATCGCTCTCTTTAGAAAAACTCTTTTTAGCATAAGAACCGAATAGAATGATCTTATGGATGCTAATATTACGAACCTGCAGAAACCCTCTAATAAAATCTATGATCTCTCCGATTCTTTCTTGAGACATATGACAACCTCTTTCGAGTTTTTAAATATTGTTTGGCTTAAAGCGTCTATGCCAAAATGTTACAATCCCTCCCCATGAATTCAGGATTGCTTTTTCTGCCTAACCGACTCCGCCGGCACGCCGAACCAGATGTCCCGGGATTCGACCCTGGTGTCTTTGAGCAAGACCGCGCTGGCGCCGATGACCGCGCCATCGCCGATCTCGCATCCGGGCATGATGGTGGAATGGGAACCGATGGTGACGTCTTTTCCGATTTTGACCTTCTTTAGCTTGAGCCTGCCTCTCTCGACAATATGGCCAATAAGGATCGCTCCTCCCCCCACCACGGTGTTGTCGCCGATCTCGAGGAGGGTCGCATCAAAGACAAATTTCGAGTTGAATTGCACGTTCTTGCCCAGCTTGGCGCCCAATAGTCTGAACAAAAGATTGGCAAACGGCGTCAACAAAATAAAATCGATGAACGTATAATGCACCATGAGATAAAGCGAGCTGATAAAGGCCCACTTTAAGGCCTCCTTGGAAAAGAGCGGATAAACCCCTTCTTTGAGTCGTAACCTAAAAAGAGTACGAAAAACTCCGACCAAAACGACTAAGGTCAATCCGAAAAGAAAATAACCCACAGCCAGAGAAACGCCCACCGAGAATAATCTTGATAGAGGATCAAAGCTAACGGTGGCCTCCCAGACACGCATCACCAACGCCAAACTCGGGACCAACGCCGCCCCGAAAAAGATGGAACCCATCGCGTACATAAAAATCGCAAACAAAAGCTGGCTCAACGTCATCAGAAAAGATTTCAATCGACCCTCCTTTTAAGTAAGGCCCTTGGCCCAGCGCGCCTTTACGGCCACCACATGGCAAAGTAATAACGCACCAAATGAAAGAAAACCGGGGCAGCAAAGCAAAGCGAATCCATCCGGTCCAGCATCCCACCATGGCCGGGGATCACGGCGCCGTAATCTTTGATCCCCCGGTCGCGTTTAATGGCGGACATGATCAGGCCGCCGAAAAATCCGATCACGGCCATGAGAAACGAAAACCCCGCTGCCTGCCAAGGCGTAAAAGGCGTGATCCACCAAAGAAGCGTCCCTAAAACAACGGCCGTGGCCACGCCTCCCGCAAAACCCTCTACGGTTTTATGGGGACTGACGCCAGGCGCAATCTTTCGTCTGCCGAAGAGTTTTCCAAAAACATATTGAAAGACATCGCTGGCCTCTACGACGAACACAAGAAAAAATAACAACTTCGCATTCTCTCCTTCATATCCCGGGATATTCAAGGTCAAAAGCGCCGGCGCATGACTAATGCAATAGACCGAGACCATGAGGCCCCATTGAATCTTGGCGGTCCTCTCCAAAAACCGTTCGCAATCTCCCGATAAAACGATTCTGATGGGAAGGAAAATGAAGGCATAAATCGGGATGAAAATGCTGAACATGCCATACCATTGGATGGCCACAAAGGCATACTGCAAAGGAAGGATGACAAAGAACGCCCAAAAAAGCGCCCGGTGGTCACCGAGTTTTGTGGGAGTCAAGGTGATGAATTCCCGTAGGGCCAAAAAGGAAACGAACCCAAAAAGGACAACCGATCCCAACGGGCCGGTCGCCAGCGCGACCATAAAGACCACGCTCATGATCCACCAGGCCTTGATCCGGCTGTTGAGATTGTCGAGGAGCTGTCTTTGATTTTCGGTTCTGGCTGTTTTGCTTAAAACAAAGCCAACCAGAGAACTCACCATCAACAATCCGAAAAGACCTGAGGTTAACAGAAAAGTCGTTTTATCCGTTAAAAAATTCATAAGCTTTTAAGATCTTCCACGGCTTGCCGGGCCCGGAGCAGAAAATCATTTTTCAAAACACCCTTCTCAACGTTAAAAGGCGGCCCAAAAGTCACCGAGCCCAAAATCGGAACAGGTAAAAACTCGCCCTTCGGCAGGACCCGGCTCAAATTTTCCAGATACACGGGAATCAGCTCGGCATCGGGCCTGGCTTGATGGAGATGATAAATCCCGGGTTTAAAGGGCTGGATCTCCTGTTGAATACCGCGTGTCCCTTCGGGGAAAACAATAAGAGAACTGCCCTGCTGCAAGGCCTGCAGCATCGCCTGCAGCGGGTTTCCTTCTTCGTCGTGAAGGGCGATGTGCTTTCGCTCTATTAAAACCGTTTGGAAAATCTCTTTGGCCAAATACGGCCGCAGTTTTCCTTTCTGCCAATAATCCTTGGCCGCCACGGCCCGTGTTTTAGTTCGGAGGGATTTTGGAAGCGCCGTCCAGATAACCACAAAATCCAGATGACTGGTATGATTGGCGAAATAGATCCTTTGTTTATCTTCCGGCGCACAACCGATCCAGCGAACACTCAGTCCACTGATGAGACGCGCCGTCAGGCAAATCAAATCCGCAATCATAGAGCCCCACGGGCATGCCCGTTGTCCCTTTCTGGATCGCCCGCGGGGCGAAATCCTGAGTGAAGCCCACGGCCATGGCCGTGGGCGGAATCGAAGGATCGAGTTTGGAGTTCCCGGACAATATAAAGAATCCTGCGCCCAGACGTGATGACCGCCCCCGCCACGATCAGGCCCAAGGCCAGGACGATTCCCTGCCCCGTGCCTTGACTCAAGAATTCCCAAAGGCATCCCGCGGTCAAGGCGGCCATGCGATGCGGCTTGGCCATCGGCCCGCAGAAATACTGTTGCGTGCCGAGGCTCGCCCCAAAGGCCCGGATATACGCGGTCAAAACCGCCAAGAGCGCCGCCGCCCATCCCAGCACGCTTGCCCAAGCCGAGGAAACTGCGTACCCCGCACAGATCAGAATAACGCAATCTTCAAACCGATCCGGAAGCTCGTTAAACAATTCTCCCAGTTTTGATCTCTCCTGTGTTCGGCCCAGGGCCACCATGCCGTCAAGCATATTGCACAAAAGCCTAAGCTGGATTCCGGCAGCCGCCATTAAAAAAAATATCCTTTTATATTCTTTGTTGAGATTGATGTTCACATCGGGATTCGCCAAAAGCAACGAGATTCCCGCTCCGACGGCAAAAAGAATCCCCAGAATAGAAATATGGTTGGGATGGATTTGCTTTTGAATGAGCCATTGCGCCAGGGTGTTGGCCCATTTTCTCTGGCGGATCTTGAGGGGGCGTCGTTGCATTGGAGAAGAGTTCATTAGATTTTCAATATCGGCTACCTATCGAATACGCGTAAAAACCATAGAAAACAATCCAAAAAATACAATAACACAAAATCCAGATTTTCGTATGCTTCTCGATGCTTTTTTTAAAAGCCTTTCCTAAGAGTCCCGCAAAAATCGAGATCAGCAAGATTCTCTGTAGGCGAGAAGGGATTGTGACCAGAACAAGTTGGGTCAGATTGAGCTTCAGGATCCCGGCGCACGCCGCATAAATCTTGTAAGGGATCCCTGACCACGGGGCGGCAAACAAAGCAGTCAATCCTCTCTCTTGGAGCTGTTCGTAAACTTGGGCCGCCATCTCAGGGGGGATTCCAGGGACAGAGAGCAAAAAACGATACGATTCCAAAGGATGGCTGTACGCTATGGCATACATGATGATCCCGCCTATAACCGAACCCACAACGCTCAAGCAAGCATGCAAAATCCCGAATAAAGGAAAAAGAAGGCTAGTCAAAGAGAAAAGGACATCCGGAACAACGAAAAAAAACGTGGCCTCCATCAGTCCCCACGCCAGGGCAATCCCCATGGCCGGACGGGAAGCGGCCCATTGTCGTAATTTTGGGGTGGAAAATGTCATAAGGTTTCCCGGAACCACTCTTTGATCAGCGTCAACATCTCTTCCCTATTCTTGTTTTTCCGGATGAGGTACTCGGCGTGCGGGCCGTTTTTTAAGATGGCCAGCCTTTTGGCGGATTGCGTCTTTTGGTAGAGGGCCTCGGAATGCCACGGCTTGATGAGCCAGTCTTTTTCTCCGTGGATATAAAAAACCGGAATGGTCAGCTTGTCGACAAGATCAATCGGGTTGGGTTTCTTTAACCAGAATGGCCCCGGCCTCACCCCTTTGCCCTGTTTTCCATCACCGAGCGTATTATATAAAATATCGTTTTCCATGTCGAGCTGCCAGAAACAGTATTCAATCTTGGCGAACGCCACCGGACAACTGACCGCAATCAGACTATGGATCAAAGGCGTCCTTGCTGCCGTGATGATGCTGATCGATGCGCCCAAAGAAAACCCAATGACGCCAATCCTCAGATAAAACTTATGAGTATAATTGAGGAGCGTCTCCAAATCCGAGGACTCTTTGGCGGTCCAAGAGAATTGCCCGCTGCTTTGTCCGTGACCGCGGAAATCCAAAAGCAAGACGTCGTATTCTTCCGTAAGCTCTTTTGCCAAATCTTTCAAAAGGGTCGCTTGTTTGCTGTTAAAAAAACCATGGGCAATCACCACGGCCTTTTGATGACCGATCTGGTAGTGATCATAGGAAATCCTATGGTGATCGATGGTGCGCAGGATGCCCTGCGTAAATTGGGTCTCTATCATTTATGTTCCATCGCCTTTCTTTTGATCGCGCCCAGATCCAGCTTTCCGGAGCCCAGCAAAGGAATCGCCTCAATCCTAAAGAAACATTGGGCGTCCGGAATCCAAAGATTGGGCAAACCATTCTGTTTCAATTCCTCCACCAATCCCCCCACATCGAGATCGCCTTTGTAAAGCACAACCAATCTCTCCCCCTTTTTCTCATCCGGCAGGGAGGTCACCACACAGACTTGTTCCGAGGTCTTCAGAATATCATGGATGCCCTCTTCAATCTTGATATGGGGGACCATCTCTCCGGCGATTTTACTGAAACGGCTCAAGCGATCCGTGATCCGCAAAAATCCGTCTTCATCCATATGGGCGATGTCTCCGGTCCAATACCAGCCGTCCCGGATCACCTTTTGCGTTGCCTCCTCTTGGCCCAAATACCCTTTCATGACATTGGGGCCTTTCACCAGCAAGAGGCCGTCTTCGTTGGGGCCTAAAGGTTGTTGGGTATTCTGGTCAACGATACGGACAGCGATCCCGGGCAAAGGGAGGCCGATCGTCCCCGGCTTATACGCCTTTTGAATGACTCCTTGTCGAGTGAAATCAGGGAGATTGATGGCCACAATGGGGGAGAGTTCTGTGCATCCGTAGCCCTCCATGGGATCAAGGCCAAATTTCTCTTTGAATTCCCGGGCCGCATTCTCCTTTAATTTCTCGGCGCCAACAATCACAAGACGTAGACTTTTAAACTGCTTCCCCTCACAGCGCCGGGTATAGGCATTTAAAAAAGTCGGCGTAGCCATAAGAATAGTAGCCTTATGCTGATGAACCAATTTCCCCACGACTTTTGCATCCAGGGGATTTCCATGATAGATGGCACCGATGCCGCTGATCAGAGGAAACCACAGGGTGCCGGTAAAACCAAAGGAATGGAAAAACGGCAAAACCCCCAAAATGGCATCATCATCCCGGACATGGAAGATTTGGAATAATCCTTCCAAATTCGAGGTGATATTGGCGTGAGTCAGCATCACGCCCTTG
>Ga0114945_10001324_pt1 | contig 15433 bp, 12 predicted proteins | sample OV2TP3_FD_87194 | JGI IMG/M metagenome (GOLD analysis project Ga0114945, IMG submission 87194) | Hot spring microbial communities from Beatty, Nevada to study Microbial Dark Matter (Phase II) - OV2 TP3 | ecosystem: Environmental > Aquatic > Thermal springs > Hot (42-90C) | place: USA: Beatty... | reverse complement strand
CCGATGATGTGCGAAAGGCGAAGATCGCCGAAGAGATGAAGACGCTGGAGGTCGAGAGGAAGGAACTGGAACTCTTGGACGAAGAATATAAGACTCTCAGCGGAAGGAAATGGACGGAGGCCAACAGCACGAAGGCCAGCACAAACGTGAACTTCCTTGTCCAGCTTGAGTTCATCAGTTGTTGCCCCCTGATGTGGAGTTGAGTGTTCGAGAAACTGCTCCCTGACTGTGGTCTTGCACGCCAGTCAAGGTGCAACCTTTGTGCCAATTGCGGAGATATCGGACATTTTGCCTAATGTATTCTTTTACAATAACTTAACTGGCTATACGTTGGAGCGTTACCCCGTCTAAAAGGGACGGAGATACTGAATTCCGTATTCTCTAGACAGGATGTTACAATCCTGAGTATTCCCATTTTGGGAAGGAAGCGCCATGGCCCCGGCGGGAGCTTTTTAGCGGCGGAGCCTCCTGGGCATTCCTCGCATTTCAGGGAAAGACCATCTGCAAGCCAGTCTCAGTCGGATTACCTTCGTTGACAACGCGCGGAGGCCTGTGGTACTCAGGCCGGCGCGGAGGCCGGATGAGCGTCGAGCGAGTGGCGCGTGCGTGGGAGCTGCTGCAGGAAGCTTACAAGTACCAGATGGAAGGCGAGCTGGAGCAGGCGGTGGAGCTCTACCAGCGGTCCATCGCGACGCACCCGACGGCGGAGGCCTACACCTTCCTGGGCTGGACCTACCACTTCCAGGGGAAGACCGACGAGGCGATTGCCCAGTGCAAGAAGGCGATTGCGCTCGACCCGGACTTCGGCAACCCCTACAACGACATCGGGGCCTACCTGATCGAGAAAGGCCGACACCAAGAGGCGGTGGAGTGGCTGGAGAAGGCCATCCGCTCCAAGCGCTACACCTCCTACCACTACCCGCACTACAACCTCGGCCGCGTCTACATGGCGCAGGACCGGCTCAACGACGCCCGGCGCTGCTTCGAGCGCGCGCTGGAGCTGGCGCCCGACTACGCGCTGGCGCGCGAGGCCCTGGAGCAGCTTCGCCGCAAGCTGATGTAGGCGCCGCGGCGCGATTTCCGTTTCTCGCTTTCCTTCTGTGATAAGATTCCGCTTCGGCAGCCCCGCACGAGAATCCCAATGCCTCGAACCATGAAAGCGCTGATGAAGACTCGCCCTGCGCCGGGGGCTTCGATGGAGCGGCGGCCGCAGCCGGGCCTGGGGCCGAACGACGTGCTGGTGGCGGTGCAAGCCGCGTCCATCTGCGGCACCGACCTGCACATCTACTCCTGGGACCCGGTGATGCGCAAGCGCATCCACCCGCCCATGGTCTTCGGGCACGAGTTCTGCGGGGTGGTGGAGAAAGTGGGCAGCGAGGTCGAGGCGGTCAAGCCCGGCCAGTTCGTCAGCGCCGAGATGCACGTGGCCTGCGGCCATTGCCTGCAGTGCCGCATCGGGCAGCAGCACATCTGCCAGAACCTGCGCATCATCGGGATTGACCTCGACGGCTGCTTTGCGCAGTTTGTGCGCATCCCGGCGTCGAACGTGCTTCCCATCGATCCCGCCATCCCGCCCGACTATGCGGCGGTGCTCGACCCGCTGGGGAATGCGGTGCACACGGTGCTGGCCGGAGAAGTGGCCGGGCAGACCGTGGCGGTGGTGGGCTGCGGGCCCATCGGGCTGATGGCCATCGAAGTCGCCGAGGCGTGCGGGGCCACCGCCGTCTTCGGCATCGAGATCAAGCCCGAACGCATTGCCCTGGCGCGGCGGGTGGGCGCCGACGCGGTTTTCAATCCCAAGGACACCGATGTCGTCGCCGCCGTCCGCGAGGCGACGCGCGGCACGGGCGCCGACGTGGTGCTGGAGATGAGCGGGCACCCGCAGGCCATCCGCGACGCGTTCGGGATGCTGCGCGGCGGCGGGCGCATTTCGCTGCTGGGGCTGCCGGCCGAACCGGTCAAGCTCGACCTGGTCCCCGACGTCATCTTCAAAGGCGCCACCGTGCAGGGCATCTACGGCCGGCGGATGTACGACACCTGGTACCGGATGCTGTCGCTGCTCAAGGCCGGGCGGATCAACCTCGAGCCCATCATCAGCGCCCGGCTCCCGCTCGACCAGTTCGCCCGCGCCTTCGAGCTGCAGAAGCGCGGCGAGGCCTCGAAGATTCTGCTCTACCCCAACGGCATCCCGAAGTAATCCACAACCGGAGGAGACCATGAGCGCACCGGCCGGCACGCGCCCGCAGTTGCAGTATCTTCACGAAGAGCTGGACAAGCTGCGCGAGCAGAAGCTCTACCAGAAGCTGCGCATTCTCCAGGGCGAGCAGCGCCCCGTCTCGACCATCGACGGCAAGCAGGTCATCAACCTTTCGTCGAACAACTACCTCGGCCTGACGACGCACCGCGGGCTGCGCAAGGCCGCCGCGGCGGCCATCAAGACCCATGGGGTCGGCTCGGGCGCGGTGCGGACCATCATCGGAACGATGGACATCCATATGGCGCTCGAGGAGCAGATCGCGCGCTTCAAGCACACCGAGGCCTGTGTGGTGTTTCAGTCGGGGTTCGTAGCCAACGCGGGGACCGTGCAGGCCATTCTTGGCGAGGGTGACCTAATAGTTTCGGATGAGCTCAACCATGCCAGCATCATTGACGGTGGACGGCTCTCGAAGGCGGAGCGGAAAATCTTCCGGCACAAAGACCTCAACCAGTGCGAAGAAATCCTGAAGGAAACGGCGGGTTGGCAGGGACGTAAGCTGCTGATAACAGACGGGGTATTCTCGATGGACGGGGACATTGCGCCGCTGCCGCCGTTGTGCGACCTCGCCGAGAAATACAACTGCATCATGATGGTTGACGACGCCCACGCCAGCGGGGTGCTGGGCAAAGGCGGGCGCGGGACGGTGGACCACTTCGGGATGCACGGGCGGGTGGACGTTCAGGTCGGCACGCTGTCGAAGGCGGTCGGGTCGCTGGGGGGATACGTGTGTGGCTCGCGCGACCTGATTGAGTTCCTCTACCACCGCGCCCGGCCGTTCCTGTTTTCGACCTCGCACCCGCCGTCGGTCACCGCCACCTGCCAGGCGGCGTTCACGCTGCTCGATTCGCCAGACGGGGAGAAGCTCATCAAGAAGCTCTGGGCCAATACCAAGTTCTTCAAGAAGCGCCTGAAGAAGCTCGGGTTCAATACGGGGATGAGCGAATCGCCGATTACGCCCATCATCGTCGGCGACGCCGCCCTGGCGCACGAATTCAGCCGGCAGTTGTTTGAGGAAGGCCTGTTCGCGCAAAGCATCGGCTATCCGACCGTCGCCAAGGACAAAGCGCGGATTCGAACGATCGTCACCGCCACCCACAAGCGCAAAGACCTCGAAACGGCGTTGGAAATCCTGGAGCGCGTCGCGAAGCGCTTGAACATTCTGTCGTAGTCCTAGGAGGATGCATGCCTACTCGAGTTGTTGTCCTTGGTCTAGTTGTGGCCCTACTGCCTACTTTGCTGGCGGCGGAGACGCATAAGTACATCCCCAAGGCGGAGGAGTTGAAGTACACGTTTGCGACGGCGGAACCGGTGCTGCGCATTAAGCCCGGGGATACGGTGGAGACGTGGACGGAGAATGCGCTGGGGCCGGAGATGAAGAAGCCGGGCGATACACTGCGCCCCGGGCGGCGGCCGAATCCGAATACGGGGCCGTTCTACATCGAAGGGGCGGAGCCGGGGGACACGCTGGCGGTGCGGCTGATTTCCATCGAGCCGGCGCATGACTGGGCGGCCGGCATCGCCGGGCCGGGGTTCGGCGGGCTGACGCAGACGCGCTACACGCCGATGCTCGACCAGTCGATTCCGTTTCAAACCTGGTGGTATCGCATCGACAAACAGGCGCGCACCGTCGAGTTCTCCGCCCTCGACTCCGACTTCAAAGTCAAGCTGCCGCTGCGGCCTTTCCTTGGGTGCCTAGGAGTGGCGCCGTTGAACGACGAATCGCGCTCGACCATCGTGCCGGAATTCTTCGGCGGCAATATGGACACGCCGGAAGTGCGCGCGGGAACGACAGTTTACTTCCCGGTCAATGTGGCCGGGGCGCTGCTCTATCTCGGCGACGGGCACGCGGCGCAGGGCGAAGGGGAGATTGCGGGCACGGCGGCGGAGGTGGCGATGAACGTCACTTTCACAGTCGACCTCATCAAGGGCCGCCGAATCACCACGCCGCGACTGGAGGACGAGACCCACCTCATGGCGGCGGGCAGCTACCGGCCGCTGGAGGACGCGATGCGCATCGCGTCGCGCGAGCTGATTCAATGGATGGTGGAGGACTACGGGCTCTCCCCGCTCGACGCCTACGAGCTGATGTCGGTGGCGATGGAATCGAACATCAGCCAGCTCGTCGACCCGAACTACACGGTGGTTGTGAAGATCAAGAAGGAGTACCTGCCGCCCAAGAAGCCATAGAGCCTAAGCTGCGCACGCCTGCAGCAGTCACGCACAGGAAAAGCAGATTCCTCCCCTGCTCCCCCGTGGAGCGGTGGAACAGGCTCGGAATGACAGTTTGTAGAGTATTGCCGGTTACATCAGTTCTTCGACCAGGCTCTTGAGGAGGGCCTCGTCGAGGCCGAGTTTCTGGCGGGCGAGGGGGCCGAGGCGGAAGGCGGGTTCCGAGTCCTCGTAGGTGGGTTGCAGGTCTTTGTAGAAGAGGCCGATGGGAATGCGGTCGCCCCACTCAAAAGACTTCTCCAGCGCCGCCTTGACGTCGGCGGGCGAGTAGCCGGCGTCCTCCTCCAGCTTGTACACGCGCTGCTTGAACCAGGGATAGGTGTTGAGCTTGTTGTAGGTGACGCAGGGGCTGAAGACGTCGATGAGGGCAAAACCTTTGTGCCGGATGCCGCCGGCAATCAGGTCGGCCATGTGGTTGGGGTCGCCGGAGAAGCCGCGGGCGATGTAGGTGGCGCCGGACACCAGGGCCAGAGCGATGGGATTGATGGGGAGCTCGACGTTGCCGCGCGGGGTGGACTTGGTGCGCATCTCTTTCATGGTGGTGGGCGAAGCCTGGCCGGTGGTGAGGCCGTAAATCTGGTTGTCCATGACCACGTAGGTGAGGTCGAGGTTGCGGCGCATGGCGTGGATGAAGTGGCCGATGCCGATGCCGTAGCCGTCGCCGTCGCCCCCCGTGATGACGACGGACAGGTCGGTGTTGGCCAGCTTGATGCCGCTGGCCACGGCCACTGCGCGGCCATGGAGCGAGTGGACGCCGTAAGCGTGCACATAGCCGGGGAGGTTGGAGGAGCACCCGATCCCGGAGACAATGACCAGGTCTTTAGGCTCCACTCCCGCTTTGCCGGCGGCCATCTTGACCGCCTTGAGGACGCCGAAATCGCCGCAGCCGGGACACCAGTCGGGCTCGACCGGCCCGGCGTAGGTTTCCAGCGGCAGCTCAATGACTGTGGCCATGGCGTCCTCCTAAGAAACGTCCACCGCGGCGGCGTGGGTGGCGCCGGTGCTGATGCCGACCGACAATTCGCCCCGCTTCTCGCCGGAATCGCGCTCGACAATCTCAATCCGCCACACCGGCTCTCTACCGTCGCCGTCGACGCGTTCGATCCGGCCCGGGCGCACCTGCTCGTCCAGGTGGGTGCGGATGTAGTGGTAGGCGATCTCACGGGCCTCGGCGGGAGTGACGTCGAGCGAGCGCGGGCGGCCCTCCAGGATGGCGCGGACCTGCTCGGCGATGTCACCGGGCTCGAAGGGCTCGCCGTCGTACTTCAAGATGCGGTCGTGGACGCTGTAGCCGGTTTCCGCCCGCAGGTGGCGGGCGAACTGCCCGGTGGCGTTGAGCTCGATGCAGATGGTGCGCTTGCAGCGGCTCAGAATCTCGGACACATCGCGGCTGTGGAAGGGATGGAGATACTTGACCTGGAGGTGGTTGGCCCGGATGCCGGCGGCGGCCAACTGGCCCACAGCTTCGCGAATGACTCCGAGGGTGGAGCCCCAGCCGATGAGGGTGACCTCCGCGTCAGCGGGACCCAAAAGCTGAGGCGCGGGGAGGTCGCGCAGGGCGAGGTCAACTTTGCGGAGGCGCTTTTCGGCGATTTTGCGGCGCACCGCCGGGTTGGTGAACATGTCGCTGATGAGGATGCCTTCCTCATCATGCTCATCCGAAGCGGCCACGTGGAGGCCGTCGGCCGTGCCGGGCAAGGCGCGGGGAGAGATGCCGGAGGGAGTGAAGGCGTAGCGCTTATACTTCCCGTTCCCCGCGCCGGGATCGGTGACGAGCTGGCCGCGGTCAATGGGGACGGCGGCGGTGAGGGTCTCCGGCTCAATGGTCTCGGGATGCTCGGAGAGCAGCAGGTCGGAGATGATGATGACGGGTAGCTGATATTTTTCGGCGAGGTTGAAGGCTTCCACGGCGGTGGGAAAACAGTCGGCGGTCTGGGTGGGGGCGATGATGATGCGGGGGAAGTCGCCCTGGGAGGCGCCGAAGACCTGGTTCAAGTCGGCCTGCTCGGTCTTGGTCGGAATGCCGGTGGAGGGGCCGCCGCGCTGAACCTCAACGATAACTACCGGGGCTTCGATCATCCCCGCCTGGCCGATGGCCTCGGTCATGAGGGCAAAGCCGCCGCCGGAGGTGCCGCACATGGCCCGGACGCCGGCAAAGCCCGCGCCGATGGCCATGTTGACCACCGCCAGCTCGTCCTCGCACTGCTTGACCACCACCCCGCAGCGCTCGCCGTGCGCCGCCATCCAGTGCAGGATGGCGGAGGCCGGCGTCATCGGGTAGGCGGAATAGAACTTGCAGCCGGCGGCCACCGCGCCCAGGGAGAAGGCTTCGTTGCCGGTGATGAAGGGGCGGCGCTTGCGGGAGAAGGACCAGCGGCAGCCGAGCGCGGGGACGCGCTCGCGGGCGTAGTCGTAGCCGACGTGCAGCAAGCCGACGTTCAGGTCCACCGTCGGTTTGCCTTTGTGGGCGAAGGTGTCGGCCAAGACGCCGGCGGCGACGTCGAAGTCGAGGTCGAGCAGGAAGAGCAGGGCGCCGAGCGCCACCGTGTTCTGCATAATCGGCTGGACGCGGCCAAACGCCTTGGTCAGCTCAGCCACCGGCAGGGGGACGGGGGTGACGTTGTCGCGCAGGGGGATGTTGAGGCGCAGCTTGTCGGCGTTGAACAGCACCACACCGCCGGGCCCCACTTCGGGAGCGTGGCGCTCGATGGAATCCTGGTTCAGGGCGATGAGGGCGCGCAGATGGTCGCCGTGCGACTCGACTTTGTCCTGGCCCAGGCGGACGCGGAGCCAGATGTGCCCGCCGCGGATGATGGACTGGTAGCTGTTGTAGGCATAGACGGAGAGCCCGAGGCGGGCGGCGGTGCGGGCGAGAGTATCGCCGGTCTTGTCCAGACCGTCGCCGGCGGCGCCGCCGATACCCATGGTGATGTCAGTCATGATGGGCTCCCCCGGGCGCGCTCAGGACGCCAGCAGCTCCTTCTGGGTCAACTCGGCAATCAGCTCATCGAGCCGCTTGCGGTTGGCGTCGGTGATGGTGGTGAATTCGATTCCCAGGCCGTCCCCGTGGAGCTCGCGGACTATACCGTCGGCCTCGAAGGGATGGGCGGCGGCCACTCGGACATGAACGGGCGTGTCCAGGGGAATGGGTTGAGCGTGAACAAAAAGCCCACCAACGCTGAGATTTCCCACAGGGTTCGGGATGCGAATGGTCTTCTTCCCCAGGTGGAGTTCGACCGGATTGCGCAACGACATGCGGGGAGTGCTGCGAAGGCTGGGTCCTTCCATCGGACTGCGCTCCTTTCCGGCTCACCCTCGGAGGAGGCCAAGGAGCCCGCCAGGAGACGAGGGCAGCCTTCAGGACATTGCTGCTGATGGGCGTAGTCTACCACACGGGGCCGGTGGGCTATGACAATTTGTCAGGGGCTTTGTGGACAGCAGCCAGCCGGCGGGGGCTCAAAAGCCTCGGGGGGATGCAGGCGTGATTTGCGTCTTGGCTCACTCCAGAATTGCCCTAGAACGCGTTTGAACGTGCCTGCGGTAGGCAGGCGCGTTCTCTACTCCCATCCAACCGAGGGATACCCTTCCGCTGTCTAGAAAAGCAGCTTCAGGGAGAACTGGATGTTCCGCGGGGCGCCGCCGCCCAGCGACGGATAGCCGATGCCGGTGTCGGCCGTGGCCTGCAGCGGCAGGAAGCCGATGCCCCGTCCGGTGACGGTGTCAATACCGTTGAAACCGGCCAAGGCGATGAAGGCCGGCAGCGTGGGAGAGGCGAAGTTCGGCCGGTTGAAGATGTTGAAGAAGTCGGCGCGGAAGAGCAGGCTGAGCCGCTCAGTGAGGCTGGTGTTCTTGGCGATGGAGAAATCGACGTTCTTGTAGTCGGGCCCGGTGAAGAAGTTGCGCGGCAGGCTGCCGAAATGCAGCGTGCCCGGCAGGCAGGAAGCCACCGTGCCGTCGCCCAGGGGGTCGAGCGTGCAGGGCACCGCGAAAGCGGAGAGGTTGAGGAAATTGTCGGGCCCGCCCGTGCCGGCGAAGGGATCGCCGACCAGATCGGGCCGGAGGATAAAGTCGTAGATGCCGTCGGAGTCGAAATCATCCACAAAGTTGACGTGGAAGGGGTGGCCGCTCATCAGGGAGATGACGCTGCTGAACTGCCAGCCCGAGGTCAACCGAGGATAGGAATCGCTGAGCTGCGGCACGTCGTAGATCCAGCTCCACACGAAGCGGTGGCGGGTGTCGAAGTTGGAGTCGCCGCGCTCGCGATGCGGGTCGTGGCTGTTGTCGGGCGTGCCGGCGTTGGGCACGGTGGACTCGTTGCCGTCGCTGGCGGTGTCGATGGAATGGCTCCAAGTGTAGTGGAGGTTGTGGGTCCAGCCGCGCCAGTTGCGCTGGGTGAAGCTGACCTGGAGCGAGTTGTAGTTGGAGGTAGCCGTGGATTCAAGCTCGTTGACGATGAACGGCTGCACGGTATTGTCCACCGGGCACGTGGCCGAGGTTACCGGGCAGAGCGGCGCCGTGGCATCGAAGGGGCGCACGCCGGCGTTGAGGTCGGTAATCATGTTGATCTCGCGGGTGCGAAAGAGCTTCGTGCCCACCGAGCCTACGTACGACACTTGGAGAACGGTGTTGGTCCAGAGCTCGCGCTGCAGGTTGACGTTGAAGTTCTGGATGTAGGGCGTGCGGATACTCGGGTTGGCCTGGGTGATGTCGGTGGTGTCGAGCGCGCCGGACAGGAAGCAGGCCGGGTCGTAAATGGGCGTGTTGGGCTCGAGCGTGTTGGGCGTGGCCAAGGCTGGATTCAGCGTGAAACAGAAGAGAACCGGGCTGGGTCCGATGGGGTTCTGCGCCGCGCTGACGGCGAAGGAGTTGAAGGGGATGTGGGCCAGGAAGAAATCTTGCGAGTAGGAATCGTAGAAGAGGCCCCAGCCGGCGCGGACGACGGTCTTGCCGTCACCCCAGGGATCCCAGGCAAAGGAAAGGCGCGGGCCGAAGTTGTTGAAGTCGCGGTCGTAGAGCTTCTTGAAGCCGGGCGAGCCGAGCTGGATCAGCCCCACAGTGGGATCGTAGCGGCTGATGCGGTTCCGCTTCTCGTCCAGCACGCCGTAGTAGTCGTACCGCAAGCCCCAGTTAAACGTGAGGCGCGGCGTGACCCGCCAACTGTCCTGAAGGTAGCCCGCCCAGGAGTTCTGGAACGTCCCGCGATGCGAGTCGCCGGCGTATGTGAACGAAAAGCCCTCCGCGTCGCCGGCGAGGAAATCGGCCAGCGCGTCGCCAGTGGCGTCCCCGTTGAACCGCAGGCGGCCGCGGTAGTGGGAGTCGTTGAAGGAATTGACGAAGGTGCGCCGGAACTCGAACCCGAACTTGAAGTCGTGCTTGCCGTATTTCAGGCTGTAGTTGTCGATCACCTGCCAGTTGGTGTCGACCCGCCCGCGCGGGTTGGAGAAGCCGCTGGAGCCGAGGAAGGCGAAGCTGCCTACGCGCAGCACCGGCAGCCCGAAGTCGCGCTCGTTGGTGACGCCGTTGTTGAGCTGCAGGGTGTCGAGCGGATTCCGGAAGACGTCGCGGTCATCGGCCAGGAAGTCTTCGTTGAAACGGTTGAACCCGAAGCGGACCTCGTTCACCCGCGTGGGCGAATACACGCGGACATAGGAGATGGAGACCAATTGCACGGTGGTGGGCGTGAAGGTGTTGGTGTTGGGCAGGTTGTTGCCGCCGGCCAGCCCGAGCGGGAAGCTCTGGTCGCTGTCGCCGTAGAAGTAGCGCGCAGTCAGCAGGTTGTTAGGGTTGAAGTTGTGGTCGACCTTGGCGATGACGCTGTCCACCCGGTTGCGGAAGTCGGCCGGCACCACGGCGTTCGCCGTCAAGCCTTCGCGGCCCGGGGTGGGCAGCGGCCACGGCAGCGCGCCCCCGGAGCAGCGCCCCGAGCTGGCGCACAGGCTGAAGAAATTCTCGATGACGGGGTTGAAGAAGGCCAGGTTGCCCTGGACGCAAGTCGGAATGTCGGTCATGCAGGCGCCCTGGTTGCCGCCGATGAGCCCGACGGCGTTGAAGTAGTCCGTCAGGGTGGGCACGCTGACCAGGGTGGTGATGGCGCCGCGCTCGCGCACGCCCTCGTAGCCCACAAAGAAGAAGGTCTTGTTCTGGCTGATGGGGCCGCCGCCGGCGGCGCCGAAATCGTTGTAGCGGAACTTGTCCTTCGGCCCGATGTTGTTGAAAAAGTTGCGGGCGTTGAGCACGTCGTTGCGGAAAAACCAATAGACGCTGCCGTGGAAGTCGTTGGTGCCGGACTTGGTGACGATGTTCACCACTGCGCCGCCGTTGCGCCCGTACTCGGGCTCGAAGTTGCTCAGCACCCGGGTCTCGGCGATGGCGTCGAGCGGCAGCACCGTGGCGGGCGTGCCGAACACCCCGGCCTCGTTGATGGCGGGCAGGTTGCGGTAGCCGTCGTTCATGTCGGTGCCGTCGAGCAGGAAGTTGTTGGCGCGGCCGCGGCTGCCGTTCGAGGAGAAGAGCCCGAAGGAGCCGGGGTAGTCGGTGATGCCGTCGGGCGAGCCGGTGGCGCCGGGGACCAGCACGAGGAGCTTGGTGAAGTCGCGCCCACTGATGGGCAGTTCGGTGACCTGCTTGGCGACGATGGTCCCGCCCAGGACGTTGGTGGTGGTGTCGACCAGCGGAACCGTGCCGACGACTTCGGTGGTCTGCTCCAGGGTCCCGGGCGAAAGCGTCACGTCGATGCGGCGCGCGGCCGCCACTTCCACGCGGATGCCGGTAACCACCGCCCGCTGGAAGCCCTGCTTTTCCACGGTGACGCTGTAGTTGCCGATGGGGAGCTCGGGGACCAGGTAGTAGCCGGTTTCGTCGGTCCGGGCCTCGCGGGCCACGCCGGTGTCCACGTTGGTTACGATGACGCGCGCGTCCGGGATCACGGCGCCGCTGGCGTCGGTCACCGTGCCCGCCACCGTGCCGCGGAACGTCTGCGCTGAAACCACTGGCGCCCCGACCAACAGCCCACACGCCAACAACAGTCCTGCCGCTCGCTTTGTCATGAGGGAACTCCTCGGGAAGATTGCGGTGAGGTCGTCCACGCCATGCCCACAGTGCCTCGCTTTGTGGCCTGTGCTTATATGACCCCCGGGCACCAAAGTCAAGCGCGGCGCTAGTGACGGGGCTTCCTTGACAGCTTTTCAGTGTGCGGCTAAAATCTTTTGTTCCGGTTGAGGCGAAAAAGGCACCGAGGGGCTCTTCCATGGACAAGAAGCGTTTGGAGTACTACAAGAAAAAGCTGGAAGCCAAGCGCGAAGAGCTGCTGCGGCTGATGTCGCAGGCCGAGCAGGAAGCCCAGGCGGCCGACGGCGACCCGACGCAGGATATCGCCGACAAGGCCGCCAACTCCTACACCAAAGAGTTCCTCTTCAGCCAGTCGAACAACGAGCGCTTCATGCTGCAGCTCGTCGACGAAGCGCTGGTGCGGGTCAAGAACGGCGGCTTCGGCCTGTGCGTGAACTGCCAGGAAGAAATCCAGCAGAAGCGCATGGACGCCGTGCCCTGGGCCCGGCACTGCATCGGCTGCCAGGAAAAGCAGGAACAGGGTTTGCTGTAAGCTGACTGAAGTTTCGGAGGCGTGTCTTCTCCGACCCCGCGCCAAGTTCGAGCTCGACCCGAACCAACCCCGTCCGTCATCCGCCCTTCACCGGCTTTCACCTGAACCGCATCCTGCGCTCGGCCCGCGAAGGGCTGGCCAGCGTGCTGTTCGCCGCGCCCTGCCGTCTGTGCGAGGCTATCCTCACCGGAGCGACCCGCGTGCCGGTCTGCGACGCGTGTCTCGGTCGCGTCCGGCCGCTCGAGCTGCTTGCCTGGTGCGACCGCTGCCAGCAGCCGCTCTCGCTCGCCGCCGTGCCGGCCGAGGGCGTCGCCCTCTGCGGCCCCTGCCGGCAGGACGAGCCCGCCTTCGCGCGGCTGCGCAGCTTCGGCGCCTACGACGCCGAGCTCCGCCGGCTCATCGTGTTGCTCAAGTACAACCGCGTCCGCCCGCTGGCACGCCTGCTGGGCGGCTGGCTCGCGACCATGGTGCAGCAGAACCCGCCGCTGGCCGAAGTCGACGCCATCGTCCCCGTGCCACTCTACCCCACTCGCCAGCGCGCCCGCGGCTACAACCAGGCCGAGCTGCTGGCCCACGAGCTGGCGCGGTGGATGAAGAAGCCGGTCGAGCGCCGCGCGCTCGCCCGCGTCAAGGACACACCCTCCCAAACCGGCTTGACCCCCCTCCAGCGCATTGAAAACGTCCGCGGCGCCTTTGCCGCCAGCGCCAAACTTGACCTTGGGCGCATCTTACTGGTAGATGATGTATGTACGACCGGGGCCACGCTGAACGCCTGCGCCCGCACTCTCAAGCGGGCGGGCGCCACCGAGGTGCTGGCCGCCACTGTGGCCCGTGTCGTGCAGGAGATATAGTGCAGGAGATTTGAGGCGAAGATGGCAGCGATGATCAACGCGCCCGTACTGGTGCTGAACGCCACCTACGAGCCCATCCACATCACCGCGCTCAAGCGCGCGGTGGTGCTGGTGCTCAAGGGCGTGGCCCGCACCGAAGAGGAGAACCACGCCATCCTGCGCTCGCCCACCCTGCGCCTGCCCGCGCCTTCGGTCATCCGTCTGCTCGAGTACCGCCGCATTCCCATGCAGCCCCGCGCCCTGTCGCGCAAGAACATCCTCCTGCGCGACCGCAACACCTGCCAGTTCTGCGGCCACGTCTTCTCTTCTTCCGAGTTGACGCTCGACCACGTGGTGCCCCGCTCGCGCGGCGGCTCCACCGCCTGGGACAACCTGGTCGCCTGCTGCCACCGCTGCAACAACGTCAAGGGCGACCGCACTCCCGAAGAGGCCGGCCTGCGCCTCCTCCGCCGGCCCCGCCCCTACAACCTCCACACCAACCGCCACCTCATGCGCCTCCTCGGCAAGGCCGAGGAGAAGTGGCGCAAATACCTCTTCTACTAGTTTGACGACATCTCTCCAATTCGGCCCTTTGACAACGAAACTGCTGCGCGAGGGGCGCTGGCGCGGACAAGACGAATACCCAGCTTGGCAAGCCTATGCAGACGAATGTGAGGATTTGCTCACGTTTGTTGCACGTCATGGCCAACTCAATCGGTTCTGGGCAAGATTGACCGCCCAGAAAACTCAACGCGACGAAGCCCTGCAGGAGATTAGGGTCGCTTACTTCTTTGACAGGCAGGGCCTCCCTGTTGTTGAGTGGGAACCTCCTGGTCGTAGCGGCACTGTTGGCGAATTCTCGATCCGAACGCACGAATCAGGCTCTCTGTTCGTCGAAGTCAAGAGCCCGGGATGGGAGAGCGAACTGGGTCCCAGTCAATTGCGGGCTGGCAGGGCCAAAGAACCGAAACACAAGAATCTTGAGGGTAGGGCCTTCGCACCCTCGAAAATCATCAAGCGGTCAATCACGAAGTCCTACCCGAAATTTCGCTGCGACCAGCCGAATCTCTTGGTCATCGCCGACGACTTGATCGTCGGCCTTGGCCACGGAACTGCACTACACGCGCAAATTGCACTCTATCGCCCGGTTGGCAGTTGTGTCGCCGAGAGAGGGTACTTCACAACTGGAGCCTTTGCTAACCTCGGCGCAGTTGGAGTATTCTCCCTAGAATCTTACAACCCGCGCATTACCTACGCGCTCAAGGTCTATGCCAATCCTTGCGCGATCGTGCGGGCCGAGCTCCCTTCGCAGTTCTTCGATTTGTTGTCTAACTAACCGCCAGGGCTTCAGGGATAAACCGCTTGGTTTTTTGCAGTAGCATTGGTCCGACTTTGAGCTAAAGTAACGCCCAATGAAGACTGCTCTAGTGTCGCTGGTGGTAGCCGTTGCTCTGGCAGCCGGTTTGGTCCTTGCTCTTCGGCATGAGTTGAAAGAAGGTGCCGAGGGCCACATCTACCAACATGACCGGCTCACGGGCCGGGTATCGCTCATCGTACGAGACCGCATGTATCCAGTTCAGGAGCAGCCCGAAGAGGAAGAAATCCAACCGATCCTATTGCAAGTCCTCCAGAAGCACGAGTATCCGCCCAGTGATTCCTTTCCGCGCGGCCTTGTTATCGAGTGGAAGCTTAGTGGAGCCTACAGATTCAATACTCATGGACAGCGTGAGTGGCAGGTTCTTTGGCGCATTGCGACGGGCGAGCCACAAACAGAAAAATCCAAGGATAAACGAGGAGAACCTATTACGATCGGCCTCCGCATGTATGATGCCGAAGGGTTTGCAATCTATACGATGCCAGATGCACTGCAGCAAAGACCTGTTGGTGTGGAAGGGGACTCCCGAGCGTGGACCGCAGGAGGAGATTTCTGGGTTCTGGACCAAGTGGTTCGCCAAACCGAGAGTGTCGCTCCCATATGGAGGGGCTTGCACTGATCCCGAGGGGAAGCCCACCGCAGTCGGGGGCGAAGTTCAAGGTTCAGGTTTTCTCCGCGCGCTCTGCACTTCCTCTGCGCTCTCTGCGGTAAGCTTTGTCTATGTACGGCGTACTGGGTACCAGGTACCTCCTACTCAACCCCGCAGCCGATGTATGAATCAAAACAAGAGATGAGGAGTGTAACCACAAAGGCCGTCACACTGCTCCTGGCTGCGCTGCTTGCAGCCCTTCCCGCTCCCGCCCAGGGCGGAAAGCCCCGCATCGCCCTCGACGACTTCCTCGCCCGCCTCCCTTCCCGCGTCGCCGACAAAGACGGCACCCCCGGCGACATGGTCAACTTCGTCCTGGTCGGCTCCCGCGAGCAAGTCCTCCAGGCCCTCGAAGCCGCCGGCTGGCAGCACGTCGACCGCACCACCAGCGAAGCCATCCTTTCCGCCATCCTGGTCACGCTCGACAAAAAGGTCTACGTCACCCTCCCCATGAGCGAGCTGTTTCTCTTCGACCGCCCGCAGGACTTCGGCT
>Ga0114945_10001322_pt1 | contig 15440 bp, 13 predicted proteins | sample OV2TP3_FD_87194 | JGI IMG/M metagenome (GOLD analysis project Ga0114945, IMG submission 87194) | Hot spring microbial communities from Beatty, Nevada to study Microbial Dark Matter (Phase II) - OV2 TP3 | ecosystem: Environmental > Aquatic > Thermal springs > Hot (42-90C) | place: USA: Beatty... | reverse complement strand
GCCAAGCGCTTCTTCATGCTGCTCTACCTGTTCCTGCGGCGGCGCTACCGCTCCGTCGACATCGTCTTCATCCGCCACACGCACGAGGCCAAGGAGGTGGACGAGGAGACGTTCTTGTACTCCACCGAGACCGGCGGCACCGTGGTGTCGACCGCGCTGGAGCAGATGCGGCAGATCGTTGCCGCGCGCTATCCGGTCGACGAGTGGAACATCTACGCGGCGCAGGCCTCCGACGGCGACAACTACTCGAGCGACAGCGAAACCTGCACGCGGCTGCTGCGCGACGAATTGCTGCCGTTGTGCCAGTACTTCGCCTACATCGAGGTGCTGGACGAGCGCGAGATCGGCATGTTCCGCTCGGAGATGAACGCCAGCCAGCTCTGGCGCGACTACAAGGTGGCGGCCGGCGACGAGCCGAACTTCGCCATGAAGCGGGTGTTCTCCAAGGGCGACATCTTCCCGGTGTTCCACCAGTTGTTCGCCAAGAACCGCCAGGCCGCGTGAGGCGAGGGTAGGGTCATGAGCGTCGTTCGCCCGAAAGGCCGGTTGCTGTACGAAGGCGCGGAGTGGAACTTCGACACGCTGAAGCGGGTGTACGAGGCGATCGAGGAGATCGCCATCGGCGAATTGCAGCTCGAGCCCTACGCCAACCAGATCGAGCTGATCAGCTCCGAGCAGATGCTCGACGCCTATTCCTCGATCGGCATGCCGGTGTTCTATCACCACTGGTCGTTCGGCAAGCGCTTCGCCCGCGACGAGAAGCTGTACCGCAAGGGCTACACCGGGCTTGCCTACGAGATCGTCATCAACTCGAACCCGTGCATCTCCTACATCATGGAGGAGAACTCCATCACCATGCAGGCGCTGGTGATGGCGCATGCCGCGTTCGGGCACAACCACTTCTTCCGCAACAACTACCTGTTCAAGGAGTGGACCGACGCCGAGGGCATCCTCGACTACCTGAACTTCGCCAAGGCCTACGTGGCGCGCTGCGAGGAGCGGCACGGCATCGGCGCGGTCGAGCGCGTGCTGGACGCGGCGCACGCGCTGATGGACCAGGGCGTCAACCGTTACGGCCGGCGCGCGCGGCCGAGCCTCGCCGAGGAGAAGCGGCGCGCCGAGGCGCGCCGCGCGCATCGCGACAGCTCCTATAACGACCTCTGGCGCACCCTGCCGCCCAGCAAGAAGGGCGCGGCGCCCTCGCCGGGGGAGACCGACGCCGGCCGGATCCGGCTCGGCCTGCCGGAGGAGAACCTGCTCTACTTCATCGAGAAGTTCTCGCCCAAGCTCAAGGACTGGGAGCGCGAGCTGATCCGCATCGTGCGCAACATCGCCCAGTACTTCTATCCGCAGAAGCAGACCAAGATGATGAACGAGGGCTGCGCCACCTACGTTCACTACCGCATCATGAACCGGCTCTACGACCGCGGCCAGATCGGCGAAGGCGCCATGCTGGAGTTCCTGTCGAGCCACGCCAACGTGGTGTTCCAGCCGGACTTCGACGACCCGCGCTACGGCGGCATCAATCCCTACGCGCTCGGCTTCGAGATGATGCGCGACATCGAGCGCATCGTCACCGAACCGACCGCCGAGGACCGCGCCTACCTGCCGCAGGTCGCCGGCACCGGCGACGTGATGGGCACGTTGAAGCAGGCCTGGGCCGAGTTCCGCGACGATTCCTTCATCGCGCAGTACCTCAGCCCCTCATTGATGCGCAAGCTGCACCTGTTCAAGCTGGCCGACCGTCCTGACGAGCCGAACTACAAGGTCGAGGCGATCCACGACGAGCGCGGCTACGACCGCGTGCGCCGCGCGCTGGCGCGCCAGTACGACCCCGGCCTGCGCGACCCCAACATCCAGGTGACCGACGTCGACCTGCAGGGCAACCGCCGCCTGGTGCTGACCCACCGCATGAACAACGACATGCCGCTCTCGGAGCGCGACGCCCAGGCGGTGCTGGCCTACGTCGCCGACCTGTGGGGCTACGACGCGCAACTGCGCGGCGTCGATGCCGAGGACCAGGTGCGCTACACCTACGACGCCACGCCGCGGGTGTAGGCCGCGCGCGGCGGCCTTCTCAATCCACGATGAACAGCTTGGCGCCCTTGGCGGTGAACGACTTGTGCGCCATGGCGTCTTCCGCCACCTGGTAGCTGGTCCCAGGCGTCAGCTTCACCACCCGGCCGTCGGCCAGCTCGGTGTCGAGCTCGCCCTCCATGACCAGCAGCACATGGCCCTTCTGGCACCAGTGGTCGGCCCTGTAGCCCGGCGTGTACTCGACGAAGCGCACGCGGATGTTGCCCAGCTCCAGCGTGCGCCAGAACGCCGTGCCGGTCTCGCCCTTGTGCTCGGTGCGCGGCACCTTGTCCCAGTCGGTGGTGCAGAACGGCACGCCTTCGATGCGCATCATCCCTCTCCCGCGCGCAGCAGGCGGCCGGGCAGTCGGTCACCGTTCACCGCGTCGCTGTCGTGACGGCGCACAATGCACCCGTTCACCACCACGGCGTCAATGCCGCTCGACGGCGCCACCAGCCGGTCGGCGCCGGACGGCAGGTCCCACACGCGCTTGATCTTGCCGGCGGCGACGGTCGCCGGATCGAACACCACGACATCTGCCGGCAGGCCGACCGCCAGCCGCCCGCGGTCCTTGATGCCGAACACCTGGGCGGCGCGCGCGGTCAGCATGTGCACGGCCTGCTCCAGGCTGAACAATTTGCGCTCGCGCACCCAGTAGCCGAGGAAATGCGTGGCGTAGCAGGCGTCGCAGAGCTGGCTCGCATGCGCGCCGGCGTCGGACAGCGCCACGACGATGTACGGGTCCTGCAGCAGCTCCGCCACCTCCGCCTCGTCGGTGTTGAGCACGCCGAAGCGGAAGCGCGCCTTGAAGTCGCTGTCGACCGAGAGGTCGAGCGCCAGGTCGATCGGTGCGCGGCCCAGCTCCTGGGCGACCTGGGCGAGGGGACGCTCCTCCCAGTCCGCGTGGCCCGGCGCCACCGAGATCACCGCCCGCTCGGCCCAGCCTGACAGCGGCGTCGGCGCGCCCGGCCGGGTGTCGTCCTTGAACGCGGCGCGGAACGCCGCATCGGCGTAGATCGCCCGCTTCGCCTGGCGGTCCATGGTCATGGTCGGCTTGAACACGGGCCGCATCTCGAACGGGAACGGCTCGGCGAAGTCGAAATCGAAATTGATCGGCCGACAGGCCACTTGCGGGATGATGTTCAAGCCTTCCTTCTCGAAGTAGCGATGCGTCTGCTCGATGTGCTTGCGGTGCGAGCCGGGGCCGGCCATGCCGCTGAGCAAGGCCGTCCAGGTCACCGCCACACCATGCTTGCGCGCCAGCCGCTCGAACTCGGCGTGGAACATCTTGCGTCCCACGGTGGCCTGCAGCGCGCCGCGGCCGCTCGACTTCATGGCGCCCACGAGCGCGTCGACCTCTTCGAACTCGGCCATCCGGCTCGGCACCGGGTGGCCGTCGTAGCCGTTGTGCGTCGCCGCGCCCGAGGTGGCGAAGCCGAGCGCGCCTACCTCCATCGCCTCGCGCACGATGCGCGCCATGGCGGCGGTCTCGTCGGCGGTCGCCGCGCGCTTCACCGCCTCCTCGCCCATGACGTAGGTGCGGATCGGCGTGTGGCCGGCCAGCACGCCGACATTGATCGCCATGCCGCCGCGCTCGATCGCGTCCAGATACTGCGGGAACGTCTCGAACGGCCAATCGCCGCCGAGCCCCGCCTGCAGCGCGCCGAGGCTCATGCCCTCGACCTTCTCCAGCGTGCGCATGATCATATTGCGATGCTCGGGCCGGGTGGGTGCGACGCCGAAGCCGCAGTTGCCCATCACCACCGTGGTCACGCCGTGCCAGGGCGAGATCGACAGCATGCGGTCCCAGACGATCTGCGCGTCGTAGTGGGTGTGGATGTCGACGAAGCCGGGGCTGACCGCACGGCCGGTGGCGTCGATCGTCCGCTTCGCCTCGCCGTCGGCCTTGCCCAGCGCGACCACCTTGCCGTCGCGGATGCCGACGTCGCCGCGATAGCCCGGTTTGCCGCTGCCGTCGACGATGGTGCCGCCGGCGATCTTCAGGTCGAAGCTCATGGCCGCTTTCCTCGCTTCCCTACTCTTGGGTAAGTTGTAGCACCCGAGGGTGCCGGATTAAAATGCCGGCTGCTGCAGGGCGTGCATGCGCGCAACGTGTATGCGTAGAGGGGGATGGCGTGCCGATCGGCCGTCCCACGGGGAACAGGGTAGTTGCGACGATGACCAAGGTACGTGACGCGAAATTCCACATCGGCCAGATCGTGCGCCACCGGCTCTACCCGTTCCGCGGCGTGATCTTCGACGTCGACCCGGAGTTCAACAACACCGAGGAATGGTACAACTCGATTCCGCCCGAACGCCGCCCGTCCAAGGACCAGCCGTTCTACCACCTGCTGGCGCAGAATGCGCAGTCGCACTACGAGGCCTACGTGTCCGAGCAGAACCTGCTGCAGGACGCCGAGAACGGCCCGGTCACCCATCCGATGGTCGACACCATGTTCAAGGGCTTGGAGGGCGGCCGCTACTTGCCGCGGCAGAACAAGGCGAACTGACCTTTTTGCCCTCCGCGGCGCTCCGCGCCTTGGTCGCGCGACTGGGCGCAGCCTTGGGTCGAGAAGCCTGTGCACGCACGCCGCGCGGGCGCTATCTCCGGTCGATGCGGATTTGCAGGCTGGCGAGGGGGGTGGTGCGCTGCGGCTCGGCGGCGAAATCGCCGATCAACTGCGCCACGAACAGCTTGCCCATCGGCGCATAGACCCAGGCGCGGCTGCGCGGCGACAGGTTGGAGGCCGGCCTGGCCGCGCCGAAGGTCAGGTCCATCTGCGTCAGGGTCAGGTTGGCGAACGGCGACAGCGTCAGGTACAGGCTGTGCGGGTTGGCGCTGGCCCAGCGCTTGTCGCGCTCGATCGACAGCCGGATCACCTTGAGCTGCTCGGTCGAGGCGAAATAGATCTGCTCGTTCGGCCGCATCGGCGACTTGTCCTCGGTGCGGCGCATTTCCTGGCTGCCCAGCACCGCGCCCAGCTTCTTCGCCTCGACCGTGTCGGCCAGCAGCAGGTCCGCCGCCGCGCGCACCCGGGCGATGGTCGACCCGTCGGAACCGACCGCGCCCGGGCGCAGCGGCCCGCCCGGCAGCTCCGCCGCGGCCGCAAACGCGACCAGCAGCAAGGCCGCGATGCCCAATGCGCGCATCGGGGAATGTTGCGCGCCTCGCGCCCGGGGTGCAACCCTGCCGGCCGGAGGCGAATCGCATGCGCATCGGTATCGTCGGAGCGGGCGCCGTCGGCGGCCACCTGGCCGCCAAGCTGGCCAAGGCGGGGCATACGGTCAGCCTGCTGGCGCGCGGGGCGCACCTGCAGGCGATCCAGCGCGACGGCCTGCGCTTCGAAAGCGGCGAGACCCGCGTCACGATCAAGCCGGCGGCCAGCGACGACCCCAGGAACCTGGGCGCGCAGGACGTGGTGTTCGTCACCGCCAAGGCGAACAGCCTCGGCGGCCTCGCGCCGCTGATCCCGCCGCTGCTGGGACCGGACACGCCCGTGGTGTTTGCGCTGAACGGCATTCCCTGGTGGTACTTCCACCGCTTCGGCAACCACCCATGGCGGCGGATCGAGCGGCTCGATCCGGGCGGCGCGCTTGAGCGCTCGGTCGGGCTCGAGCGGGCCGTCGGCTGCGTCGTCTATTCCTCGAACGCGGTGCTCGCCCCCGGCGTAGTGCAGGCGGTCAACCCGACCCGCAATCGCTTCGTCCTCGGCGAGCCGGACAACACGCGCACGGCGCGCGTCGAGCGGATCGCCAAGTTGTTCCAAGGCACCGATCTCGACGTGCCGATCGACACCGACATCCGCAAGACGGTGTGGTCGAAGCTCTTGCAGAACATGGGTAACTCTGCCGGCTGCTGCCTGACCGGCGGTCGCATCGGCGAGGTGCTGAGCGACCACGAATTGGTTCAAGTCGCCCGCAGCATCAACGAGGAGGCGGTGGCGATCGCCGCCAGCCACGGCATCGAACTGCCGCCGGCCTACGGGCCGGAACAGGTCAAGGCGACGCTCGCCTCGCCGATCGCCGGCCACAAGCCGTCGATGCTGCAGGACCTGGAGGTTGGCAAGCCGATGGAGATCGACGCGCAGTTTGTGGTGCCGCGCGACTTCGCCCGCGAGGCCGGCATTGCCACGCCGGTGCTCGACACCGCGACGGCCCTGCTCAAGGCGCGGGCGCGATTGGCCGGCTGCTACGACGGCTAGCCCGACGCCAGCAGCCGCACCGCGGCGTCGCGCTCGAACAGGTAGAGCAGGGCGCGCAGCGCCTGGCCGCGCGGCGACTTGAGCTCGGGGTCCTTGTCGAGCACCAGGCGCGCGTCCTGGCGGGCGACCTCCAGCAGGTCCTGCTGCGCCGGAAGCTGCGCCACGCGAAAGGTGGGGAAGCCGCTTTGCCGCGTGCCGAGCAGTTCGCCGGAGCCCCTGAGCCGCAAATCCTCCTCGGCGATGCGGAAGCCGTCCTCGGTCTCGCGCAGCATGGCGAGGCGGGCATGGGCGGTCTCGCCCAGCGGGCCGGCGTAGAGCAGCAGGCAGGTGCCGGGCCGGCCGCCGCGGCCGACGCGGCCGCGCAACTGGTGGAGCTGCGCCAGGCCGAAGCGCTCGGCATGCTCGACGACGATGATGGTGGCTTCCGGCACGTCGATGCCGACCTCGATCACCGTGGTGGCGACCAGGATGGCCGAGCGGCCCTCGGCAAAGGCGGCCATCGCCGCATCGCGCTCCGGAGTCTTCATGCGGCCGTGGATCAGGCCGACGGCGTCGCGCCCGAAGCGCTGCGCCAGGTCGGCGTGGCGCGCCTCGGCAGCGGCGACGTCCAGGCTCGCATTCTCTTCCACCAGGGGGCAGACCCAGTACACCCGCGCGCCGCCGGCCACCGCGCGGCCGATGGCGGCGAACACCTCGTCCAGCCGCTCGATGGGCAGCGTGCGGGTGTCGACCGGCTTGCGGCCCGGCGGCTTCTCGGTCAGGCGCGAGACGTCCATGTCGCCGTAGACGGTGAGCGTCAGGGTGCGCGGGATCGGTGTCGCCGTCATCACCAGCAGGTCGACGGCCTCGCCCTTGGCGCCGAGCGCCAGGCGCTGGTGCACGCCGAAGCGGTGCTGCTCGTCGACCACGGCGAAGGCGAGGTCGCGAAAATTCACGTCCTCCTGGAACAGTGCATGGGTGCCGACCAGGATGTCGATCTCGCCGTCCTCCAGCCGCTGCAAGAGCTCGCGCCGCGATTTGCCCTTGTCGCGCCCGGTCAGCAGGGCGAGCCGCGCGCCCGCCGCCTCGGCCAGCGGCGCGAGGCCGGCCATGTGCTGGCGCGCCAGCAGCTCGGTCGGCGCCAGCAGTGCCGCCTGGGCGCGGCTCTCGACGGCGATCAGCATGGCGCGCAGCGCCACCACCGTCTTGCCGCTGCCGACATCGCCCTACAGCAGGCGCAGCATGCGGCTCGGCGCTTTCAGGTCGGCCTCGATCTCGGCCACGGCGCGGATCTGTGCCGCGGTCAGGCGATAGGGCAGCCTGGCCAGCAGATTCCGGCGCAATCGCCCGTCGCCGCGGCGCGCCTGGCCGCTGCGCCGCTTCATGCGCGCGCGGATCAGCTCCAGCGCAAGCTGGTTCGCCAGCAGCTCGTCATAGGCCAATCGCGTGCGCGCCGGATGCTCGGGCAGCAGGTCGGCGTCGGCCGTCGGGGCGTGGGCGGCGAGCAGCGCCGCGCGCCAGCCGAACCAGCCGCGTTGCTTGACGAGCGCCGGGTCGAGCCAGTCCGGCAGCTCCGGCGCGCGGTCGAGCGCGGCGCGGATCGCCTTGCGCAGGGGCTTTGCCGTCAGTCCCTCGGTGAGGCCGTAGACCGGCTCGACGATGCGCACCTCGTCGGCCTGCTCAGGCGGCACCACGTGGTCGGGATGCGTCATCTGCAAGCGGCCGTCGAACAGCTCGATGCGGCCGCTGATCACCCGCTCGGCGCCGACCGGCAGCAGCTTCTCCAGGTACTCGCGCCGGGCGTTGAAGAACACCAGCTCGACCGTGGCCATGCCCTCGCCGCACAGCACCTTGTAGGGCTGGCGCGGCGTGCGGCCGGGCTGGTGCTTCTCGACATGCACCTTGAGCGTGACGACGCGGCCGGGCGGCGCAGTCGCCAGCGGCGGCGAGAAGCGACGGTCGATCAGACCGCTCGGCAGGTGCCACAAGAGGTCGAGCACCTTGGCCGGCTCGGTGCCGCCGAGCCGGGCGATCAGCGCGGCGATGCGCGGCCCGACGCCCGGCAGGGTCGTGGCCGCGGCGAACAGGGGGAACAGCACGTCCGGCCGCATTGCCCCCGGTTCTAGCCGACGGGCCGGTGGCGCGCTATATCAGCACGATGCAGACCCCCGACGATCTCGCGCTGCGCCGCAAGCGGCTGCGCTACCGCAGCTGGCACCGCGGCCTGAAGGAGGTCGACCTGATCCTCGGCCGCTTCGCCGACCGCCACCTGGACGGCTTCGACCCGGCGCAGCTCGACCGCTACGAGGCGCTGCTCGAGGCCAACGACGTCGACATCTACGCCTGGTACGCCGGTACGCGCGAGCCGCCGGCGCCGTTGCGGAGCGATGTGTGGGCGCTGCTGAAGGCATTTCCGGTACACGAAGCGCGCGCTTGAGCGAACTCGACCGCCTGATACCCGCCCGCGGCCGGCACCGCGTCGGCGGGGTGCCCGAAGGCTTTGACGCGCTGCTGCTGGCGGGCGCCAAGTCGACGGTGCTGCACGTCGCCTTGGACGATGCGCGGCTGGCGGCGCTCGGCGAGGCGCTGGCGTTCTTCGCGCCGGGGCTCGAGGTGCTGCGCCTGCCGGCCTGGGACTGCCTGCCCTACGACCGCGCCTCGCCGCAGGCGGAGATCTCGGCGCGGCGGATGGAGACGCTGAGCCGCCTGGTGCGCCCGGCCGCGGGTCCGCGCGTGGTGCTGACCACGATCAACGCCGCTACCCAGCGCCTGCCGTTGCCGGCGGTGGTGGCGGCGTCGAGCTTCGCCGCCCGCGTCGGCGAGGCGCTCGACCTGGGCCGCTTCCGCGACTGGCTGGCGCGCAACGGCTACAGCCAGTCCGGCACGGTGATGGAGCCGGGCGAGTACGCCGTGCGCGGCGGCATCGTCGACCTGTTCCCGCCGGGGCCGGAGGGCGGCCTGCGGCTCGACCTGTTCGGCGATTCGATCGAGGCGATTCGCCGCTTCGACCCGCTGACCCAGCGCACCACCGGCGAGCGGCTGAAGGCGTTCGCCCTGGTGCCGGTGAGCGAGGTGGCGCTCGACCCGGCGGCGATCGAGCGCTTCCGCGCCGGCTATCGCGCGCTGTTCGGCGCGGTGACCGACGACGACCCGCTCTATGCCGCGGTCAGCGCCGGGCGCAAGCATATGGGCTACGAGCACTGGCTGCCGCTGTTCCACGACGGGCTGGCCAGCCTGTTCGACTACCTGCCTGACGCCGCGGTCACGCTCGACCATCAGCTCGACGCGGCGCGCGAGGCGCGCTGGGCCACGGTGGCCGACTACTACCAGGCGCGGCGCGACGCCAAGCCGACAAGCTTCGGCGACGCTCCCGTGTACAAGCCGCTGCCGCCGGAGCGGCTCTACCTGTCGCCGGCGGAATGGGACGGGGCGCTGGCGCGCTACCGGGTGGCGCAGTTCTCGCCCTTCGTCGAGGGCGACGCCGCGATCGACGCCGGCGGCCGTCTGGGCCGCGACTTCGCGCCGGAGCGCGCCGCCGAGACCAACGTCTACGAAGCCCTGAAGGCGCATGTCCGCGCCGAGCAGGCGGCCGGGCAGCGCACCGTGCTGGCGAGTTACAGCGGCGGCTCGCGCGACCGCTTGTCGATCGTGCTGGGCGACCACGGCCTGGCGCCGCTGGCACTGGTCGACACTTGGGCCGAAGTGGCGCGGCTGCCGGCCGACACCACGGCGCTGGTGCTGCTGGGCCTGGAGCACGGCTTCCGCGCCCAGGGCATCACCCTGATCGGCGAGCAGGACATCCTGGGCGACCGGCTGGTGCGGCCGCGCCGGCGCTCGCGCCGCGCCGAGAACTTCCTGACCGAGCATTCCTCGCTGGTCGCCGGCGACCTCGTCGTGCACCTCGACCACGGCATCGGCCGCTACGAGGGGCTGAAGACCATCGAGGTCACCGGCGCGCCGCACGACTGCCTGATGCTGACCTACGACGGCGGCGACCGGCTGTTCGTGCCGGTGGAGAACATCGAGGTGCTGAGCCGCTACGGCTCGGACACCGCGGGCGTGCCGCTCGACAAGCTGGGCGGCGTCGGCTGGCAGGCGCGCAAGGCGCGGCTGAAGAACCGCATCCGCGACATGGCCGAGCAGCTCATGCAAGTCGCCGCGCAGCGGGAGCTGCGCCGCGGCGCCACGCTGGTGCCGTCGCCAGGCATGTTCGAGGAGTTCTGCAACCGCTTCCCCTACGACGAGACCGAGGACCAGCACAAGGCGATCGACGACGTGCTGGAGGATTTGGGCGCCGGCCGGCCGATGGATCGGCTGATCTGCGGCGATGTCGGCTTCGGCAAGACCGAGGTGGCGCTGCGCTCGGCCTTCGTCGCGGTGATGGGCGGCAAGCAGGTCGCCGTGGTGGCGCCCACAACCTTGCTCGCGCGCCAGCACTTCCAGACCTTCTCCGCCCGCTTCGCCGGCCTGCCGGTGCGCATCGGCCAGCTCTCGCGCCTGGTGCCGGCGAAGACCGCAAGCGAGACCAGGCAGGGGTTGAAGGACGGCAGGGTGGACATCGTCATCGGCACCCACGCGCTGCTTGGCAAGGGCGTCGGCTTCAAGGACCTGGGCCTGCTGATCGTCGACGAGGAGCAGCACTTCGGCGTCGCGCACAAGGAGCGGCTGAAGCAGCTCCGCGCCGACGTGCACGTGCTGACGCTGACCGCGACGCCGATCCCGCGCACGCTGCAGCTCGCCCTGTCGGGCGTGCGCGAGATGAGCCTGATCGCCACGCCGCCGGTCGACCGCCTGGCGGTCAGGACCTTCGTGCTGCCGTTCGATCCGGTGATCGTGCGCGAGGCCCTGTTGCGCGAGCACTACCGCGGCGGCCAGTGTTTCTACGTCTGCCCGAGGATCGAGGACCTGCCGGAGGCCTCCGAGTTCCTGCGCCAGCAGGTGCCCGAGCTCAAGTTCGCCACCGCGCACGGCCGCCTGGCGCCGACCGAGCTCGAAGACGTGATGAGCGCGTTCTGCGACGGCAAGTACCACGTGCTCTTGAGCACCAACATCGTCGAGTCAGGCCTCGACATCCAAAGCGCCAACACCATGGTGGTGCACCGCGCCGACATGTTCGGCCTGGCCCAGCTCTACCAGCTCCGCGGCCGTATTGGACGGTCCAAGCTGCGCGGCTACGCCTATTTCATGCTGCCGCCGCGCAAGCCGCCGACGGCGCAGGCGCAGCAGCGCCTGGAGGTGCTGCAGACCCTGGACAGCCTGGGCGCCGGCTTCAGCCTGGCGAGCCACGATCTCGACATCCGCGGCGCCGGCAACCTGCTGGGCGAGGAGCAGTCCGGCCACATCAAGGAGGTCGGCCTCGAACTCTACCAGGAAATGCTGGAGCAGGCGGTCGCCGCGGCGCGCGGCGGCGGCGTCGGGCTTGCCCAGGACGACGAATGGTCGCCGCAGATCAACATCGGCACAGCGGTGCTGATCCCGGAGGACTACGTCGCCGACCTCGACGTCCGCCTCGGGCTCTACCGCCGGCTGGCGCGGCTGGAGGATGCGCAGGAGATCGACGGCTTCGGCGCCGAGTTGATCGACCGTTTCGGCCGGCTGCCGGAGGCGGTCGACCACTTGCTGCGCATCGTCGCCATCAAGCAGCTCTGCCGCCAGGCCGGGGTGGAGAAGATCGAGGCCGGGCCCAAGGGCGCCACGCTCGGCTTCCGCAACAACCACTACGCCAACCCGGCCGGGCTGGTGGATTTCATCTCGCGCCAGGTCGGCACGGCGAAGCTCCGGCCCGACCACCGCATGGTCTACATGCGCGACTGGCCGACGCCGGACGACCGGCTGAAGGGCGTGCACGGGCTGGTGAAGCGCCTGGCGGAGATCGCCGCCGCGCCTCAATCGCCTCAGTCGGCGGCGGGCGCCACCTCGACCGCCGCCGTCGCCTCGCGCGCGGCGAGGTCGAACACCTGAAGCAGCACCGCCGGGTCCTGCGCGCCGGACACGGCGTATTTCCGGTCGATGATGAAGCAGGGCACGCCGTTGATGCCCATGCGCCGGGCGACCTGCTCCTCGGCCTTGACGATGTCGAGGTCGTCGCCGCGGTCGAGCAGTTCGCGGGTCAGGACAGGGTCCATGCCGCAGTCCGCGGCAATGCCGGCCAGCACGCCGTGGTCGCCGACGTCCACGCCGTCGATGAAGTATCCGGAGAACAACCGCTCGACCACGGCGTTCTGCACGCCGAGCCCGGTCGCCCAGCGGATCAGCCGGTGCGAGGACAGCGTGTTCGGCGTGCGGCGGATCCGGTCGAAGGCGAACGGTATGCCCTCGTCGGCGCCGGTCGCGGCGATCGAGTTGTAGATGCGCGCCGCCCGTTCCGGCCCGCCGAACTTGAGCTGCAGGTACTGGCCGCGGTCGAGCCCGGCCGGCGGCATGTCCGGGTTGAGCTCGAACGGCCGCCAGCCGATCTGCACCTCGAGTTGCGGCCGCTCCGCCAATGCCCGCTCCAGCCGGCGCTTGCCGATGAAGCACCAGGGGCAGACGGTGTCGGAGACGATGTCGATCAGCATGGGCCACACGCCTCGCCGGAATACGCGGCAAGGATAGGCCGACGCCGCCGGTGGCGCCAGATCAGATCGCCGCGGGCAGTTGCCGGCAGCCGATCGCGCCGAGATAGGCGGTGACCTGGCCGTCGGAATCGGCGAGCGGCATCAGGATGCTGCGGTAGAGCACCGTGCGCCCGTCGCGCGCCTGCGCCATGCCGGAGTTGAGCACTGGCTTGCCGTAGGTGTCGATCACCCGCGTCAGGTCGGCCAGCGTGTCGCGCAGGCCGGGCGGCACCGCGTCGGCCAGGCGCCGGCCGGCCGCTGGCGTGCCGCAGATGCGGTCGAGCACGGCGCCGGCGCCGGCGATCACGCTGCTCTCCGCCGGGCGGCGCAGCGACACCATGAACAGCGCCGGCCGCAGTTCTTCCGGCGCCTCCTCGGCCAAGGTGCGTGGCGTCGGCATCAGGCCGCTGGCGCACAGCATTTCCCAGTAGGCGAGCGCGCGATAGGCGGCGCGCCGCTCGCGGCCCGGACCGTGATCGGCGTCGCGGCCGGAATCGGCCGCCTCCGGATGGTTGGAGTCCCCCATGCCAAGTTCCCCTGCGTCGAAGCTCATCGCTCTGTCTCCCCGCTCAGCTCGGTGGGTCATCATCAGGTGTCGCCTTCGATCGGTTGGGCGACGCCGGTGATCTCGGTGACGGCAAGCGCCGCGGCCGGGCCGGCGGCGGCGCCGATCAATTCGTCGAGCCTGAGGTAGCGACCCGGGCTGAAGCGCGGCCGGCCGTCGGCGCCGGTCCGGTGCACGCCGTGGCGCACCCGGTCGCGCTCGCGTTCCGGCAGGGCGGCGATCAGTGCCTTGGTGGCCAGTACCTGGCCGTCGCGCGCGGCGCAGGCCAATCGCTGCGCCCGACCCATGCTTTCGCCCAGCGCCACCAGCGCGAGGCCGGCGGGCGACTGCATCGCGCCGAACCATTCCGTGCCGGCCGCCAGTCCGACATTGACCGTGATCTGCTCGGGGAAGCTGCGCCGGCGCAGCCACTGCGCCCTGACCTCGCGCATCGCCTGGCCGATCTCCTGGGCGCAGGCCAGCGCCTGCAGCAGGTGATGGCCGTCGGGCTGCGGGAAGAAGAAGTGCAGCACCCGCTCGCCCAGGTGCCGGCCCTGGGTTGCGTGGTGCCGGCGGAAGGTGGGCTCGAGCGTGTTCCAGGTCAGGTTGACCAGGGCGAACCAGTCTTCCGCCGGCAGCTCGGCGCACAGCCGGTCGGCATCCTGGATTTCAGCCGCCAATACGGCGAGCGGGGTGTAGAACGGATTGCGCCGCCGCAGCAGCTCGTGGATCACCTGGTCGCGCCGGCCCAGCAGCTCGGCCAGCCCGCCGCCGTCGGCGGCGGCCGGCGCCTGCACGAACAGATAGCCCTCGCGGAAGAAGCTGACATAGAGGTCGACCGGCTGGCCGGCGACGGCGACGCGCTGGCGCAGCGCCGGGCGGGCGGGCGCCGGCTCGACCGCGTCGTAGAGCGCCTCGAGGCCGGCGAGCGCCGGCTCGGCGATCTGGCCGCGCAGCCGGGCGAGCGCGCTGCGCGGCAGGCGGCGCTTGGCGACGGCGAGGTGGGTGCGCAGCAGCTCCTGGCCGCCCTCGCTTGCCGGCCCGGCCGGACCGGCGAGGAGCAGCGCCAGCAGGTTGCGTTCGGCGAGCGAGCCGGGCAGCCCGGCCGCACGGCCGAGCATGGCGAGCGCCGGCGGGTTCCACCACTCCAGCTCGACGTTGGCGTTGACCAGGTAGGCCGGGTGCGGCAGCTCCTCCAGCGTGAGCCGCGGTGCCGCGCCCGGTGCCGGCGGGACGGGCTCGGCCGCGGCGCGCGCCGGCGCGGCCGGCACCAGTCGGGCGACGATCTGCGCCATGGTCAGCCCGGCGGACTTGAGCTGGTTGATCTCGGCGATGCGCTCGAGCGTCGCGGCGGGGAAGTAGCCGAGCCGGCGGGCGCGGCCCTGGTTCGGCCCTGGCGGCGCCACCTGCGGCCGCGGCAGCAGGCCGAGGGCGATGTAGTTGTTCAGCGTGGCGCGCGACAGCCCGGTGCGGCGCAGCAGCTCCTTCGAGGTCAGATCGTCGGCGGCGGGTGGCATCGGGCACGGCTGCCTTGGGCTGTTCAAATGGACTGTAAGATCATATGTCTAAGACAGTCAAGACTTAGTTAGACGGTCTCATTCCGTACATCTGAAAGTCCAGATGGACAGTCTATCTGGTGCGCCGCCGCGCGACGCTTGCCGCCGCGGCGGATCGAGGTCAGAGGTTGCGCTGGCGCAATTCGACGCGCAGCTTGAGCTTCAGGCCGACCACCTGCCAGACCGACAGCCCGGTCAATCGCACGATCTCGCGCAGGGGCAGGGTGGTCTCCAGCAGCAGGTTGCGGGCATGCCGCAGCGGATCCATGCGCCGGTCGTGCGTCGGGCGGCGATGCCCCGCCTGGCTGCGCCGCTGGGCGGCGGCGGCGCGCTCGGCGGCGTCCAGCCCGCGCGCGTAGGCAGCCTGGCGCGAGGTCTCGCGCTCGGCCTTGTCGGCCTGCAGTTGCGCTTCGCTCAGGTGGAAGAAACGGGCGAAGCCGGCGGCGGCGGCGCGGAACGCCGTCTCGTCGCGGCGCGGCGGCGCCGG
>Ga0114945_10001321_pt1 | contig 15453 bp, 15 predicted proteins | sample OV2TP3_FD_87194 | JGI IMG/M metagenome (GOLD analysis project Ga0114945, IMG submission 87194) | Hot spring microbial communities from Beatty, Nevada to study Microbial Dark Matter (Phase II) - OV2 TP3 | ecosystem: Environmental > Aquatic > Thermal springs > Hot (42-90C) | place: USA: Beatty... | reverse complement strand
TGCGCTGACGCACACCCAGGAGCTTCAGGATGAGCCCATACCGCTCACCCAGCGAGAGGTCCAGCGCCAGATCGAAGCGTGACCGGCGGATGCGCCGTAGGAGCCGCCACAGATCACTAAGGCACCGCCAGGAGGACGTTCGCCACAACCGCACGAGCTCATCCTTCTCGTAGACGAACAGCTCATCCAGATGCGGGTTGTTCCGGAGGATCCGCTCGGTCCGACGGTTGCACAGGTAACCGATCCAACTACTTGGGAAGGCCTTCCGAACGGCTCGGATGAGCGGCGTGCTGAAGAGGACGTCGCCGATCCCAAACGGGTTCACGATGAGGATGCGGAAGTCTCTGGAGGATTGCGCGAGATTCACACGAGAATCCTGTGGGTCACGAGTCCTTCACTCGATGCCGCAGCAACGAGCCGTTCATCTGCGGCGACGAATTCGACTCGTGTCTCTTGCCGCATCGCCAGCGCGGAGGCCAGGTGGACGGCGTCATACGCCCTGAGGGCGCGTCGCTCCGTCAGCTCACCCGCAAGCTTGATGATCGGCTCAGCGACTTCGAGCCGGACATAGGTCTCCCATTCATGGTCCAGGACACGCACCATCTCCCCATACCGATGTTTCGACAGCGCTCCCTCTCGGTAGCGCCTGGCAAAGGCCGCTCTCGCTTCCACGTAACTGAGACGCGAAGTCGCGACGTGCGTCGCGTGCGTCACGAGGCGGCGCGTGTCTGCTGCGCCCGGTTCATCCACGTACAGCTTCACCAAGGCGCTCGTGTCGAGATACGCGGTCATCCTCGCTCGTCAATGACCGCTTGCGCGATAGATGGCCCCGTCAGTTTGACCGGGCGCCGGATCCCCTGAGGCTTGCCCCCGGACCACGAGACATGGCCGGTTCGCACCAGCCGCCACAACGCTTCCGCTTCCGCATCATGGGGCAACGGCACAATGATCGCCACGCGATGGCCCCGCTCGGCCACATGGATCGTCCGGCCCTTCTTGACCTGGCTCAGATAATAACTCAACCGGTTCTTTAACTCGCGGATCCCGACCATGGCCATGGCTGTCCCCTATGTAGCTACATGATACACGAAAAGTAGCTCCATCGCAACCCCGCGCCTTGACTCACCCCACGCCATGGGCCACCGCCTCATACACGTCCTCAACGGTGATGGCCTCCATGGAGGGCTTCCAGATCACTCCGTGGCCCGCGCCCCACGGCCCCCAGCGCCGCGGGCCCGTGGCCGGGCTCGAGGCGCCAAAGAGGACCACGGTCTTGGTCCCAACCGCCGCCGCCAAGTGGACCGGGCCGCTGTCGTTTGACACCAGGACCCTCGCACGCGCGAACAGGGCGGCAAGCTGGGTGAGCCTCAACCGGCCCACCAGATCGATGACCGGCAGCCCTGCGGGGAGCACCGCGGACGCCTGATCACGTTCGTCCACCCCCCCAATCACCACCACGCGGATGGCCAGTTGCCCTGCCAGGTGTCGAATCAGCTCCGCGAACCGAGCAAGAGGCCACTGCTTGATCGGGTTCGAGGTCCACGGGTGAACGACGATCAACGGTTCCGATGTTTTAACTCCTTCCTGTGAAAGCAGTTGGAGAACTTCTTTTTGCTCATGGTCCAAACGAGGCGCGGGCCACTGCGGAATCGAGGTGGGCAGTCCGAGTGCCCGCACCAAGTCAAGATTATACTCGACTTCATGACGTTCGCCAAGCGCCTTGCGGTCTTGCAGGCGGTGCGTCAGGAGCCATCCCCACTTCCGGCCGTAGCCCACCCGGCAGGGGATCCCAGCCAACCACACGGCAAGATGCAGCTCTTTCTGTGGATTGGACACGACCGCGATGTCGAAGCGGTGAGAGCTCAGGAGGCGACCAAGCCGGCGCGCCCGAACCCACCACGCACGGAAAGCCACCGTGGGATACGGGATCACGTGGTTGATGATCGGGAAGCTCGACATGAGAGACCGGAGCTCTGGATGAACGAGGAAGGTCAGCGAAGCTCTCGGGAGGGTCTGTTTCAGGGCAGCGATCGCAGGGAGGTTCAACAACGTTTCGCCGAGCCGATCTGTGCGGGCAAAGAGGATGCGCGCCCGCTGTATCGACACCACAGCACCCCCCTACGCCACGAGCTTCTGTCGGCTACCAGGAGAAGCTTGGGGTGCCGGGCTGACGCTCCTGCTGCTCAGCCCAACCGTCAGCCCGGCGAGCACCCAGAAGAACGCCGCTTGACGTAAGGCATAGAAGTTGGTGTCGACCGCTGACTGAACGGCAAACGCGAGGAGCCCTACCGTCAGACCGACAAGGACCGACTGATCGTTGGGGCGCAGACGGGGCAAAGCGCCGAGTACGCGCGCGAAGAACAGATACAGCAGCGCCAGGAACGTCAGGAGACCAGGCAGGCCCGTTTCCGCGGCAACCTGCAGGTAACAGTTGTGGGCATAGCGCGGCAGCTGTTGGCCTCCAACCCAATGGTCGAGGTAGTTCGCCATAAAGGTGTTCAGGCCGAACCCCAATACCGGCCGCTCGCCGATCATCTTCAGCGCCGCCTGCCACATGTGCCACCGGTCCAGCATCCCGATGTCGGACAGGGACTGCACCGTCTTGAAGCGGCCCCCCAGAGACAGCACGGCTCCCCCGCTCAGCGCGAGCGTCACGAGGAGGACGAGTGCAGGTTTCCGCACTGTAGTCTTCAGGACGACCATCATGAGGAGCCCCACCTCGATCCCCAGCCATGCTCCCACCGCTTTGGTCCTGACGAGACATGCGCTCAGGAGCAGGACCACGCCCCACAGCGGCCAGCGGTCGGCCTTGCGGCGGACCGTCGCAAATGCCATCAGGGTGGGAATGATCACCATCAGGTACGTCGCCAGGTCAATGGGATTCTCATAGGGGCCGGTCATCCGGCTAAAGAAATCCAGGCGGAAGTTGAGGAAGAAACCATTCCCATAGCGTTCCTGCGTCAACGCTTCGATCAGGACGAACGCGGCCGAATAGGCGAGGACCCTCAGGCAGCGCTTGACGACGCGGGGACGAACGGCGAGGTCAGCGACCATGACGAAATACAACAGATACTCCAACCACTTCCCCACGAACCCCCGCAGGCTCAACCAGGGGAAGGTGCTGGGCGCAATGGAGAGCGCACAGACGCCCAGGTAACTGACGAGCGCCAACGCCAGTGGGCGGAAGGACGGCTGCAACCACAGGGTGTCACGACGCGTCTGTGGATTGAGCCGGTCAAAGAGCCAGCCGAAGAACATGAATCCGAACGCGATCTCAATGGCGGCTTTCGAAAAGGGCAATAAAAAAAGCAGCACGTACAGGCTGCCTTCTTGCGCCATTCCTGCAAGTTTTCGTAAGGCACTCATACCGCGTCGGTCACGCCTGCGGTCACCACCTTCCAGGTTACCCCTCGGGGCTCACAGGATTGCTGGACAGCTTGGAGCAAGTCTCCCGGCGGATCGGTAATCGCCACCAGGACCTCTCGAACACGATGTGCCTCAATCACGTTCGACAATTGGGTCCGCGTTCCCAGCACCGGAGAGCCGTCAATCCGCTCGCCCAGCTTCCTGAGATCATCATCAAGGAACCCGACCACCCGATACACGCCCTTGGTCTCGTATTTGAGTGCGCGTAACACGCGCGCGCCGGTATCCCCGGCGCCGATGATCAGCGCGGGAACCCCCTGTGCGGCGGCTCCACGGATCCATTCGTCCAGGAGCCGCTCCAGCAGCCGTGAGCCGCCAACACCAAGGAACGTCAACATCCCATCAATGATCAAGACCGCCCTGGAATAGCCCTCAAACCGCCAGAGGTATAACAGCGCCAGAGCGGTGAGGAGAGAACCGAACGTCACCCCCCTCACAATGACCATGAGGTCAGAGAGGCCCAGATAACGCCACACCCCGCGATAGAGCCCGCAACCCGCGAAACAGGCGAGCTTGATCAAGAGGAGCAGTGGGAGGGATTGCACGATGAGACGCTGGTACTCAAATGTCAGCGTGCCCTCAAAGCGCAAGAGATGCGCAAAGACATAGGCGCTGCTCACAATTGAAAAATCGACCAAGATCTCGACCAACCGGCGTTTGTGCAGCAGCATCGTGTCAATCAGCGTCACTGGCGGGCTTCCCATCCCCGCGGCCGGCGTTTCGGCGGGTTGCAAGCGGTACACGTTCACCCGCGCCAGGTAGCGGCCAAACAAGACCAGAGCCGCAAGCACGAGCAGCCACATCGCGATCGCTGGAAGAGGGTTGAGGCCTGTCGACAGCACACTTAACCCTCCGAGACTCGCGCTGATTCCGTAGAGCGCGAGGACGGTTTGCCGAGGGCTGAGCCCCAAAATCGCCAGGCGGTGGGAGACGTGATCAATGCCGCCGGCGAACGGGTGCAACCGGTGCAGCAGGCGTTGCACGGTCACAAAACAGGTGTCAAAGATCGGCACCGCCAGCACGAGGGCAGGCACGGCCAAGATGCTCAGGAGTTGCGTCGAGTGTGGCCGGCTCTCCATCAGCACCACCGTTGCCAGGCTCAGGCCCAACAGGTGGCTTCCGGAGTCGCCCATGAAGATCTTGGCCGGAGGAAAGTTGTAGCGCAAAAATCCCAGACAGACGCCGCTCACGATGCCTGCCAGCGTCGCCACCATCCACTGGCCTGTCAGGGCGGCGTGGAGCACGCAGAACCCCGCGGCAATCGCCCCAACGCCCGCCGCGAGGCCGTCCATGTTGTCGAGCAGGTTGAAGGCGTTCATCACGAAGACAAACCACAAGACGGACAGCGGAATCGAGAGCCACGCCCAGGGCAAGGGGGCAAGCCGAATCCCGCTGAGGACAACCCCACAGCCAATGAGGAGCTGGGCCATCAGCTTGGCATACGGAGGAATTCGATGGAAGTCATCGACGAGCCCGACGAGAAAGACGAGGCTCACTCCCCCTAGCAGCGCCCATACCGACGGCTCCCAGGGCACCCACAAGGCGGTCGTCGCGACAAACCCGATCCACATGGCGACTCCGCCCAGCCGGGCAATGACGCGCCTGCCCCAGCGCGACTCCGCCGGTTTGACGCTCCACCCAACCCGGACGGCAGTCAAACGGACAAGAGGGGTCAGCAACAGGGTGATGAGCGATGCCGTCAGGCCGGCCAATCCCACGCGACCAAGTTCTTTCGCAGTCTGCGAGATCGGCAGACTCTCAAAGAGGTCCATCAGGAGGCGAGGCGTTTGGCAGGAGCTGGAAGGGGGTGGCGCATGCTGTCCACCACGCTCTGGATAATCTCCTCCAGGTCCATCGTGGGCTGGAAGCCGATCAGGTTGCGAACCTTCGTGGTGTCCGGCACCCGGCGCGGCATGTCCTCAAACCCCTCTTCATAGGCCTCTTCGTAGGGGACATGGCGGATCTCGGAAGCGCTCTTCGTAAGGCGGATCACTCGCTGCGCGAGTTCGTTGATCGTCACCTCTTCCTGGCTGCCCAGGTTGAACACGTCACCCACCGCCTTGGGATGCTCGATCAGTTTCACCAGCGCGTTCACGACGTCTCTGACATGCAGGAAGCAGCGGGACTGTTTTCCGTTTCCATGCACGATGAGCGGCTCCCCCTTGAGCGCCTGACTGACAAAGCGGGGGACCACCATGCCGTACGCTCCGCTCTGGCGCGGGCCGACCGTGTTGAACAAGCGGACAATCACGGTCGGGACACCTTTCTCTTTCCAATAGACGTAGGCGAGGATCTCGTCCACGGCCTTGGAGGTGGAATAGCTCCACCGGCTTTTCAGCGGAGAGCCGAGCACCCGATCGGTATCTTCGCGGAGGGGGCCGTTGACGTTTTTCCCATAGATTTCCGAGGTGGAGGCAATGAGGACCTTCTTGCGATACCGGTGGGCCATCTCCAGGACAACCTCGCTGCCCCGGATATTGGTCATGAGCGACTCCAGGGGCCGCTTGATGATCAACTCCACTCCGACGGCGGCGGCAAGATGGAAGATCACATCGCAACGCTCCACGAGTTTGTCCACTAAGGTCTCATTGAGGATGGTTCCCACAACCATCTGAAAGTTCGGATGGACGTCCAGCGCCGCGACGTGCTCATACTGCCCGGTCGAAAGATCATCAAGCACCGTCACCTGATCGCCACGCCTCAGGAGCGCTTCGGTGAGGTGCGACCCAATGAATCCTGCTCCGCCGGTCACCAGCGCCCGCATTGTCCTGGGTTCCTGTTAGGTGTGGTGTAGCTCAGCCACCCACTCTCCGACCGACAACACTCCCCCCTCGACAGCTCTGCGGTAGGACACCAGCGCGTGGTCGAGCTGTCCTAGGGCTTTCTCACCACGCCCCTTATAATACCGTGCCATTGGCCCCCATCGGGAGTCGGGATTCTCCGCCAGGAGAGCCTCGAACGTTGCGTGCGCCCCACGGGCGTTGCCCTCCAGTTCCCACTGGAGCAGCCCAAGCCAAAATCTGGCCTCAGATTGCACCGCGCGCGCCGAGAATTCCTTCAGGCAGGAGGTATAGGCGGCCTTCGCGAGATCCGCACGGCCGGCCAGGTGCCAGTGGCGGGCCAACCGCAGATGCTCCGACGGCGTGGAGGGTCTCGCCACGCCGCTGGCCGCGAGGTACCGATCCTGGTACCAGGCGACAAACCGTGGGCCACCCCATCGCGCGTAGTGGAGCAGAAGTCGGTCAAACACGGTCAGGCGCTTCGTCCCAGAATGGGACCGGCGCGGTGGCTGCGGGAGGGGGAGGAACCTCGTATACAGCATCTGGATGTGCGCGGCCTGTACGGGCCTATGCTGACGCAACCAGGCCATCGTGGGCTGGGCCTCCAGCAACTCTGGTGAGGCGGAGAGCGCTTCGAGCGTCAGCGGGTCCCCGTGCGCATCCACAAACCGAATCCCAAAGAGCACATCCACGACCCCCCACCGACCGTCGTAGAAGACCTCTGCGACCGTATGTGGTGAAATCCCACTCGCGTCTTGGAGCATCGCGTAGCGGGCCGGCATGCCGCGCATCGCCAGAAGCCGCATCAACACCTTGGCCATGTAGTCGCACCAGCCCACGCCCCGCACCAGATACCGCAGCGGCTTCCCCTCGTATGGGACATCCGCCGGGCTGGACCAGATGTGGGTTTGCACGTACTGCATCAGGTGCTCGATGAGTTCCTCAGACGATCGGTCGTCCAGTGCGACCTGCTGGGTGAGGCAGTCGTACATGAGGCTGCGATAGGCGTGGGCCCGCCACGACGACGCCCAGGGGCACCAGAGGATCCAGAAGGGTGCCAGCAGCACGACGACGGTGATGCTGAGGAGCGATCCGACCCACGAGACGCGGCGTCTCATGGGGCGTCGACTCCGCGTTGATGCAAGTCCTCATACAGGGCGCTGATGTCGCGCACGAGCCGCTCCGCGCTGAAGCGCTCCAACACGGAGGCCCGGGCGGCCTCCCCCAGCCGCCGGCGCAGGGCCCCATCCACCCCAAGCGCGGCCAGCGCCTTCGCCAGCCCCTCGGCATCACCCGGCGCCACAAGGACTCCCCGTTTCGTCACCCGAAACGTCCCCCGCGCGACGCCATCGATGGATGCGCCGTCAGGCTCTAAGAGATCCGGGACACCTCCAACCCGTGTTGCCACGACGGCCCGGCCTGCGGCCATCGCCTCGATGAGCGCCAGCGGCGTCCCTTCGTTCCACGAGGTGAGGCACACGGCGTCGAGCCGCTCGTAGCATGCGCCCAGATCCCTGCGCCAGCCGGTGAACTCCACAGACCCGGCAAGCCCCATCGCCTGCACCTCGGCTTCCAGTTGCCGGCGCAACGGTCCGTCCCCGACCACGAGTCCCCGCACAACGGTCTGCGGGAGCCGCGCTCGAACCCGTCCCAGGGCCGCCAGGAACAGTCCCGGATTCTTGATTGGCACCAACCTCCCCACCAACCCGATTCGAAACGCCGAACCTCCATCGGGCGACGGAAGGGTCGCCAGGTCTGAGAGCTCCAACCCGAGGGAAATCACACGCCACTGGTCCGGGCGGCCGATCCCCTTGGCGATCAAGGTATCCCTGACGGCCGGGCTCACCGCGATCAAATAATCCGTCCGCCGCGCCAGCCACCGTTCTATTGTAAGAAAGAATTGCGTGAGGCGTGGAGAAAAATATCCCTCCAAGACATGACCGTGGAACGTGTGGATGAGGAGGGCACGCGCCCCACCCCATCGGCCCGGGCCAATCCAGTTGTAGAGCGTTCCTGCGAGCCGGCCCAACGCCCCGGCCTTCGCCATGTGGGTATGGATGATGCGGGGCCGTTCCCTCCACGCAATCCGAAGCAGGCGCCACAGGGTCACGAGATCCGCCCACGGGCGGAGCGGCCGCTGGAACGTCCGGAGCCTGATGATGGAGACCCGCTCGCGCTGCAAGAGATCGCTCAGGTCGCCCTCCGTGGCATCCGGCGTCCCCGTCACAAGACAGGTTGAGAATTTCTCGGGATTGAGCCGGTTGGAGAGCAGGGCCGCGTGGATCGCCGGCCCGCCGATATTCATTCGGGTCAGGATCCGCACGATCTTGATGGGCGCACGTATCATGTCAACTGGACCACATCACCAACCACCACGCATCGGATGCATCCCCTGATAGCAGATTGACACCGCAAAAACCAGCCGTCCACCCATCTACGTTCGAGCAAACTCCAGTGTCCTTGGGATTGACACGTTCGACTTGAGATCGTGGCGGTGCCGGGTCTTTGTCACCGCCTGCACCGCAAGGACGAGCATGACGCACAGTATCGGAATAGCAGGGTAGGCAAACCGCTGCTCAAAGACAAACAACGAGTGCACCAGACTTGGAAATACCATCCAGACCCCAAGAATGCCTGCTGTGGCGCGGGAGCAGGCGCGATTGGTCACAAGCAATACCACCAACCCCAGATAGGCAAGGGTCGATACCGGACGAAGGACCACTGTATAGACGAAATGAGCTGGATGGCCACGAGGCCAGTCCAGCTCCGCCGCTGTCACAAACAACGCCAGGCGCTTCAGCACCCTGGTGACGTATCCTGCGGCGTCGTTCACCATCCGCTCCATACCACGCTGCCGGTAAGCGTCGAACAGCGATAGTCCCTGCACCGCCACGAACCGCTGAATGGCGCGCAAGTCTTCTTCCAGGCGATCTAGGAGGCGATCCTCAACAGGATCCTGCCCGGCCGGACTGCGTTTCAACGCCTGAAGTTGGAAGCGAAGCGCCACAAGCTCGCCAGAGGTCATCCGACTCGCCTGCTGCGCTACGCCGTCGAGTTGATGGAATCGAAGCTGCGTCAGCTCCAAGTCGTACCAAGTTCTCCAGATATCGAGAAATCCGGACTGCCTCGGCGGAATCAATGAGCGGTGGTCCTTCCAGCCCGATGCCGCAGGCTGGATCAGCAGCAGCGGAAGGCTCAGGGCCCACATGAGCGCCACACGCCTCACCACCGCGCCCCACCGCCGCCATCGAAGGAGCCCGTGCCCGAGCAAGAACACGCTCGTGAGCGGCAAGAGGAACCCGTATTCGGTCCGCGTGATCGCCAACCATCCGAGTAACACTCCAAGCAGAGCAAACCATTCACATCGCGTCGTCGACGCCCCTCCCTCCATGATGTGCAGCAAAACCCAGAGGTTTGTCACGAACAGCGCCATCGCCATCGTATCCGAATACACAAGATTCGCCCAGGCCGCGGTGTTCGGTACGAGGGCAAAAACCACCTGCGCCGCGAGGCTCACCCCACGTGAGCAGCGCAGCAAGCGCATAATGAGCCCGACAACGTGCACGGTCCACAGAACGCACAGCGCGTTGAAGACCAGGACGTACGTCACGAGATCTCCGGGCAGGCTGGATACCACGGCCAGGACCAAGGGAAATCCAAGCGGCTTACCGTTCTGGGCGCTGCCCCAGAATGCCTCGGAGCGAATCATCTGGGCGATGTGCAGATACTCACTGGAATCCCCCCCCAAGAACGTACCGCGCTCAATCCGGAACACGACGTGAAATATCGCAAGGTTCAATACACTCATGAGATACGGCGCCCCAGAGGCCATTCGATCCAGTGTCGATCGGCGGATAGAGGCAACGCGCTGGCGGACCGTCTCTCTCATCCACCCCCCTCTCCAACTGGAACAGCTTTCCGCTGAGAGAGAATCTGCACCTGGGACAGCGGCACGATGAACTTCCCACCCGACTCCGGGTACGCCCGCTCACGCTCGACGAATTCATCGAGGAAGTGCCACGACAGGATGAGGAAATAGTCTGGGTATTCGGTCCGCGCCTGGTCTTCAGAGATGCTGGGAATGCGGGTACCGACTGTTCGTTTGCCCCATTTGTCAGGATTTCGCTCGGCGGCTGTGATCAGCCGATGGTCGAGCTCGCAGTTGGGATCATCAGCAAAGGCCCGTCGGGCCACCTCCCCCGTCCGATCTGGGCTGTTGTCATCCATGACTAAGATCTCAGAGGGCACGGTCAGATACCGTTTAAGCTCTTGGATGAAGGGCACGATGTTCTGCGCCTCGTTGTAGGACGGTAAGATGACTGAGCACTTGAGAGGAACAGGTGCCCCCCCGCGGCCTTCGGCCCGAACTGATGCTCAGTTTCAACCCGCATCACGGTACGTGCGATGGCCCATCATAGCAAACCCAGTCCCCGAAATCTCTAGTGCGGATTTGGCGCAGTAGAGCCACGTGAGAAACCCCGTCAGCCCCACCCCCAGCACACCGATGAGGTCGCCTGCCGACAACAGGCTCATGTTCGCGGTGATCGAGACCACCCCGTATTTTGCGTTCAGGCTCCATTGCCAGTATGATCCAGCAAGAAACCCTCCGGCCAAGAGGCTGTAGCGGATCGCCCTAGAGCGATTCACCACCAGCCAGAACGGCACAGCCCAGATCAACCACTGTACCCCGATCCCGGGACTCACCGCGTAGAGGCCGAGGACGAACAGGAGCGCCGCCACCCAGAGGTCAACTTCACGGCGGCGCCACGTCCACACCCAAAAGACCACGGTCCAGACAGCGTACGGAAGATGGCTGTATGTTTGCAAGACGCCATGAATCGACGCAGACCAGTCCGAAAACCCATCCCAGCCCAAGAGCGCCAAGACGCGTGGCGCTTGCAGCAGGACGAGGCTGTAGCCCCACGCCCCGAAGATCAGCTGCGGTTTCAACAGCCGAGTAGGCTGAGCGCTTTGGATCAATAGCGGCCCTATCAGCACAAACGCCATGGCGGCGAAACCCAGAAGGGTCTTTGCGCGGCGGGGAGAGGCTGCCTTTACCAGCGGCACGATGAGTGCCGCGAAATGTTGGCGGATGCTGGCCGCGCAGCCAAGCCACCAACCAGCCCATCCCCCCCGGCTACGTTGCGCAGCACCCAACGCGAATACCACGCCCGCGGTTGCGACGGTGTGGAATTGACCGTGATAGACGGCCAACAAAAAACTGACCGGGTTGCACAGATAGAGTAACGCAATCTTCCAATCGCTCTTGACCGCGAACCGAAGCGCAAGCGCAATACCGAGATCCGCCAGGATCGCAGGAACCTTCACGAGCCATCGGAAGGGCAGCCCGCTCCACTCAGACACCTGATAGCACCACGCGGCCAAGAGGTAATTCCCGAGTGGAAAAAACGACGGGGCCCCACCGGTCACTTGCGCATCGAGGAGATCGCCCCCCGCCAGAAATCCACGCGCCTGTTTCAAGGTGTTGGCGATGTCCGCCGTCTCGCCCCACACCGAGGCCAGCGCCAACTTCAGCCCTGTCACAGCCAGGCACAACGCGAACATGTCCCAGACGCCACCCTCACGGGAGGTTCACCCGACATGTCAGCAGACGATACAGGATCGTCAACCCGTCCCACCACCGAATTTTTTTCCCTTGCCGCACGTTCCTGGGGCAATAGGAAATCGGCACTTCCACAATCGGACAACGTCGCAACAGGAGCTTCGCCGTCATTTCCGCCTCGATGTCGAAGCCATTCGCTTCCAGCGGCAGGGGCTTGATTGCTGCCGCCCGAAACGCCCGATGGCCGGTATCCACATCCGTCAGCCGCGAGCCATACAGGAGATTCGTCACCGCCACAATGACTCTGTTCGCCAGCACGGTGGTGAGTCTGGGAGGGCTGAGGGGCTGCAAGAAGCGCGAGCCGTACACGACATCGCTGCGGCCGCTCAGGATCGGCTCCAGCAAGCGGGGATAGTCTTCTGGCAGGTATTCCAGGTCAGCGTCCTGAATCACAATCACATCTCCCTGGGCATGCTGAAGCCCAAGTCGGACCGCCGCCCCCTTGCCCTGCTGGCTCGGCACCCGGCACACCGTAATCCCGTGCTTCGCCTCACAGGCCTTGAGGATCTCCGCCGTTCCATCGCACGAGCCGTCATCCGCAACGATGATCTCCCGCTCCATCTCCAATGGCACCGCCAGCACCCGGTGGATGACTTCCTCAATGGTCGACTGCTCGTTATAGACGGGAATGATGACGCTGAGTTTCATTCGGCGACGCGTTCGGCGAGGAAGACAAACTGATAGGCGAAGAGGTTCTTCCAACAGAGCGCGGCGCCAGCGTAGAGCCGTTCGATGGCCTCAATCGCCCAGCGAGGCAGTTGGTGCTCGAGCATGCGCCCAAAGGGCAGTGGCGTCACATACGTCCGGCAAACACGCAGGAGTCCTCCCTGCTCGATCAGTTGGCAGGCGGTGCGCCGAGTAAAAAACCGCAGATGCCCGCGATCAAGCAACCCGCAATCCGTGTAGTCGAAGCGCCCGCTGAGGACCATGAGCCGCACCGTCCAGTTCACAGCGTTCGGCAGTGAAATCACCACCTGTCCGGACGGCCGCACCAACTGGCTGAGGCGCGCAAGGACCTTGGCGGGGTCGGGCAGATGCTCGAGCACATCCGCGCAAATCAACGCGTCAAATCCCCCTTCCTCATCCCACGGCCACGGTCCATCCTGTCCAACATCACCCACATAGCAGCAGTGATAGTGTGGTTGCGCCTCCCGCGCCAGCTCAGGATCTTGCTCGACGCCGATCATGTTCACAAACCCGCGCCGACGCAGTTCCCTCCCCAGATAGCCGCTTGCGGTGCCGATCTCCAAGATCCTGAAGGAGCGCGGCCACGCTTCTGCCAACGCGAGGATTCGTCCGTGGCTACTGCGTTGTCCGGGCTTGAATTGATAGGGGGGATGGGGTGTCTGCGACATCAAACGGTGGCGCATGGATCCAGCCCAGCCGGTGCAACTGATACTGCAGGACGGATTCCATACAGTGGAACGCGTAGGCAAGCCCGTTGACATAGCAGATCTCGCTGCCGTAATACGTGGGGATGGGCCGTTCGACGATGCGGAACCGCCTGGCGAGAAATTGGATAATGATTTGCGTGTCGAAATGCCACGCATCTGTGCACCGCTCAAACGGGATCTGCGCCAGGGCGTGACAGCTGTACGCCCGATAGCCTGAATGGAACTCGAAGAGGCGCGTGCCCAGCAACAGGTTTTCGCACGCGGTGAGCAGCTTGTTGCCGACAAACTTGTACAGCGGCATCCCGCCATTCAACGGATCGCCGCCCGGCATCATGCGAGACCCCATGACCATCTCCGCCTCGTCCCGTTCCAGGGGCTCCAGCAGCTCCGGCATGACTTCCGGGGCATATTGTCCGTCGCCGTGCAGGAGCACGACAATATCCAGGCCCCGCTCAATGGCGTAGCGGTACCCACGCTTCTGGTTGCCTCCATACTGGACATTGCGCTCGTTGCGAAAAATGCTCAGTTTTTGGAGCCCGGTCCGGCGTTTGTACTCGAGGGCTGTCTCGTAGGTGTTGTCCGTCGAGAAATCATCGAAGATGAAAATTTCCTCTATTCGCTCCATGAGCTTCGCCGGAATTCGGTCCAAGGTAGCAGCCAACGTCTCCACGGCGTTGTACGCCACGACCAGGACGCCGATCCGCTTGGCGGACATCACGCCTGCCTCCAGCCATGGCGCATGCCCCACAGCCACCACAGTCCTTGTCCAGCGAACATCACCAACAGCGGCTCGATCGCCAGCCGATGCCGCCCTTCGATGTAGAACAGGCTCTGGACCAACGCGATGGACAGGCACACTCCTCCAACCAGCCGCGCCGCATGGCGATCCAACGGCACCATCCCTGGAGCGCGCCAATGGCCAACGAATCCAAGCCCAACCAATACCACCAGCATGACGTACACCGCTTGATACATCCGAAACCAACTCGTCGGATAGAGCAGACCCGCTTGGGGGGTGAACCACCAGAAGTACCAGAGTTTCAACACCCATCGCTTAAGAAACGCGCCGGGATGGTCCCGGACATACCCCCACGCCTGGGACAGCAAGAACTCCTGTTGGCCCAACTCATCGAGCGAGAGGATGCGCTGCTGGACTTCAGGCGGTGCCGCATTGATAAGCAGCGCTTCCCCCTCCGGACTCAGGGCCGAACCGGTAAACTGATAGGGGTTGTTCCCCAACCAGAAAACCATCGGGGTACCGCTGCGCGTCAGGATGAACTGGTGATGGACCTGGTAATTGCGCCAGACCCAGGGACCAACCACCGTGGCCGTAACCAGCGGGATGAGCAGTAGGTGGGCCAGGCGGACGACCCGTGGACGTAAGGAGCGCGTCCAGACCCACCACCATACCACGGGCAGGCATGCCAAGACCGTTGGGCGAGTCAACGTACAGAGCCCGATGAGCAGCCCCAGCACTACCGCCGACCGCCAGGGATGGCGAGCGGAAAACGACAGACAGCTGATGAGCACCAAGAGCAACAGGAGCACGTCCAAGATCAAGGGGTGGAATTTCGTCGTGTAGAGCACCAGGCCTGGATGCAACGCGGCCAGCGCAGTCGCGAACATGGCGGCACCCGAGGAGACGATCCGACGGGCGCAGACGAAGACGCAGCCTACCACAACGGTCCCTAACACAATGTGCACGATGCCCAGTGCCAGGATATTATGGCCTGTCGCGGCGTAGACGGCTGCGCACAACGCGGGGTGCAGCGGCTCCTGGTAGGACCGATACTCCGTGCCGAGAAACGGGAACACAAACCCCTTGCCCTGCAAGAGGTTCATCGCGATCGTCTCGCTCTCCCACACATCCGGATGGTGCAGCCGATCGAGGGCGAGGAAACCTCCCAAACGCACCACCAGGGCAATGGCGCACAGCGCCCAGAGGACCCAGCTTGGTCGGTTCACGTCCCGCATCTCCTGACGCGCTCTAAATCCACCCTTGCCACCAGTAATAGAGGATCGCGGCGTACTCGTGCAGGATCCCACGGATCTGCTCGAGGCTCGCCCCGCGCCTATGGGCGTAGAACTGGCTTTCCGGCGCAGGGCTCGCGATGACGACGACGTCGGGAGCGACCTTGCGCCAGGTGAGCACCGCCCGGCGCATGTGGTACGGCGAGCTCACCAGCAGAATCGACCGCCATTGATGTTGCGCCAGGAGGTCCGCGACGTA
>Ga0114945_10001319_pt1 | contig 15457 bp, 11 predicted proteins | sample OV2TP3_FD_87194 | JGI IMG/M metagenome (GOLD analysis project Ga0114945, IMG submission 87194) | Hot spring microbial communities from Beatty, Nevada to study Microbial Dark Matter (Phase II) - OV2 TP3 | ecosystem: Environmental > Aquatic > Thermal springs > Hot (42-90C) | place: USA: Beatty... | reverse complement strand
AGCGTCCGTGCTAACATAGTTAGGTTTTGTATTTTCCCCGCTTGCGCTACGAATTTCCCGGCAGCTGACCCGGCAACGTTGCTCTCGGCAACGGGTGTCGGAAAATACGGAAAAGGAATCTGGCTTGGCCCTCGAAGAAAAATTTGACGAAATCAAGAAGCTGATCGACGCCGGCAAGGAGAAGGGTTACCTCACGTACAGCGAGGTGAATGACTTGCTCCCGCATGATGTCCACTCGCCCGAGGATTTGGACGACTTGCTCACTACCATCGGCACCCAGGGCATTGATGTTCTCGAAGGACACCCCAAGATGCCCTCCTCGGAGCTGGATAAGAAGTTCGAGCAGGAAATCGAGGCCGGCGAGGACGTCGAGCTGGACCTGACTCCCGGCGCGCTGGAAAAGACCAACGACCCCGTGCGCATGTATCTGCGGGAGATGGGCACGGTGCCGCTGCTGACCCGCGAAGGCGAGGTGGAGATCGCCAAGCGCATCGAGCGCGGCCAACTCCGCGTGCTCAAGGCGCTTTCCCGGTCGCCCATCGTGATCCGCGAAATCCTCGCCATCGGCGAAGACCTGAAGCGCGGCGTGCGCTCCATCAAGGAGATCGTCACCTTTGAGGAGGAGGAGCTCACCGAAGAGATCCTCGAAAAGCGTGTTCAGGAGGTTGTGCGTCGCATCGACAGCCTCAACAAGCACTACCGCCGGGCCGTGCAGTTGAATGAGAGGCTGGCGCAGATTCCCGCCAAGAAGAAGGCTCGCGAATATCGCCGCTGCCAGTGGAAGCTGGGTCGCGAGATCGTCACCATCTCGCTTTTGATCCGCAACTTCGGGTTCATCAACCTGGAGCGCAAGCGCCTCATCGACCGCGCCACCAAGACCGTCGAAGTCATGCGCTCGCTGGACCGCCAGGTCAACAGCCTGGAGCGCAAAATCGACGGCACGCGCAGCGAGAACCTCAAGAAGGACTACCGCAAGGCCCAGCGCCAGAGCCGCAACGATTTGCAGCGCCTGGAAGAAGAGGCCGGCGTCACCTTCCAGGAGCTGCGCCGCACCCAGCGGGAAATCATCCAGGGCGAAATGGATGCCGAGCAGGCCAAGCGCGAGCTCATCGAGGCCAACCTGCGCCTGGTGGTCTCCATCGCCAAAAAGTACACCAATCGCGGCCTGCAGTTTCTCGACCTCATCCAGGAAGGCAACATCGGACTCATGAAAGCGGTGGACAAGTTTGAGTACCGCCGCGGCTACAAGTTTTCAACCTACGCCACTTGGTGGATTCGCCAGGCCATCACCCGCGCCATCGCGGACCAGGCCCGCACCATCCGCATTCCCGTGCACATGATCGAGACCATCAACAAGCTCATCCGCACCTCGCGCCAGTTGGTGCAGGAGCTGGGCCGCGAGCCTACGTCGGAAGAAATCGCCAAGCGCATGGATATCCCCGTGGCCAAGGTGCGCAAGGTGCTGAAGATCGCGCAGGAACCCATCTCGCTGGAAACGCCCATCGGCGAAGAAGAAGATTCGCATCTGGGCGACTTCATCGAAGACCGCGCCGTGGTCTCTCCCGCGGAAGCGGTCATCAACGTCAACCTCAAGGAGCAGACCGCGCACGTGCTGCGCACCCTCACGCCGCGCGAGGAGCGCGTCATCAAGATGCGCTTTGGCTTGGAGGATGGCTCCGAGCACACGCTCGAGGAAGTCGGCCAGTCTTTCGCCGTCACCCGGGAGCGCATTCGTCAGATCGAAGCCAAGGCCTTGCGCAAGCTGCGCCATCCTTCCCGCTCGCGCAAGCTCAAGGCCTTCATGGATGGTGCCCAGGAGTAGGTCGCTCCCAACCGCTCTTGACCATGCACCTTGCGACGTCCTGGCTCCTGCCGCTAAACATTGCGAGGCGTCGCGCGGCTGTTTTTCCTCTCTCTTCCACAGCTAAGTACCGAAGTTAACAGCTTCTTCACAACGGCAGTGCGGATTGTGCTTGCCTGGGAGGTGTGCCTCAGGCAATCTCGGCGGCAACCACCGAGTGCGATGTTCCGAGCGCGCGTCGCCGCGAGCGACGCGCCAGACTCCAGGCGCCGTGCCGTTTTTCCGGCCCGCCCTTGGCGTCCGGACAAGCACTTGCGATGCGGCCCGTGCGGCTGGCACGGGCCGCCTTTTGTTCGTCCTCATTTCGGCTGGTGTAGGAATATGTCGGGGAATCCTGTTTCCTCGGTTGTGGGGTATCGAATACTGGTTTTTGTACCTGTTTCGCGGTAGGATATTTTCGTATATTCTTCGCCCATAATGGCTGCCACCGATCACAGCCTCGAACGCGGCATGCCGGCCAGCCTCGACGCCGAGCGCTCCATTTTGGGCGCCGTCCTGCTGGACAATCTGGCCTATCACCAGGCGGCGGAATCGCTCCGGCCCGATCACTTTTTCCTGGATTCCCACCGCCGCATCTTCCAGCGCATGATGGAGCTGGCCGAATCCAGCCGTCCCATCGACTTGGTAACGCTCTCCGAAGAACTGGGCCGCCGCAGAGAATTGGAATCAGTCGGTGGCGCCGCCTATCTTTCTTCGCTCACGGACGGCTTGCCGCGCCGCTCCAGCATCGAGCACTACGTTCGCATCGTGAAGGACAAGGCCATGCTGCGCGGCCTGATTCACGCGGCCAACAGCGCCATTGCCCGCGCCCTGGAACAGAGTGACTCGGCCGAAGAGGTCCTCGATGCCGCCGAAACCTCGATCTTCCAGCTTTCCGACGCGCGCATCGGTCGCGGTTTTTACGGCATTGCGGAAATCGTCAAGGACTCCTTCGGGTCCATCGACGCCCTCTACCAGCGCGGCCAGCGCATTACCGGGCTGCAAACGCATTACGAAGACCTGGATGCACTCACCAGCGGCTTGCAACCCTCCGACCTGGTCGTGGTCGCCGCCCGGCCCTCCATGGGCAAGACTGCTTTTGCGCTCAACATCGCGGAAAACGTCGCCGTCAAGGACCATAAGGTGGTCGGCGTGTTCTCGCTGGAAATGTCGCGCGAGGCCCTCCTGCTGCGCCTCCTGTGTTCGGAGGCAGGTGTGGACTCGCACAAGTTGCGCATGGGCTTTCTGGGCCGCGAGGACTATAACAAGCTGGTGTCCGCTCTCGGCCGCCTGGCCGAAGCGCCCATCTTTGTCGACGACACGGCCGGCATTTCCCTGCACGAAATGCGCGCCAAGGCCCGGCGCCTGCAGCAGTCCCAGGGCCGCTTGGACCTCGTCATTGTGGATTACCTGCAACTCATGTCGGCCAGCGTGGGCGGGCGCCGCTTTGAGAACCGCACGCAGGAAGTTTCCGCCATTTCCCGCGGACTGAAGGCCCTGGCCAAGGAGTTGCGCGCCCCCGTTTTGGCGCTCTCCCAGCTCAGCCGTGCCCCGGAGAGCCGCGGCGGCGACCATCGCCCCCAGCTCTCTGACCTGCGTGAGTCCGGCTCCATCGAGCAGGATGCCGACGTGGTGGCATTCATCTTTCGCGAGGAAGTGTACAAGCCCGATGACCCGGACCTGGACGGAATCGCCGACCTCATCATCGCCAAACAGCGCAACGGCCCTACCGGCCGCGTGAACTTGGCTTTCCTCAAGCGCTCCACCCGCTTTGAGTCCCGGGCCAACGAAGCTAGGCCGGAAGAATAGTGCGGCGCGTGGAGCCGCTGGTCGCGGCTTCGGTATAATCCCGCCCTCGGTGCGGCCATGGATCTCATCTCCGCGCCTGGGCACTCAGCGTCACTCAGCGTGCGTATGAACATGCGTCCCACTTGGGCGGAGGTGTCGCTTCCCACCCTGCGGCACAACTTCCGCCTCCTGCAGGAGTGTGTTGCGCCCGATGCCACCGTTTGCGCCGTGCTCAAGGCCGACGCCTACGGCCATGGCGCCGTGGCCTGTGCCCGCGCCCTGGAAGCGGAAGGCGCCTTGTGGGTTGGCGTCACCTCCACCGACGAAGGCTTGGAACTGCGCCAGGCGGGGATCTCCGCTCACATCCTGCTGATGACCGGTTTCTGGCGCGGCGAGGAAGAGGCTGTGGTCCGCCACGACCTCACTGCCGCCGTCTGGGACTGGAAGCACATCGAGCTGCTGGAGGAGGCCGCCGTGCGGCTGCGACTCCCGGAAAATGAGGTCGTCCCCGTTCATCTCAAGGTGGATACCGGTATGGGTCGGCTGGGCGCCAGCCCCTCGGACGTAGCCATGCTGGCGCGCGTCATGAAGTCGGCTCGTCACGTCGTGATGGAAGGCGTCTTTACCCACCTCGCCTCTTCCGATGTCGTGGACGCTCCTGATGTCGAGGCCCAGGCCAGTTGCTTCGACGATGTGGCCGCCACCATCGCGGAGTCCGGGCTGGCGCCCTTTTACTTCCATATGGCCAATAGCGCCGCCGTTGCCACCCGCCCCCGCACCTGGCGCAGCATGGTGCGCCCGGGCATCGCCTTGTACGGATACTATCTGCCATTCACCTCCGCCACGCAGGCTATTCCGGACGCCATGCCTGGCCTGCCAGTCCGACCCGTGCTGTCCTGGAAGACACGCATCATTTCGTTGCGCAACGTGCCCGCTCACCAGCCTCTGGGCTATGGCGGCGCTTATGTAACCCAGGCCCCGGCGCGCATCGCGGCTTTGCCCGCTGGATACGCGGATGGCCTCAACCGCCAGCTATCCTCACGCGGCCGCGTGATTGTGCGCGATGAACTGGTGCCCATCGTCGGCAACATTTCCATGGATCTGACCCTGGTGGACGTCACCAGCGTTCCCGGCGTGGAAGTCGGCGATGAAGTCATTCTGATGGGCGCGAGCGACCGCCGCAGCGTTACGGCGCGCGAACATGCCGTTTGGGCCAAAACCATTCCATACGAGATTCTTTGCGGCATTTCCAAGCGCGTCCCGCGCCGTTATCTGGAGTAACCGCGCAGGCTGTGCGGCCTGGTTTTTCCATCTTTTTCTTGATGCATTGGGAGTAGGATAGCCGCTGTCAGGAAGGACTGCGGGCGCTCCCTTCCTGTTGCCATCATGGCGGGTCCCCCTCAAAGATCCGTTCCGTCTGACTCTTCCGCAGACCTTTCGGGCACCACTGTCGGGCGCTTCGAAATCCGCTCCCGGCTGGGAGCCGGAGGCGTGGGTGAGGTGTACCTCGCCGACGACACCGTGCTCAAGCGCCGCGTTGCCCTCAAGCGGCTCGCCAGCCATCTGCGCTCCGACCCGCGCTATCGGCGTCGGCTGATCCACGAAGCAGAACGAGCCTCCGCACTCAACTGTCCGCACATTGCCGGCATCTATGACGTGATCGAACAGGGGGATCAGGTATTTCTGGTTATGGAATATGTGGAGGGCGCCAATCTGCGCGTGCGCCTCCATAAGCCCGTTGACCAGGAAGAGTTTCTGCGCATTGCCGTGCAATGCGCGGAGGCTCTCGTGGCGGCGCACGAGAAGGGAATCGTGCACCGCGACATCAAGCCGGAGAACATCATGCTCACCGGTGCCGGCCAGGTGAAAATCCTGGATTTCGGCCTGGCGCGGCGCGTCTCCATCTTGGATGACTCCCGGCCCACCGCCGACGGAGTGAGCCGCAGCGACGTCTTCGGGGGCACGCCCGGCTACATGGCTCCGGAAATGTTGACCGCCGGGGAATCCGACGGTCGCTCCGACCTTTTCTCCCTGGGTGTCGTGTTCCACGAAATGCTCACCGGACGCCATCCTTTTCGCACCCGCAGGCTGGTGGTCAGCGCGGACCGCATTCTCGATGAAGTTCCGGATCAGGAGGGCGCGCAGCCGGTTCCTCCAGAGATGCAGCACGTTCTGGATCGCATGCTTGCCAAGGACCCTGACGAGCGTTACAACTCCGCCAAAGACCTGCTTTCCGACCTGCGCCTCCTCCGCCGGGCCACCAGCTCGGATACCGCATCGCTGGCCGCGCTTGCGCTCCCCCGCACTCGATTTGCCCGCTGGCTCCCCGCGGTGCTGCTGGCCGTGCTGATTCTGCTGGCTTCGGCCATTACCTGGCGCGGATGGCTGCCTAAAGCCCCGCCTGTGGATCGTGTTCGCATTGCCGTTCTGCCGCTCAACAATCAGACCGGCAACTCGGACCTGCAGCGCTTCCGCCTTACCATGACGCAGATGCTGGTGCTCGACTTGACCGGTTCGCCCAACGTGCAGGTGCTGCCCTACGAGCGCCTGCTCGAAATCACCGAAGGCTACGAGGCTCAGGGCAAAAACCTCTATCACCCGGAATCGGTGCAGGCCATCGCCAACTTCAGCAACTCGCGCTTCGTGGTCGTGCCCTCTGTTTTTGCCGTGGGAAACACTCTGCGCGTCTCGGCTGAATACCGCGACTCCCAGACTGGTGAAACAGTGGGCTCCACCAAGGTGGAGAAGACCATCTCCCACAGCGCGGAAGAAACCCTGTACGCCGTGCTCGACCAGCTTGCCGATGGTATCCAGGCGTATTTCAAGGAGGTTGGAGCCGGGCAAGACTATCGCCCCCGGCCGGAGGAGAGCCGCCCGCGCAACCTGGCCGCCGCCTTCGAGTTCACCGAGGCCAAAAACGCCGAGGCCCGGGGCAATTTCGCCCAGGTGCTTCACGCCTATCAACGTGTGATCGAGGCCGACCCCGGCTTTGCTATGGCGTACGCGCGCATGGGCAGGATTTATGCGCTCCTCGGCTACGACGACAAGGCCAAAGCCTTGGCGCAGCAGGCCGCGCAGCGCATTCAGCCGCAGACGCCGGTGATCGACGCCTACTACATCGAGGCCAGCCTGGCGGAGCGCGACTACAACTTTGCCGCCGCCGAAGAGAAGTATCGCGAACTGATCCGGATCTATCCCGACGACCCGGACCTTTACCTGGCCCTCGCGTCCGTGCAGGAGAAGCGCGGCCAGTACGCTCAAGCCATCCAGCAGTACCGCGAGGCGCTGCGTCTCGATTCCAGCTTTATCGTCGCCTATCAGCAGCTCGGCGCCCTCTACGGCCGCACCGGAGATAACGACCAGGCATTTTCCTACGGCACGCAGGCCCTGGGACTCTACCGCGCGCTCGGCAAGGCTGAAGGCGAGGCCGCAACTCTTGTGGACCTGGGCAACGTGTTCCGCGTCAAGGGTGAGTACCGCCAGGCCAGGGCGCACGGCCAGTCTGCTCTGGCCCTTTTCCAGAAGCTGGGCAACGAGTTTGGCAAGCTCCGCGCCAGCAAGCTCCTGGGAGACATCTTGCATTCCGAGGGAAAATTCGAGGAGGCCCGCAGTTTCTATCAGGGGGTCCTCTCCACCAGCGGCGAGATTCACAACAACCGCCTCGTCACCCAGACCCTCATGAACCTGGGAGTGACCTATCAACTGCAGGGCAACCTGCCGAAGGCCGTGGAGTTCTACGAACGCAGCCTCGCGCAGGGTCGCCTCTACGGGGAATACCGCGACTGGCCCATGCTCCGTGAGCGCGGTCAGGCGCTCGCCAACTTGGGCGGCATCCTGATCGAATACGGCCCCGACCCCGCCCGGGGTTTGCAGCACCTCGAAGAGGCGCTTTCCATCTTCCTCGGCATGGGGGACAAATGGTGGCAGGCGCAGGTGCGCTCCCTGGTCGGCCTCCACCACACCAACGCCGGCCGCTTCCAGTCCTCCATCGAGTCGCTGCTCCAGTCGCAGGCCATGTTTGGCAGCGTGGGCGCCAAGGGCGGCGCCACGCAGGCGACCTACAATCTGGCTCGCTCGTACTTCTTCCAGAACCAATACCAGAAGGCGCTTGAAGCCGCCGAGCAGGCCCTGCAGATGTCACGCGACCTCCAGGATCCATTTCGCGTCACCATGTCCCAGATTTTGGTGGGCTGGATTCACGTTCGCCTGGGTGACCTGGCCCGCGCCCGGCCCCTGCTGGAAGAAGGCGCGCAGGCTGCGCAGAGCCAGAAGTTCGGCGAACTCCTGCCCGACGCCTTCGACGCCTTGGGAGAGCTTCACCGCGAGGCGGGGGAATGGCAGCGTGCCCGCGAAAACTTTCAGAAAGCCGTTGCCCTGGGGGCGTCGCCCAGCCTCTCCGAGTCTGCCATTGAAGCGCGAGCCCAGTTAGGCTTGCTCGCAGCCGAGCAGGGGGAACTGGCGCGAGGACTGGCGGACTGCGAAGCCGCTTTGGCGCAGGCCCGCCGCCTTGAGCACCTGCACACCCTGGCGCGCGCCCTGGTCAACCTCGCCTCGGTTCACCTGCTGCGCAAGGACTACCATCGCGCCCTGGACAGGGTTGGCGAAGTGACCTCGATGACGGACAGGGACCTCGGCCTGGAGACAAGGGCGCGCGCTGCGTTTCTGCGCGGGCGCGCGTTGGAGAGTCTGGGTCGCCCGGCGGACGCCAGCGCGTCCTACCGCTTGGCGGAACAGCACCTTCAACAGTTGCGACTGGCCTTGGGACCGGCTGCCGGGGAGAGTTTTCTGGCGCGGCGTGAGATTCACGCTCTCTTGCCTGTACAATAGCGCGCCTGATGCGCTTTTCGCGCAGACTCACGGGCCCATTCGGTAAAACGATTGACTTAGCAACTGATTGCAAGGAGGCAAGAACATGCCCGGAAACGGAAGCATCGGCGGTGGCCATAGCTGCACACTTAGGTTCGAGATCGATAATGGCCAGACCGGCCCAGCTAAGAAAGACAAAGGCAAATGGGAGTTTCACGACGACGATGTGGCGGACCACACGTTTTGCGTCAAAGTAACTTTTCCCGACGGGACGGTCAAAAGCGATTGGGTCAGTCCGAGCAAGAAAATCGTGATTGAGTGGCCTGGGACTGGCTGCGACCCGGCTAAAGAGCCCAAGGAAAAATCTTAGAGATGTCCGTTTTGCTGGAGCGGCGCAGGAAAAGCGCTGCTCCGGAGGTCTCCGGGGTGCCGCCGGCCCCGCGCAAGGCGCAGATGGTTTGTTATATTGGCAGCGCTTGCTCGGGAATCGCTACCGCCGGTGGATGTACGACTGGGAGACTCGTCTCACCACGCGCGACACCAATCGCGTGGTGCGCCCGCTCGATTGGGGATTGGAGTGGACGCGGGCGTGGCCGTGTGTGAACGGCAGCTTTCCGGCGGATTCCGCGGACGCCGCCGAGTTTCTGATGGCGCTCAACCAACGGATCGTCGCCCAAAGCCGCGAATTCTTCGCCCACCACACACCGCAGGATTTCCACGTGGAACACCGGGCTCCGCCCGGAAATCCTGCCGGCAGGGCGCAGGCATTTCTCCGTTTCACCTCACCGGTGTCGTCGCCTTATCCGGAAAACAACACTGCCGTAGCGCGCTGGTTTCCCGCCCGTGGGCGGCGCGCGGTGGTGGTCTTGCCGCAGTGGAATTCGAACGCTGAAAGCCACAATGGTCTCTGTCGCATCTTCCAGTTCCAGGGCATCGCCGCGCTGCGCCTGAGCATGCCCTACCACGACGCGCGCAAGCCTCCGGAGACGGAGCGCGCTGACTACGCCGTTTCCGCCAACCTGGCGCGCACCATCGACGCCGCCCGCCAGGCCGTCATCGACGTGCGCTGCTGCCTCGACTGGCTGCAGCAGCAGGGCTACACGCGCCTGGGGATTGTGGGCACCAGTCTTGGGTCCTGCTACGCTTTTCTCGCCGGCGCCCACGACCCGCGACTCAAAGCCAGCGTGTACAACCACGGCTCCATGTATTTTGGAGAGGTGATGTGGACGGGCCAGTCCACTCGCCACGTCCGTGCTGGCATCGAGAATGAGATTGACCTGGATGGCCTGCGCGCCGCCCTGCTTGCGATCAGCCCGGCGGCTTACTTTGACAAGCTGTCCGCGCACCCGCGCCGGTCGCTGGTCGTATACGCCACCTACGACCTCACGTTTTTGCCGGAGTTTTCGCAGAGACTGGTCGCGGAGTTTCACCGCTGGAAACTGGATACCGAGGTTGCCGTACTGCCCTGCGGGCACTACACCACGGGCGAATTCCCTTACAAGTATCTGGATGCTTTCTACGTGGCGCGTTTTCTCGAATCAGCCCTTTAACCCTTCAAAAAACTGAAGGGACACGCCAGCCAGCGTGTCCCTGGCGGAAAACCAACATCCCTCAAATGTCCCGGCCGCACCGTTACTTGTTCTTCCACACCGGCTTGCGTTTTTCCAGTACCGCCCGCAAGCCCTCCTGCACGTCCTCCAGCGCCATCAACTGATTCAAATAAATGTCGTGCGACTTCTTCATCGCCTCGGCCAACGGCAGTCCCATGGAGCAGCCAATGACTTTTTTGGTCATTTCCAGCACCGGCCCGCTGAACTCTCCGATCTTGGCCAGGATTTCGTCCATGGTTTTCTTTAATTCCGCTTCCGGCACCAGGCGGTTGACGAAGCCGATGCGCAGCGCGTCTTCGGCGCTGAGTGCTTCCCCGGTGAGAATCAGCTCATAGGTCTTCTTGGGACCAATCAACTGCGGAAGCATGACCGCGGCGAAGGGCGGAAACACGCCCAGTTTGACCTCGGGTTGCGCGAACTTGGCCTTGGGCGTGGCAATCACGATGTCGCCGAAGGCTACCAGCTCCGACCCCGCTCCAATGGCGGGCCCGTTCACCACCACGATGAGCGGCTTGGAAATCTCGCCGATGGCCGTGAACACGCGGTTAAAGGCGTCCAGCGTCTGGAAAACGCGGTCCGGCTTGGAGTCTTCCAAGCCTATGCCCGCCGAAAACGGCATCTGCGACGAGTCCATGACAATGGCCTTGATGTCGCCGCGGCCGTTCAGGCTCTCGATGGCCTCGGCCATCTCCGTCATCAGGGGCACGGTCAGCACGTTGTGCGGCGGGTGGTTCAGCGTCAATTGCGCCACGTACGAAGACGTATCGAACTGAATGTACTTGAACTCCTGTGCCACTGGGTTGGCTGCGGTTGCCATATTTCACCTCGAAGACCCTTCAGAAATTTCGCCGCGTGATTATGCGATGAAAGCACGCGGGGAGCAAGTCTTGTGGCTCGAATCACGCCGCGGGCTAACGGATTGCCGCACAAAAGCGGTAAAATTGCCGCATGAAGATCGCCATCGGCGCCGACCACGCCGGCTTCGAGCTGAAGGAAAAAATCCGCCAGCGCCTCCTGGGGCAGGGAATCGAAGTGGCCGACGAGGGCACGCATTCCGTCGATTCCGTCGACTATCCGGACTTCGCCCGCAAGGTGGGCGAGGCCGTGGCCCGCCAGCGCGCCGATTACGGCATTCTGGTCTGTGGCAGCGGCATCGGCATGGCCATGGCCGCCAACAAGGTGCCCGGTGTGCGCGCCGCCAACGTCACCTCGGAATTTGAGGCGCAAATGAGCCGGGAACACAACGACGCCAACGTGCTGGCCCTGGGTTCGCGCATCCTTCAGGAGGCGGCCGCCTTTCAGATTGTCGACAAATGGCTGCACACGGCGTTTGCCGGTGGGCGGCACGTACGCCGCGTGGAAAAAATCAGCCAGATCGAAAGGGAAGAGGCGAAAACTCGGTAAATTTGCCGCCGCGTCCTTCCTGTCCGCACCAATCAGCAGAAAGTGGATGACAATGGAGCACAACTGGATGTCCCGCCCGCTCTCCCTGGTGGATCCGGAAGTCGCGGCCGCGCGCGACAACGAAGTTCGGCGCCAGCACGAAGGCCTGGAACTGATTGCTTCTGAGAACTTCGTCAGCGAAGCCGTGCTCGAGGCCATGGGCTCGGTCTTCACCAACAAATACGCCGAGGGATACCCTGGGCGCCGCTATTATGGCGGTTGCGAATTTGCGGACATCGTCGAAAACCTCGCCCGGGATCGCGCCCAGCAGCTTTTCGGCGCCGAGCATGCCAACGTGCAGCCCCACGCCGGCTCGCAGGCCAACATGGCCGCCTACGCCGCCGTGATTCATCCGGGCGATACCATCCTGGGCCTCAACCTCGCCCATGGCGGGCACCTCACCCATGGTCACCACTTGAATTTTTCCGGCAAGACCTACCGCATCGTGCCCTACGGTGTGACGCGCGAAACGGAAACCATCGACTACGACGAACTCGAGCAGATCGCCCTCCGGGAGCGTCCCAAGCTGATCATCGGCGGCGGCAGCGCCTACCCGCGCATCATTGACTTTGCCCGTATGCGGCAAATCGCCGACCAGGCCGGCGCGCTCTATCTCGTGGACATGGCGCACTTTGCGGGCCTGGTGGCAGGCGGCGTGCACCCTTCACCCGTACCGCACGCGCACATCGTCACCTCCACTACGCACAAGACGCTGCGCGGCCCGCGTGCCGGCTTGATCCTTTCCAGGAGCGAATTCGCCGCTGCCATCGACAAGGTGGTGTTTCCCGGCATGCAGGGCGGGCCGCTGGTGCACATCATTGCCGCCAAGGCCGTATGCTTCCAGGAGGCCATGCAGCCTTCGTTCCGTGACTACGCGCGTCAAATCGTCTCCAATGCCAGGGTTCTGGCCGAAACTCTCGCCGCCGAGGGCTTTCGCATCATCTCCGGAGGCACCGATACACACTTGATGTTGGTGGATGTTTTCGCCAGAGGCATGCTGGGAAGCGAAGCGGAAAAGGCGCTGGAGGAAGCCGCCATTACGGTGAACAAGAACGCCATTCCGTTCGACACCAATCCCCCGCTCAAGCCCAGCGGAATCCGCATCGGCACGCCTGCGCTGACCACACGCGGCATGAAGGAGGACGGGATGCGGCAGGTTGGACGGTGGATCGCCGAAGCGCTCGATCGGCGCAATGATGCGCCAGCGCTTGCCGGCATCCGCCGCCGGGTGCTGGATCTGGCTCAGGCCTTTCCGCTCTATCCCGAGCGCCGCGCGCGCGCCGGCGCTGGCAGCAGGGCCTAGGCTGTGCGTTTATCTCTGAATAGGAAAAAATTTCCGTGAAGATCGCCATCGACATCCGCCGCATCGGCAGCTTCGGCATCGGCACGTACATCCGCAACGTGGTGCGCACCCTGGCGCAGTTTGACGCCGGCCATCGGTACGTCCTCATCGGCCAGCCCAACGGCTTCGAGGAAATCGGGCCCCTGCCGTCGAATTTTCTGATGGAATCTTTTCCGTACCCCGAGAGCTCATCGCGCAGCTACTTCCAGTTCCAGCAGGTGGTGCGCCTTTACAGTTTCGATCTGGTGCATGTGCCGCACCTGTTCTGGCGCCCGCGCAATCTGGCATGTCCGTATGTGGTCACCGTCCACGACCTGCTCACCTACATGCAGCCGCGGCCCGATCGCTCCCACTTCCGCCGGCTGGTTCGCAACTACCTCACGCGACGTGCCTTGCAGCGTGCCGCCCGCATCTGCGCCGTCTCCGACTTCACCAAGCACGACATCATGCGCTTGTTTCATATCCCCGAAGAGAACATTGAAGTCCTCTACAACGCCATCGACGAACGCTTTCGCCGGGGTCACGCCACCGCGGCCGACCACCAGTTCATCGCCGAACGTTACCAGGTGAACTATCCCTTTCTGCTCTACGCCGGCAACATCAAGCCGCACAAGAACATTGTTCGCATCATCGAGGCCTTCTCTGCGCTCAAGGCGGAGCTCAAGAAAGAGGGAAAGTTCCCCGATCTCAAGCTCATCATCATCGGCGACGAGCTCTCCAAGCACCCCGACCTGCGCCGCACCGTTATCAAAAGCGGTGTGCAGCACGACGTTCGCTTCCTCGGCTTCGTTCCCATCGAGGTACTGCGCATCTTCTACGACGCCGCCAAGATCTTCGTCTTTCCCTCGCTCTACGAAGGCTTCGGCCTGCCGCCGCTGGAGGCCATGGCGCACGGCACCCCGGTCGTTACCTCCAACGTTTCCTCGCTGCCGGAAGTCGTGGGCAACGCCGCCGTGCTCGTCAACCCGGAAAACGTCTTCGACATCATGCGCGCCCTGCATCGCGTTCTCCTCGATCAGCCGTTGCGCGAGCGCTTGAAGCAGCGCGGCTACGAGCAGGCGCAGCGCTTCTCCTGGGAAGCCTCGGTGGCCCGTCTGCTTGAGATCTACCAGGAGGTCGCCGACCAACGGGCCCGAGCGGCGGCCTGAGAACGCTTTTCTCATTGCTGTCTTTGCGCCGAACCTTATAATCCCCGCCATGGGCAAGGCTTCGCCACGCAGTCTGGGCAAGATGTCTGCTCGCTCCGAGCGTTCCTACGTTGCGCGCCGGCTGCTGTTACCCGCCCAGCGCTTCGTCCATACCGCAGCCACCAGCGGAATTGTGTTGCTCGCTTCCGCGCTGGTCGCCCTCCTTTGGGCCAATTCTCCGTGGAGCCGCTCCTACTTCGATCTTTGGGACACGCCCTTCACCTTGCAACTGGGCGGCTTCTCGCTTTCCAAAGAACTCCAGCACTGGGTGAACGACGGCCTCATGGGAATCTTTTTCTTCGTTGTTGGCCTGGAGATCAAGCGCGAACTGGTGTCAGGCGAGCTTTCCGACCGCCGCCGCGCCATGCTTCCCGCCGCGGCGGCGCTTGGCGGAATGGTAATCCCCGCCCTCTTCTATGCCGGGATGAATGCAGGCGGCCCGGGAGCAATGGGCTGGGGCATTCCCATGGCTACGGACATTGCCTTTGCGCTGGGCGTGCTCGCCTTGGTGGGAGATCGCGTTTCGCGCGAACTGCGCATCTTCCTTCTGGCGCTGGCCATTGTGGATGACCTTGGCGCCATCCTGGTGATTGCCGTCTTCTACACGAAGGATAGCTCTGGCCTCGCGCTTGCCGCCGCCGGAGCCTTGCTGCTGGTGGTTCTCGCCATGCAGCGGCTCGGCGTCATCAGCGTCTATCTTTACATTCTGGTGGGCGTCGCGCTATGGCTGGCGGTGCTCAAGTCCGGTGTGCATGCCACCCTCGCCGGCGTGTTACTCGGCGCGGTCACCCCGGCGCAGCCCTATTTGACTCGGCGGTCCTTTGCCGGATCTGCCGACTCGTTGCTGTCGCGCTTCCGCAGCGCCTTGCAGGCCGATGACTACGACACCGCTGACGCCGCCTTGGGCGAACTGGAAGACGTCATCGAAGCCACCGAATCACCCCTGGATCGCCTGCTGCGCGTCGTGCACCCCTGGAGCAGCTTCTTGATTCTGCCGGTCTTTGCCCTCGCTAACTCCGGGGTGGAGATTTCCTCGGACTTGGCCAAGAGTGCTGCCTCGAGTGCCGTGACCATCGGCGTGGTTCTCGGATTGGTCCTCGGAAAGCCCATCGGCGTCGTGCTATTCGTCTGGCTGGCCGTACGGCTCGGCGTGGCCGACTTGCTCAAGGGAGTGACTTGGGCCCAACTCGCGGGTGTTGGGGCGCTGTCGGGAATCGGATTCACCGTTTCCATCTTCATCAGCAGCCTCAGTTTCGAGGGAACGCCCATGTTGGCCGAAGCCAAGCTCGGTGTGCTGGCGGCTTCGCTGATGGCTGGTGGCGCCGGCTTCCTGATGTTGCGACTCCGAACCTCGCCAGCCCCGAAAAGCTGAAGCCCTCCTTTCCGCTTGTCCAACGGAAAGAAGGGCGTGTGTGACATCCGGGCCTGTAAGCCGAATTCT
>Ga0114945_10001318_pt1 | contig 15462 bp, 17 predicted proteins | sample OV2TP3_FD_87194 | JGI IMG/M metagenome (GOLD analysis project Ga0114945, IMG submission 87194) | Hot spring microbial communities from Beatty, Nevada to study Microbial Dark Matter (Phase II) - OV2 TP3 | ecosystem: Environmental > Aquatic > Thermal springs > Hot (42-90C) | place: USA: Beatty... | reverse complement strand
TGCGCAACGGGGAGCGCGATCGAGAGCAGGATTCCAAACAGAATGGGAAAAGTCTTTTTCATTTCACTCTCACCGTGCGGCGGCCGCAGCGACCGAGGCGCCGGCCTTGGCAATGTCTTCATCTTCCTGGGGCGTGTTGCCGCTGACGCCGATGGCGCCCACGACGGTCCCGTTGATTACGATGGGCACGCCGCCTTGCAAAGCCACGGCGCCGGGCAGGGCGAGCGCGGCCACGCGGCCCTCGCGCACCTGGTCCTCAAAGACCTTGCTGGGCCTGCGGAAGATGGCTGCGGTGCGCGCTTTGGCGATGCCGACCTCGACGCTGGCGACCTGAGTGTTGTCCAGGCGCTCCAGCACCAGCAGGTATCCGCCGTCGTCCACCACGGCGATCACCACGGTGGCGCCGCGCTTGATGGCTTCGGCCTCGGCGGCCGCGGCAATCTGCTTGGCTGCGGCCAGCGTCAGCACCGGTTTGGTCGGCAGCTCGGCCTGAAGAGGCGAGGCCGACAATATCAAAGCCGCCAGAAGAAGTCGCAAGGTCTTCATGTCTGCTATTCCTTTCACGTCTCTACCGCACCTTCACGACGTAATAGAGGAAGGGGTCGCTCACTTCCTTGAACAAGTGGGGCGTGTTGTTGGGAACGATGATGACGTCGCCCTTCTTGAGCATTCGCGTTTCCCCACCCTCGATGGCGCTGCCGCGGACCTCGTCGGGTGCAACGTTCTTGCCCTCGACCACCGTGCCGCCGGTGACAAACGTAGCCGTGCCTTCGAGCACGTAGATGATGTCGGCGTCGTTGTTGTGCACTTCGGCCTGGCCGGACTTTTCGCGGCGGCTGGCGTGCACCATGTAGTTGCGTCCCTGGCCGTCGAACAGCACCGCGCCCTTGGCGAAGGCGGCGGAGACCTGCTGGCTTTCGAAGTAGTTGACGGGAGCAGCTGCCCTGTTGCCGGAAAGCGCGTTGGCTCCGGCGATAGCGAGCTCCTCATCCTGCGCCGCGCTGGCCGCGCCGCTGACGCCCACGCCGCCCACCACCTGGTTGTCCACCAGGATGGGCACGCCGCCGATCAGCGGTGTGAAGTCGTTCAGAGCGGTCATCACCGTGCGGCCCTTGCCGCTGGAGTTGATGAGCTCCTCGAAGAAGCGGGTAGGCCGTTTGAACTGCACCGCGGTGCGCGCCTTGCCGATGGAAATGTTGGCGCCGGCGGCAAAGGTGGCGTCCAGGCGCTCCAGCGCCATCAGGTTGCCGCCGTCGTCGACCACGGCGATGACGCCGCCGGGCGCGTTCTTGGCCCTGGCTTCAGCCTTGGCCGCGGCAATCACCTTGCGTGCTCCGTCGAGCGTGAGGGATTTCTTGTCCACCACCTGGGCCTGCGCGGCGGCAACGATGGCCAGCGCAACCGCGGCCACACCTGCGAATGTCTTGAATGTCGTCTGCATGATCTTTTTCCTGATTTCGGATCCCGCCGGGCCCGGGAGCTGGTTGGCTCGCGCAGGGCCCGGATCGGTTCCGGGGCTGGAGCTGGTTACTTCACCGCCGAGGCGAAGGATGCTTCGCCCAGGTTGGCTTCCGCCCACGCGCACCAAATGACGACTTTCTTTACGTCCTTGATGTACTCGGGCAGCTTGATGCTCTTCTGGTAGCGGTCCGCCTGCTTGCCGTGATGCTCCATGGCCATGCCCTGCGGCTTGAGGTGCAGCCGGTCGAGCAGGAACATGGTGCCCTTGGAATCCACCACGGCCCAGTGCGGATCGGGTGTTCCCGGCACCACGAAGTCGTCCGACAGCGTCAGAACGCTGACTTTGTCTTCCTTGGTGTGGGTGACGTAGCCCGTGTTGGCCTTGGGACCCTCAAACGGCGTGCTCTTATGGCCCGCCATCATTTTGTCGCCCTTCATCTGGTCCGCAGCGAACACAGGGGTTGCGGCGAGCGTCAGGGCCACAACCACAGCCAGCGCCGCCAGTTTGCTCATGCGATTGCTCATTACCGGTTCTCTCCTTTGGATCGTCTCGATCATTGAGTTACATTGCGAAGCTATGTTTTCGGGGTAAGCGGCGCGGTGGCAAAATTCACGCCAAAGCGCCGGCACCACACCGAAACGGACTGGTACTTGCCCAGGTCCAGATCGGCGGGCAGTTCGTAGTTCTGGTCGCCCTTGTTGCCCTTGAGCGCGCCCAGGTCCAAAAAGCCGGCCTTTTTCACCGTGTCGCTATCGGCGGCATCGGGCGCGGCAACCAGATACACATGAAGCTCAGGCCCGTTGGAAGTTTCAAACTCGGTGAAGCGCAGGATGCGCCGCCCGTCCTCCAGCCGGTGCACCATGGCGTACCCTTCGGCCTGGTGCGCTACGGAGTGAAACGATCCGGCAGCCACAAGCGTCTGCGGCGTGTTGGTGGCCTTGGACTCGCTCAGCGGCGCCGTTCCAAAGTTCACGCTGAAGCGGCGGCACCACACGCTCACCGCGCGGTACTTGGCCAGGTCCAACTCGGCCGGGATGTCGTAGTTCTGATCGCCTACATTGCCCTTGAGCGCTCCCAGGTTGACAAAGCCGGCCTTGGTTACTGTTTCGTTGTCGAGCGCGTCTGCAGCAGCCACCAGATAGAGCTGCACGTCGGGACCGTTCGAGGTCTCGAAGTTGGTGAGCCGGAGCACGCGCTTACCGTCGGCCAACTGATGGACGGTGGCCGAGCCCGACGTTTTGTGTGCGCCGTCGTGGAAGGTGCCCATCAGCAGCGGCTTCGCGGCGGTGTTGGCCGCGGCGTTATCCTCCGGAAAACTCTCGCTGACGGTGGCGTCGATAAACAGCCGCTCCGGACGGAACAGGTACCAGGCGGTACCGCCGATCGCCAGAACGACAACTGCAATAAGAAGCTTGCGTGTCTGCATTTCCTGCACTCCCTGATTAATGTGAATGGGGCCGTGAATCCCGGAAAGGTTTGACTGCCTTTCCGCGCGATGAGATGCGGCAGGGTTGGATTGGTGACGCGCCCTGGAGTCACATCACAAAAAAATTTGTGGCGCAGGCGGCGGGCACACCTTCGCGCTCCGCATCGTTCGACAAACAGAACAAGCGCCGCGTAAAACGGAACTCAACTACCTCTGTTCGAGAAGCTCCCGGAAACGGCAGTGGAAGATGCAACGCTGCCGGTTGTGGTGATGCAGCTTGGCGCAATACACGTGATGAGCGCCACGGGCCCGCACGTAGGTCTCGGCGGCCAGCAGCATGCCCAGAAGCGGCGCCGTGAAATAAATCCAAAGGCTCGACCACATCTGCGGTGGCAGTGCAGAAGCCAGAGAGCGCGCGGGATTCATGCTCATTCCCGAAATCGGCGCCTCGAGGATGATGTAGGCGGCAACCATCAGGCCGGCAAACAGGCCCGTGAAACGCGCCAGACGCGCCGTGTTGGTGACGGCCAGTACCATCGACATCATGAAGAACGTGATGACGACTTCCGCCAGGAACGCGGGTCCCGGTCCGGCCAGGGGCAGGGTGGCGGCATAGTTCACGGCCTGGTGGGATATGCGCTCCCCGAGCAGCGCCGCCGCCAGGAACACACCGGCCGCTCCTCCCGCGAACTGGCTCACCGCGTAGAAAAATGCGTCCCAGCCGGCCACCTTTTTCAGGCGAAAGAACGTAAGCGTGACAGCGGGATTCAGATGGGCTCCCGAGCGCTTGCCCCAGGGTGAGTAAACGATGGCGATAAAGGTCAGGCCCATCGCCAGGCCCATGGGCACACGGCGCAACAGGGGATTGGAGATGGCCTGATGCACGGGCGAAGCCGGATGCTCCAATAGCGTTGTGAACAAGCACGCCGAGGTCATGAACAACCCCAGGCCGGCGGCTTCCATGCCGTATTCGGGCCAATGCGCGGCCAGGGCTGCCCAGGCGGGGTGAACTCCGCCTTTGGCCTCAGCGGCCGAACCCATGGCGGTCATCGCTGGAGCCATTCCGGTCTGCGCGTCGGGGGCTGCCATTTCGGCCGGTAGGATGCCCGGCGCCGGGTTTGGTTTCAGCACGCGACGCCCAGAAGCGCCCCATTGGCGGCCAAGTGCGGATTATGCAACTTTTGGCGGCTTGCGGAATCCCACCTCCAGCAGCCAGACCAGGCGATGGTCCGTCGCGGCCGAAAGTCGGGGAGGCAATCATGAAGAGGACAAGAATTCTTTGTATCTGGTGCCGCAAGCGCGTGACCGCGGACGAGATCCAGTGCGGTCGGCATAGTCACCTGGACGCGGCCGCTTAACCGCTGGGCCATCACGCAATGGTTTGGGGGCGTGGGAGGCGCACTGGAATGTCTAAGGATGAAAGTTTCTATGACGATCAGCTGTCAGGAAGCGTGGAAAGAGATCTCCAACTTTCTGGAGGACGAGATAGACCCGGCGCTGCGGGAGGTTCTGGAGGAGCATTTCCGCCAGTGCCGGCATTGCACCGCCATACTCGACGGCACGCGGAATGTGATTCTGCTGGCGGCCGACGAGCGCACGTTTACGCTACCGGCGGCCTTCAGCCGGCGGCTGCAGGAGAAACTCCTGCGCAGCACTGACTGACCTCACCCGGGACGTTTGCATGGCCCATGGTCCCACCCCAACCCGGCCCGAGCGCTCCGCCAAGGGGAAAAACCCGCCTGCCCGCCGTCCTACAGGAATGGCCGGGTATAATGGCCCCCAATTTGCTGCCAGCCCCGCGGCACCGGGTTCTGACCGGGCTCCGGCGGGTGCTAACTCCGGACGGGCACTGGAGACGGTGATGGGACGAAGCTCTGCGAAACGGGCGGAATCACCGTCCGGAGAAGTGGTCGCTCGCTCTCTGCGCGAGGAGGCCGCGCTCATCCGCCGGGTGGTGGATGGCGAGCGAGACCTGTTCTTCGACCTGATCCGGCCCTACCAGCGTAGCGTTTATTTTGCCGCCTATGGCATCGTGGAATCTGAAGCCGACGCGGAAGACGTTGCCCAGGAAGCTTTTCTCAAAGCGCTGAAGAATCTCTCCGGGTTCCGCGCAGAGTCCAAATTCAGCACATGGCTGGTCCAGATCGCCATCAATGAGGCGCGTATGCGCCTGCGCAAGGACCGCCGCCATCTCTACGATTCACTGGATGAAAAGGAAACCGAAGGTGACTACCTGCCGCGCGATTACGCCGACTGGCGCGAGATTCCTTCCGAGACGCTGCAAAAGAACGAACTGCGCCGCGCTCTGGCGCGGGCACTGGCCTCGTTGGCGCCCAAGTACCGTTCCGTGTTTGTGCTGCGCGACGTGCAGCACCTGAGCATCGCGGAAACCGCGCGTTCGCTCGGCATCAGCGAAGCTTCCGTGAAGACGCGGCTGCTGCGCGCGCGCCTGAAAATGCGCGACGCCCTGGCCCCCGGCATCGACGGCAGCTGGAGCACCGGACGCGAGGAATACAAGAAGGTGCGCCCATGGTAGCCGCCTGCGAGCGAATTCAGCGCGAACTCTCCAACTACCTGGAGGGCCGGCTTTCGTCCCCGCGGCGTTCTGCCCTGCGCCGGCACCTGAAAGCATGCGCGCACTGCCGCGCCGTACTCGACGGAATTCGCAACGTGGTTCAACTGGCGGGCGGCCAACGCGCTTTTCCCTTGCCTCCAGGCTTCGAAGATCGCCTGCGCCGCCGGCTGGCGGAAGCCATCCAGCGTCCTGCCGAGAAAGTCAGGATTCCGCTCGGCATCGGCGGCGAGTTTGCCGCGCCCGGCGACCACATTGCCTATTTCTGGCAGTCGGAGCGTGAATTCGAGGACGCGGTGAAGTTCCTGGCGATCGGCCTGCGCCAAAACGATGCCTGCGTGGTTTTTGGACACGAAGACGCCAATCTGAAAGTGCTGTCCCTGCTCCGCAGTCAGGGCATCGATGTCTCCCGGCTGATCGAGGAGCGGCGCCTCTGCGTTTTGGGCGGGCACAGCACACCCGACGAGATGCTGGCTGAGATTGGCGGCGCGTTCCAGGCTGCCCTGGCCGCCGGGGCTCCGGTGCTCCGGCTCCTCGGCAACATCGGCTGGGGCCTTACCGGCTGGCCTGGACAGGACCGCATTCTCGAGTTTGAAGCCAGCGTCACCGCTGCCGCGCGGCTGTTTCCCTGCGTGGTGATTTGCATGTATGACGTCGCTTCTCTGCCCGGCCGCGTGATTTTCAAGGGCGGATTTGAAACTCACCCTCTGACTCTGCACGGGGAACATCTGGACGAGAACCGGCATTACGTTTCCATGGAGGACTTCCTGGCCGGCCTGCAGCGCGGGGCGGATCCCGGTGTGATTCAGTAGGATCATCAGGAATGAGCAAGAAGAAAGCAAAATCCAAGTCTCTCAGCCGGCCAACGGCCACGCCGGTTCCCGTGGAAATCAGTTGCCGTGAGGTCCTGCGGGAGATCTCCAATTTCATTGAGAAAGACATCGATGAGGGCTTGCGCGACATGCTCAAGCGGCACTTTGCCATTTGCCGGCACTGCACGGCAGTTCTGGACGGCACGCGCAACGTCATTCTGCTGAGCGGCGATGACTGCACCTTCACCCTGCCCGCCGATTTCAGCGCGCGCCTGCAAAAGAAGCTGGCCGCCCGGTCGCGCGAGCAATAGCCTCGCCCAAAGTCTTTTTCTTCCACGCCTGTGTAACTTCTGTTTTCCGCCCGTATCCAATCGGTGTGCGTTCGTGTTCCATTCCGGGAGAGAATCCTGTGCGAAATCTTTTTCTAGTCCGCCTGTCGCTGTTGTTGTTCCTGTTTTGCCTTGCTGCAATGCCGGGTTGGGCGCAACACAAAAACGAAGTCGGCTTGCTGCTGGGTGGAATCGTGACTCCCGACCAGGGCATCGTACCCAGCGGTCGACTCGAGATTGGCGCCGGCTACACCTTCCAGGCCACCTACGCCCGGCAGTTGACCAAGAGCGAGAAGATTGCTCTCTACTTCGAGGTGCCTTTCCTGGCCACTCCGCTGGTGGACGTGCGCTCGGGCGACCCGGCAGCGCCGCAGAACTACGCGTCGCTGTTCGTCACCCCCGGCATCCGCTTCAAGTTTCGCCCGGATGAGCGTGTGTCGCCGTTTTCTTCCATTGGCGGCGGCTATGCGCGCTTTGACGAGAGTGAGCTGCGCATCGATGGCGCGCCCAATACCGGTGCACGCGGTACCAATAGCGGCGTTCTGCAGCTCGGCGGCGGCGTAGACTACAAAGTGTTCAGCCGCATCAGCCTGCGCGGTGAGGTGCGTGATTTCTACTCCGGCAAGCCGCAATACAACGTGACCCCGGAGGGCAGCCGCCAGCACAACGTGGTTGTTTCCGGCGGCTTCGTCGTCCACTTCTGAGGTGAACCAGCTTGGCCCGGCGGATCGCGGGCAACCGCGTTGCTGTACCTCTCATGAGCATGCGAAAGCTTCAATCCGCTGTCGCTGTGATTCTGGCGGTGCTCCTGCCCGTAGCCGGCACGGCCTCCGAGGCGCCGGCCCCGCAGCTCGACCGCGGCTTCCATCTGCTCTACAACCTGGACTTTGCCGCGGCACAGAAGGAATTCGCCGAGTGGCAGCGGCTTCATCCCGACGACCCCATGGGGCCGGTAGCGGAGGCTGCCGGCATGCTGTTTTCCGAGTTTGACCGCCTGGGCGTTCTGGAGACGCAGCTGTTTGTGCGCGACTCCAGTTTTTCCGACAAGCAAAAGTTCATGCCGGACCCTGACTTGCGAGCGCGCTTCGAGCGTGCTCTGGAACGAGGCGAGTCGCTCGCCATCGAGCGCCTGGCGGCCAACGAGAATGACCGCGACGCGCTCCTCGCCATGACCCTCTCCGAGGGCCTGCAGGCCGACTACGCGTCCCTCATTGACAAGAGCAACCTCAAGGCATTGAGCTACACGCGGCAGGCCACCCAGTGGGCCGACCGGCTGCTGGCCGTCGACCCCGAATGCTATGACGCCTACCTCGCCACTGGGATCAGCAAGTACATTGTGGGCAGCCTGGTGGCGCCGCTACGCTGGGTGCTGCGCCTGGATGGCTACCGCGGCAACAAAAAGGAAGGCATGGCAGAGGTTGCCATTACGGCCGAGCGCGGGCGCTACCTGAAACCCTTTGCCCGCGTGCTGCTGGCTGTGGCCCACCTGCGGGAAAAGGACATAGCGCAGGCGCGCGCACTGCTCACCGGCCTGCGCGACGAATTTCCTGCGAATCCTCTCTTCGCGCGCGAGCTCGCACGTCTGGAGAAAGACCCGTCCTGCAAGAACTGTTGAGGTGATCTGTGGCGTTTCGAGTATTTCGTTTCCTGAGTGTTCTGGTACTGCTGGCCAGCGGCGCTTTAAGCGCCCTCGCCCAGTCACGTCCGCTGGACGTTGAACGTTCCACCCTGACGGTGCGGGTCTTCAAGGCGGGCCTGTTTTCGGCCTTCGGCCATAATCACGAAATCCGCGCCGGCCTCTCGTCGGGGTCGGTGGACGAAGGGCCAAATCCGTCAGTCGAGCTCGAAGTCGACGCGCGTAAGCTCACGGTGCTTGATCCGCAGCTCAAGCCCGAGCAGCGTGCCGAGGTGCAGAAAACCATGCACAGCGCCGATGTGCTCGACAGCGAGACTTTTCCTCATATCCGCTTCCGCTCCAACACGGTGGAAAAAATGGGCGACGGGCGCTTCCTGGTGAAAGGCGAGTTGGAATTGCACGGCCAGGTGCGTCCGGTGCAGATGACGGTCAAGGGCGAGGCCGGCCACTACCAGGGCACGGCTTCGCTCAAGCAGCGCGACTTCCGCATCAAGCCCGTCAGCGTGGCCGGCGGCACCATCAAGGTGAAAGACGAGATCAAGATCGAGTTTGAGATCTTCCCCCGCTAGCCGGCTGACCCCGTTCGCAACCGCCCGGTTGAATTCCTCGGCGAATCCGGCGACCTTCTACTACACTAGGCTTGGTTCGGGCGCGTAGCTCAATTGGATAGAGCACCGGCCTTCTAAGCCGGGGGTTGCAAGTTCGATCCTTGCCGCGCCTACCACGTCTTTTCATTCACTTGCCTTCTGCCCAGTTTACCGCGGCGCGAGCTCTCCCAAAGGGAAACCCGCCTGGCCGGGCCCGTGCTGACTCGCGATCGACAGTCCAGGAAATCAGTTTCCCGAGTTATCCGGGTTGGCGCCAACCCGGGCGAGGATGCCCTCCGGCGCCGGCAACAGGGCGAGCCACTTGTCGCGCTCGGCCTCGAATTCGGCGCGGTCGCGTTTGGCCACAGGTTCAGCAGGAGGCAGGCGCAGGGCCTCGAAGTTGCGGAAGCGGCCGTGCTGCGTCACACGGAAGTCCAGGTGCGCTCCGGTAGCCAGCCCGGTGGAACCAACGCGGCCGATGACCTGGCCCTGGGCGACGCGCTCTCCTCTTTTCACCAGAATGCTCGAAAGGTGGAGGTAGAAGGTGTCAAAGCCGTTGGCATGGTGCAGGTGAATGGTCTTGCCGCCGCCGCCGCTCCATCCCGCCGCGATCACGCGTCCATCGCCGATGGCCTGCACCGGCGTGCCCGCGGGTGCGCCGTAGTCCACGCCCAGGTGCGGGCGGCGCCGCTTGAGGATGGGGTGGAACCGGCTGTGGCTGAAGCGGGACGTAACGGGGGCGGTAAACTTCAACGGCGAGCGCAGAAAAGCCTTCTTCATGGACGAGCCATCGGACGCGTAGTAGGCGGACTGTCCGGAAGGATCGCGGAAGAGCACGGCACGATACGCCTGCCCGCGGTTGACGTACTCTGCCGCCAGGATGCGCCCGTAGCGCACACTGCCGTCGCGCCCCGAGACCTTCTTTTCCACCACCACGCCAAAGGTGTCGCCCGCCTGCGGGTCGGTGTAGAAATCCAGGTCCCAGCCGAAGATGTCGGCCAGAATCAACGCCAATTCGGGCCGCTCGCCCATGTCGGTGACGGCGTTGAACAGGGAGTTGCGCACTGCGCCGCCGACGGGCGCCACTTCGGTGGTGAAGGGAATGTCGCGGACTTCGGCATGGAAAGCGCCGCCGCGGCGGTCCACGCGCAGCTCGCGCTCGGGGTCCACCAGATATCGTACCGAGCGCAATTCACCGGCGGGCGTGCGTCCCAGCGCCAGTGGCTGCCCGGCGCGCACCTTGCGCAGGTCATAGGCCTGGCTGGCCTGCTGGACGACCTGGAAGACCGTTTCCCGGTCCAAGCCGGCGCGCTGCAGGAGCTCCGCCAGCGTAGTGCGGGAGGGAATGGTCTGCTCCACGAACTCGACCGATTGCGCGCGGATGCGCCGCGCCACTTCGTGAGAAAGCTCAACCTCGCGGGTGAACTGCTGTTGCGCGGATTCCACGCGGTCAAAGGAAACCGCCAGAACGGCGGGTCCAAGAATTGCCAATGTAACGCAAACCAAAAGGAAACGACGGTTCAATAGTCTCTCACTTTCAACAAGTTGCGAAACTGAGCATGGAGCCGCCTAGGATACCGCACTATCCCTTGTGCCAAAAGAACAAAGGCCGTGTCAAAGGGAAAAAGCCGAGGCGTCACCGACGAGGCAACGCGGCCTGGGCGCGGCTAAGACCGAGCACGGTTCCGCTCATGCTCCGCTAGCCCGCGGATGTCAAGGCATGTGGATAACGCGCGCGCGGGCGTCAGGTGGCCTTGGCGCCCGGGACGAATTCCACGCCCACGGCGGTATCCTGCACGTCGCGCACAATCACGTCGCGCGTCTTGCGGTCCTGGTGCCCGGGCATGACCACAGTGACGCGCAGGTTTTGACCGGGTCGCAGATTCGCGGCAACGGATCCTGGCCCTATCTGGATCAGCATGCCGCCGTCCCCCTGGACGGTGACACGGCCGATCTCGCGGCCGCTCTCATCCAGCGCCAGCGCGGTTTCGTTCAGTGGCTTGCGTTCAAAGCGACGTCGTTCCTGAGTCATGTTGGCGTCTCCGTTTCTGGCTGTGGCCCGGCGCCCGCCGGGCCGGTTACTTGCCTCCCAGCACCATCTTGGCGATGGTCTGGAGCTGCATGTTGGAGGTGCCTTCGTAAATCTTGCCAATCTTTGAGTCGCGGAAAAACTTCTCCACGGGATAGTCCTTGGTGAATCCGTAGCCGCCGTAAATCTCCACCGCCAGCGAAGTCACGCGTTCCGCCACTTGCGAGGTGAACAGCTTGGTCATGGCGGCTTCCTTCACAAAGTCCATGCCCGCATCCTTCATGCGGGCGGCGTTATAGACCATCATGCGCGCGGCCTCAATCTCGGTGGCCATCTGCGCCAGCTGGAACTGCACGCCCTGGAACTCGGCAATGGCTTTGCCGAACTGCTGGCGCTCCTGCGCGTACTTTACCGCGCACTCGAAGGCGCCGCGGGCCACGCCGGCCATCTGCGCCCCAATGCCGATGCGCCCCTCGTTCAGCGTCTCGATGGCAATCTTGTAGCCCTTGCCCACTTCGCCCAGGGCGTTCGCGCGGGGCACCTTGCAGTCTTCGAGGATCAGTTCACAGGTCGAAGAGGCGCGGATGCCCAGCTTGTCCTCTTTCTTGCCCACGGTGAATCCGGGGAAGTCCTTCTCCACCAGGAAGGCGGTAATGCCCTTGTAGCCCGCCGTGGGATCCACGGTGGCAAACAGGACGAACAGGCCGGCTTCCTTGGCATTGGTAATCCAGAGCTTCTGGCCGTTGAGCACGTAGTCCGAGCCCTTCAATTCGGCTCGGCACTGCATGGCGAACGCGTCCGAACCGGAGCCGGCCTCGCTCAGGGCATAGGCGCCCACCAGGTCGCGCGCCATGCGCGGCAGGTAGCGGCGCTTCTGGTCGTCGGAACCCCAGCGCAGCAGGGCGTTGTTGACCAGCGTGTTCTGCACGTCCACCACCACGCCGGCCGAGGCGTCCACGCGCGACAGCTCCTCTACCGCCAGGATGGCCTCGAAAAACGTGCCGCCTCCGCCGCCCAGCTCGGCCGGTATCTCGATGCCCATCAGGCCCAGTTCGAAGAACTGGCGGATCAGGCCGGGGTCAAACACTCCCTTTTCGTCCATCTCCCGCGCCAGCGGGCGGACCTTGTCGTCGGCAAACTGGCGGATGGTGTCGCGGAACAGGACTTCGTCTTCGGTAAGGGCCACGAGGGGGGCGGGTGGTGTCGGTTTCTGGGTCAGCGTTTCAGCCATGAATCATTCGCATGGACCACACAATCTGCAGCCTATCTGCGCCGATTGTACCACTCGTTGCGGTGGCTGGAGTCGCGGGCTTGGGCTTAGGATCTGGTCTGCGTACGCCGGCGGCTGACCACGCGCAGTCCCTGGCCTTCAAGGATGCGCCGGATCTGGGAGCGCGCATGCACCGCCCAGGGACCGGAGGTATCCAGGCGCACGTAGGCCTGCCAATGGGGCAGCGCTTTGTGCGGCCGGCCCAGCTTTTCGTAAGCCAGCGCCAGATTGTAGTGGGCATCGCCGTAGGTAGGCGCCAGCAGGATGGCCTGGCGGTAGGTTTCCACTGCTTCCGGCAGCCGGCCGGTCTCGTCCAGCACGTTGCCCAAATCGAAGTACGCCAGAGCGTAGCGCGAGTCCACCCGGACGGCGGCGCGGTAGTGCGTTTCCGCCAGCACGTACTCGCGAAGGTTGTAGTGCAGTGTGCCCAGGTTGATGTGCGCCGCGGCGTGCCGGGGATCTAGCTCCAGCGCCTTTTGGTAGGCCTCGATGGCTTCGCGCTGCGAAGCCGGGTCTTCCTCCAGCGCAATCCCGCGGGCGAAAAAGTCTTCCGCGGATTCAGCCGTGCGCAGGTACCGCACCTTGGCGGCCACCACGTTTTGCGAGGACGCAAAGTCCATCACGAACTGCCCGGCAATGGGCTCCACCGTGCGCCCGTGGTGGCGGAAGGCCACCCGCCGGGTGGCGGTGGAGAATGTGCTGGCCTCGAGCAGCGGGTTTTCCATGCCCGCCACCTGGCGCTGCATGGCATCAAGCGACTGGCGAATTACCGCCGGACGCACGCGCTTGGCCCGCAGGTCGCGCAGCTTTTTGAGTTGCAGGAGTTCGAAAAAGGAATAGGTTTCCGCGACGGCAATCAGTCCGGCTTTTTCCCAGCCCGAAAGTTGTCGCGCCGTGATGCGCAGGATGCGCAGTACGTCTGCTCGTTGGTATCTTTCCACGTCCCTCGGTTGATCCGTGGTGGTACAGCCTGAGCGGTATTATCGGAACGCAAGCTGTGGATAAGCAAGGAGAAAGTGCGCCGGGAAACCAATGTGCAACTGCACCGAAATTGGTTCGCTGGCGCGCCGCCCCAAAATCCTCGTGCCGGAAGCCGCTGCTTTGAAATCTCGCGGCGCGTGTTGCAGGCGCGCTTTACGCTCGCCGCATCGCGCCGGTAGAATTGTTGTACCAGGTTTTCCCTTCGGGCCGACGTAGCTCAGTTGGTAGAGCAGTCGATTCGTAATCGACAGGTCATCGGTTCAAGTCCGATCGTCGGCTCCAGACTTTTTCTTCCAGCCGGGACTCCCTGTTTCGGTTGCGGCCGGAGTCGGTGCAGTCTCAATCGCCCGCTCGTTCAGCAACCATCGTTGCCGGAGTTGAAGCGACAAGGAACCCGCAACGCCTCCGGGCAGCATGGCGCGCACGTGCTTCGCAGTGCTGCGCAATTTCCGCAGCGGCGGCGGCGAGCACAGAAAACGAAAAGGCCACCCGGGCAAAACGGGCGGCCTCTTCTTCTAGGGAGAATAGTTCCAACGGGCAAGCCGTCAAAACTTTTCTGCTGAAAATCTTAAGAGGGGTGAATCAAGGGTGTCAAGCAATTTCTTGATAATAAATATCTTTATTTTCAGTTACTTACGAAATAAACGAGTTTTCCAGAAAAGTGACAAAACTTGTCACTTCAAGCCCTTGAATGCAGTTAAAGCTCTACCTTGCAAGCGATTACATGGAGCAGGGAAATCTACTTGCGCAGGTTCAACTGGATAATCTCGACGTCCTGGCTGCGGTCGAAAACCCTGTCCGGGAAATAGCGTTTGGCCAGGATACGTACGCCGCCAAAGGCCACGCCCATCACCAGCGCAAAAGCCAAAAGAAATCCCACCAGAGTGAAGATCGCCAGCAACAGGTTTCCGATGTTGTCGCGCTTGCTGAGGAAGGTGTTCTCGTTCCAGGTGACCTCTGCGTCATAGTTCACCGCGGCCAGCAGGGAGCGGGCTTCCTCGGCGGTGGCCTCGCCCGTCACCACGGCCACCAGCGGTCCGCTGCGCTTGGCGCTGAAAGCTGGGCGTCCAGGGGCGGCTTCCGGTTGGGAAGATGCTTGCGGCGCGGGGGGACGGGAAGCCTCGATGGCTTTCAGTCGCTCGGTGGCAATCTGCGGTGTGGGATAGGAAATGAGCAACAGGGTGGCGGTTCCCGACGCGGTCTGGTACTGGCCGAGAACCACCTCGGGGCTCACGCTGAAATCAACCAGGGCCGCAGGGAGCGGCGCCTCGACAGCGGCAAGCCCTACCGGCCCGACGACGTAGCGCGCGGAGTTCCTTACATACCTGCTCTTGGGGAGATATGTGGGCAGGGTAGGCGGGCTGCTGGTCTCGCGCCTGGAGGGCTGGGGGAGGGCCTCCGCCAGCGCGCGCAGCTCGGCCGCGGACATGGCCGTCACCTTGTCCAACATTGCGGTTACCAGCACGTTGCCCCGGTAAAAAAGCACCTGGCGGTCGGCGGAAGCGCCCTGCGAGCCGATGTCCTCGAATTGCATCTGCGGCAGCTTGTAGTAGGTGAAGGCGCCGTAAGCGCCGCTGGCATCGGCAAAGCGTGCCGCCCGCATGGTGAACTGGCGCTCGTCGCGGCGATAGGTGGCGGTTTCGAAGTCTGCGAAGCCGTACTCGCGGAGCAGCGCAGGCGCCGAGGGGTCGGCTTGGCGGGGATCGCTTCCGGCGGTGGAACCCGGCGCCTTCGTCCAGCCGGCAAAGTCAGGCGGCAGAAGCGGCGCCGCTTCCTGGGCCGGGGTTGCCGCCACCACGAATAGCAGCACTGCGATGGTCAGGATTGGCTTCATGAGGTTTCCCGGCTGAAAAAACGCCACACGGGCGCAGCCACAACTCGGCGAACCGGGAAACCGCGCACCCAGTCTCCGGTTCCTGAGATTAGACACCGCTGCAACCCCAGACGATTTTACGCCGGGTGGGTGAAGAATGGCCAAGCGCTGCTACCGGGGCAGGGAGAGTTTCCGCAATGCTGCTACTGCCCCGACTCCGGATCGCTGCGGGCAGCTACCTTGATGCCGCTCAGCCCGTCGGCGTACTCGGCCACACCGCGAAACAGCGACTCGGCAATGCGTTGGCGATGGGCATTGGTTCGCAACTGGCGCTCGTCCTTGGGATTGCTAAGGAAGGAGACCTCCGCCAGGATGGAAGGCATGTTGGCGCCAATCAGCACCACAAACGGCGCCTTCTTCACGCCGCGGTCCTTTAGCCCCGGGGTTCTCGAGGAAATGCTCTGGTGCAGCGCCTTCTGCACGGTGGAGGCGAACTCGCGCGACTCCTCGATCTTCTCCATCATGGCGATCTTCTTCACCAGGTC
>Ga0114945_10001314_pt1 | contig 15484 bp, 17 predicted proteins | sample OV2TP3_FD_87194 | JGI IMG/M metagenome (GOLD analysis project Ga0114945, IMG submission 87194) | Hot spring microbial communities from Beatty, Nevada to study Microbial Dark Matter (Phase II) - OV2 TP3 | ecosystem: Environmental > Aquatic > Thermal springs > Hot (42-90C) | place: USA: Beatty... | reverse complement strand
GCTCACACAACTCACCCCAACGGTGAACCCATGAATCCAACGCAGAGCATCGTCATCATCCGAGGTCTCGCGGTCCATGCGCATGTCGGCGTCGGAGCGCTCGAGCGGCGTGCGCCGCAGACTGTGGTCGTCGATGTGGAGATTCGACTTGCGAATCCCATAATCACGCGCGACCACATGAGCGCATCGGTGAATTACGTGTCGGTCATCCGACTCATCGAAGAGACCGCCGTCATGGAGTACGCCGTGCTCCTCGAGACGCTCGCCGAGCGTATTGCGTCCCACATCCTCGAGGACGAACGCGTCGCTGACGTCATCATCACCATCACGAAGCCACGCAAAATCCCAAACTGCGACGCCGTCGGTGTTCGACGAACGTTCCAACGCGGAGAGGTGACCTCGTGACCCCTGGACGGAAGACGTACATCGCGCTTGGATCAAACGTCGGCGATCGCGAGCGGCTCCTCGTGCGAGCAGTGCGCTCGCTCATGGACACCCCACCAGATCCATTGCCGCGCGTCGCGATCCTCAGGAACATCCGACTGTCGCCGATCTACGACACTGCGCCTGTCGGCGTGACGGACCAGCCGCCGTTCCTGAACGCGGTCGTCGAAGGCGATGCAACGCTCGAACCGGAAGAACTCTTGCGGGCCCTGAAGCACATCGAGCGGGAGCTCGGCCGACAGCCGCGCGAACGGTGGGGGCCGCGTGAGATTGATCTCGACCTCCTCCACATGGATGGGCTGATCCGCTCGAGTGACGAACTCACGCTCCCGCACCCGCGCTGGCACGAACGTGCATTCGTGCTCCAGCCGCTCTGCGACCTCGTGCCGGAGCTCTGGCACCCGATTCGCAACCGCACCGTCGCGGAACTCCTCGCATCCTTGGATGTGCACGGCGTCCAACGAGCGCCACGCCAATGGCAAGACCATGCGACGGACGACACGGCATCGCTCATCCCGACCGTCCCTCGATTGCGTGACGTCACAACGGACGTGTTCACCGGAGCGCTCCACGAGCATGGCGCGATCCGCATCTCGGATGCCATCGCACCACATCTCGTCGAGCGCTTCCTCACCGTCGCCACCCGCGCGTTCGAGGTCTCGGCCGACGTGAAGGAGCACTCTCGACGCCGCGGAGGAGGAGGTGGCTACACCCCGCCGAACATCGAAGGTGTGCGCGGGCATGGACCGGATCCGCTCCGGCACTTCTACGACGTACGTCCGGAAGCCACACGACTCGCGCCGGAGCTCTTCGACTTCCTCGCTGAGGCGACCGGAATGTACGGACGCCTCTGGGAGATATCGCTCGAAGCGCTCGCGATCACCGACCGCCTATTCGGGACCGCACTCGCATCCACCGCGGTCGGCGGCGAACACATGCTACGGACGAGCCAGTACCTGAATGCGCACGCGTCGCGATGGGACGTGCTCTTCCCGTCACACCAGGACTTCGGACTCTTCACCGCATACCTCGGCGGCGCACATGCCGGGCTCCAGATGAAACTACGCGGCGCATGGCACGATGCGTGGAATCCCGTGGGGTCCGTGATCCTCGGCGTCGGATCCACGCTCCGCATGTACGCACCGGAGCAGCTCGTGGCGCCCCGCCACCGCGTCGTCGGGAGTACCACCGGCCGCATCGCGAGCGTCTTCTTCACCGAGCTTCGACCGGATGTGCTCCTGCCGAATGGAAAGATGTCCGGCGAGCACCTCGCGAACCTCGTCCAACAGGTGCGGTACGAGTGAAGGATCGACGCCACTGCGGACGCGCCGCGTCCTTGGCCCACCGACACGATCGCCCGGCCCTCTCAGGGGCCGGGCGTTTCTCGTCTCCCACTCATCGACAATACCATTCTCCTATTCGCACGAATAGGAGAATGGTGCGTTGACGCGATTACGCCTCCTTGTTCTTCCGCTGTGGCGCGGAGATGCTCCAGAGTCCGTCGAACATCCTCGTGAAGTTCTCCGCGAGGTGGGCGTTTACAACTTTGATCCCGATGAGGTTACCGGTTTCGAACGACATGATCGCCGCGGTGTCCCCGATGATGTAGAGCGCGAAACGATCGACCGCGTGGGTGGCGGAAAGGTACCGAAACTCGAGTCCTTCGCGCGTGTGGTAGAGCGCGGCCTTCCGTCTCTCGAGCGCCGATGGGTTCACGAGGAGCTTCGTCCGCAAGCGCTTCTCAGCCTTCCATCGACGTACGCGCTCTTGCCACTCGGCCTCCCACGTGAACGCCCACTCGTCCCGCCAGATGAACTCGTCGCGGAGCATGGATATCGTGGTCTCCTCCCGCGCATCTCGGAGCATGGAGAGGTAGATACGCTTCAGGCCTTCGACGCCCTCAAAGAGCATGACCTGCGGGACATGAACATCTGGCTGCCGCGCGGCTGCGAGGTGCCCTTTGAGATCCTCAACGAGCCGCTCCTTCTCCTCGAGGCGCTTTCGCTCGAAGCGCACCATCCGCTCAAGCGTCTCAGGGCCCGCAGGCACGAACTGCTTCACCTCGTTCTTGTACGTCGTTGCGAGGAGCCCCTTTGCGGTGAGTGACGCGATTGCGGTGTACACCGTCGAACGCGAGAGGTCGAGCTTCTTCGCGATGCACGACGCCCCCACCGGCGACTGCTCATAGAGCACGCCGAGGATCCGCGCCTCATCATCCGGGAGCCCGAGTTGCTGGAGCTGACGAGAGAACATGCCGGTAACGTCTACCGACGCACGGAGTACACCCGCAGGAATTGCTCGATCGCGGCGACCGTTGCGTCCTTCACGCGTGGGTTACTCTGTGCGACCCACACTGCGAAGCGGTAGAGCTCCTGTGGATCGACGCGGAGCCACCTCCCGTGCACCGCGAGGAACACGAGCAGCGCCATGACCGCGATGCGCTTGTTTCCGTTCAGGAACGGGTGGTTCTTGATGAGGAGGTAGAAGAGCATCGCCGCTTTCCCCGTGAGTCCGCGGTAGAGCTGACGCCCCCCGAAGGACTGAAATGGAGTGATGAGGCATCGCTCGAGCGCGTGCGGCGTTCGCGTCCCGAAATCCGGGATCGGCTCATCCCATGTGAGGTGCTCGCGCGCGAGACGGAAGGCAATGAGCTCCACATCGGCAACCGAGAGGGGGCGCATAGCGCAAGCACGATCATTCACGTCCGAGGAGTTTGAATGTCTCACGGTACTCCCGGAGCGCGCGTTCAGCCGCATGCTCGAGCATCTGTCGCCGGCGGCGAGGAACCGCGATCCCGAGGATGTTCGGGAGGCTCGCCCGGGCGATCCGGTACGCGCGACCGATGCGCAGTGCGGGGATCCCGCCCCGCTTTACGCGCTTCAAAACCGCGACGCGGCTGATCCCGAGGAGTTGAGCGAGCTCAACGATGGAAATAAAATCCTTCGATAGCATACTCCTTTGATAACCGATGATGCTGGGTTATCAAAAAATTTTTAGAATTCACTCTACTGAGCCAGAAATTCTGCTTGTTGTCTCTACTGTACGACACATTGAACAGCTCGTCAAACCACGGTACGGTTGGGGCGTGAATCCCATACCAAAGCTCGCACGCGTTGGTGCGGGACAGGCCCTTCACAACCCACTACGGAGCACGACATGGCGAACGATTTTCCAAGATTGTACTGCCCGTGTTGCGGAGCACCGCTCGCAGTTGCGCACGTCCCTGTGCTCGTCCATGCACCGCGCCTGGTCCACTCGCGATCTCACGATCTCGATGACGATGACATCGCGGGCGCGCACTACCAGGAATACCTCGGACGGCAGCGGCATTGGCGAACATTCGCACGATCACATGACGTCGATGATGGCGATGAAGATCTCCACAGCTGAACTGCGGATTGCTCATCCATCACCGTGGATCATCCCAATACAACCATTCTCTTATTCGCACGAATATGAGAATAGAGGAGAAGCGCCATGTGCACGGGGAAAATGCTTGATGTGCTCGCTGCCATCGAACGTGAGCTGCCACAGCTGCTCGCGGATGAGGGTGCGTGGCAGTCGCTCGATGTGGACTACGAACCGCCTCGGGTTGAGCGGTTGTACCGCGACATTGACGGGTACCGCGTATACCTCCACCGGATTCATCCGTGTGAGCCCGGCGCCGCACTGTTCCACCCGCACCCATGGCCGTCAGCGGTGAAGATCGCCGCAGGCTCGTACGAGATGGCCGTTGGGTACGGCGCGGGTGAAGTTGCACCGCTCATCGCGGCGACGCTCGTGCTACCAGCAGGCGCGACGTACGAGATGGTCGAGGCTGACGGCTGGCACTGGGTGCGGCCGCTCGGTGGTCCTGCGCTCTCGCTCATGGTGACCGGAAAGCCGTGGGAACGCTGGAGCCCGAAGCCACCACGCGAACTCCGTCCGCTCTCGGACGAAGCGAAGCGCGATCTCCTCGCGGAGTTCCGGAAGCGTTACGACCTCAGTCGGTGAGCGAACGTACAGCCCTGCTCCGATGCCATCGGAGCGGGGCGTTCCCTGTCTCACATTCGATGTTGGACAGTGCCACAGGGGAGATAGCTCACCGCATCCCGAACTCTCGCATGAGGAACTGCCGCTGCTCGCGGATCATGGGCTTGGGGAGCTTCGCGAACGTGCCGACCTCCCGACCCTGCGGGGAGCCACGGAGCTTCCCGCTCACCCGCCGCACGAGGAACGCGACGCTCACAGGATGTCCGTACCAACGTTCTGCGTGGAGGTACTCGATGGTGCCGAGGACGCGCACGATGCGGACGCGGAGGCCGAGCTCCTCCATTGCAATGCGGGTAACCGCGTGTGCGAGTGTCTCGCGCATACGCACGGTTCCACCCGGGAGATGCCACTGCCCCTTCCACGGGACGATGTCCCGCTTCGTGAGCACGACGCTGGCCGGCGTGCGGAGGACAACCTCAACACACAATCGCGGAACGCGGCGGTAGATCGCGCGGAAGGTACGGAGGGGGAACCATTGACGTTGCGGCATACGGGGGCATCGTACCATGCATCGTGGGATGACGATCTGCTATACTCACGCCATAAAGGTCGGTACGATCCGTACGTGAGATCCTTCGGTCCGATGGCTATCGGACCTCAGGATGAACTTGAAGTATGGGTAAATTCATGGGCTGTGGGCTCGCGAGTTGCTGCTCGACGAAGTGCGTCGACAAGGCGCTCCTCGTGCTCCGCATCGTCGCAGGCCTCATCTTCATCATCCACGGATGGGGCAAAGTGTTCGGGGGCGGTCCCGCGGCGGTCGGCATCGCGGGATTCACCGGCTTCCTCGGGACCTTAGGCGTCCCGGCAGCCGGACTCCTCGCGTGGGTGGTGGGGCTCCTCGAGCTCGTTGGTGGGCTTGGCCTGCTCCTCGGCATCGCGACGCGGCCGCTCGCGCTGCTCCTCGCAATCGAGATGGCGGTCGCGTTCCTCCTCGCGAGCAAGGCGCGGCTCCCGAAGGGTGACCTCGAGCTCGCGCTCTTCGGCATCACGTTTGCCCTCGCGATGGGTGGCGGCGGCGCGTACGCGCTCATGGCCGGGAAGCGCGAGGTTCCCGCTGCGCCGGAAAAGAAGCTGTAAAGGACAGGCGTACGAATTCCCCTCGATACCCATCGAGGGGATTCGGTATACTGCACGTACATGCACATCACCTGCTACGGCGCTGCCGGCGGCGTCACCGGATCGAAGCACCTCGTCGATACTGGAAAGACCCGCATCCTCCTCGACTGCGGGATGTTCCAGGGTCCACCGGAGATCCAGGGAAAGAACCGTGACTTCGCGTTCGATCCGAAGACGGTTGATGCCGTCGTCCTCTCACACGCGCACGCGGACCACTCGGGCCAGCTCCCGCTCCTCGTGAAGCGCGGGTTCGCGGGTCCCATCTACGCAACGCGGCCGACGCGGGACATTGCCGAGCAGATCCTCCTCGACGCCGCACACATCGCCGAGCAGGACGCCGTCGGCGAGCCGCTCTTCACGCGCAAGGACATTCCGGCGGTCGTCGAACGGTTCGTTGAAGTTCCGTACACGCGTCGGAACGGTCGTTGGCATGACATCGGCACTGGCGTCCGCCTGAAATTGTACGACGCCGGCCACATCCTTGGCTCTGCGGTGCCGGTGCTCGAGGTTACGAGCGGCGCGCGACCGCATCGCATCGCGTTCTCCGGCGACCTCGGCGCGCCCGGGATGCCGCTCCTCTACGACCCCGATGTTCCGGATGATCCCATTGACACCGTGCTCGTCGAGAGCACGTACGGCGACACCGTCCATCCATCGTTCGGCGAGGCGATCGCTCGGTTCGCGGCGACGGTGCGGGCGGTGGCCAAACGAAAAGGCAAGCTCATCGTCCCCGCATTTTCCCTCGGCCGCACGCAATTGCTCGTCTACCTCCTCCACAAACTCCGCCTCGCGGGGGAGATCCCAGCTATACCGGTGGTCGTCGACTCTCCGCTCGCGACGCGGATCACGGAGATCTTCGAGCGCCATCGCAATGAGTACGACGCCCACACGTGGAGTGACTTTTCTGGACCGCAGGACTCCCCGCTCGCGTACCCGGACCTCACGTACACGCGGAGCGCGGAGGAGTCCCAAGCAATCAACCGGCTCCACGGCCCGCTCATCGTCATCTCCGCCTCCGGCATGATGACCGGCGGCCGCGTCGTCCACCACCTCCGGCACGCGATCGTGGACCCGCGCAACGCGATCCTTGTTGTCGGCTACCAAGCCGAGGGGACGACCGGGCGCGCGATCCTCGATGGTGCGAAGGAGGTGAAGCTCCACGACGGCGTGTACCCCGTCCGCGCGGAGGTCATCGCGTTCGATGAGTTCTCCGCCCATGCCGACCGCGATCAGCTCCTCTCCTGGCTCGGACAATTCCAAGGGCTCCGGCACGCGATCGTCGTCCACGGAGAAGTCGCGGCCGCAGATGCGCTCCGCGATGCGATCGCTCGCGCACATCCGGATCTCCGCGTCGACCGCCCGAACGAAGGAGACGCGATCGAGCTCCAGTGAACGTAATCGCAATGGAAGAGACGGCCCACCGGTGGGCCGTCTCCGTCGTCATGTTCGTGGACCCTCCCCCTCGTTCTGAGGGGGAGCGCCTGCCCGCCGAAGCGCGGGGGAGGGGGTGTCGTCGCTCAGTTCCACTGCATCCGATCGTCCTCGACCGCCTCCGTCTCCCCCTCGTCGAGGTACGGGAAGAGGTCGATCATGGACGCGCCGGACGTGATCAGGACGATCGCTTCATCGAGATCGATCTCTCGGACGATGAACGTCACGTGCGTCGACCCTTCCTCGGCATCGAGCTCCGCTTCGTAGAGCGTGCCGGCGATGCCACCGATGTTCGCGCTCTCGAAGGTCGTCGTCACGCGACCTTCGCAGTCGTCCTGCTTGAGGTCGAGACGCTGCTGCTTCCGCGCCTACATGACCATCGCGGCGAGGAACAGCCGCACGTGCGTGATGGTCTTGATCGGCTTCGACGTGGACTGCACGTACATCTGGAATCCGCGCATCGCGGTGACCTCCTTGGCTCCCTCGGAGCGTGTACGGAAAGGACAGCGTCCACCGTAGCGCACATGCGCACGGTCGTCAAGCGGCGTCGTTCGTCCGAGGGCCGACACCCCGATGCCATGCTTGACCCCTCTCCCGGCATCTGATATGGTCTCGGTGTGCACGTTCGTCCGTTCCCAACTCACCACCCACAGGAAAGAACGAGGGAAACGTCATGCGCATCGTCGAAGTTCCCGGGATCGAACGTCGGCATCCCACCATCGCGGTCGTTCCGAACGCGGTGTTCCTCGAGGCAGCGCTCGGCAAGCCGAAGCGCGTCCACCACGCGAGTCGAACCGATATCGCGCAGGTGCCCCACCCACCCGCAGGCACCTCGCCGCGCGCCGAGTTCGAGCGGCTCGCGGGCCGCCGGAAGGGCGAGTACCCCGTCGCGACCGTGAGCCTCCTCATCCAGGCGGCGCACCGCGCGTTCGGCGAGCACCTTCCGCTCTCGCTCGCGCCCGAGGTCCTCTGGTACGCGATCTGCCACGAGGTGGCGATCCACGTGAAGCAGGACCCGCAGGCCCACGCGAAGTGGTTCACCGCGAAGCCGGGCGAGAAGGTGGAGATCGACGTCCGCGACAACTCGCTCGTGTACGGGAGCGACCAGAACGACTGGGGCCGGCTCCTCGGCATGTTTCGCAAGCCGCTCGCGGAGCACGTGCCCGCGCCAACCCTCGGACTCTTCCTGCCGAAGTTCTCCACGACGACCCCGGAGAGCGAAGTCGCCGTCCTCGTCGCCTTCATGGACGTCGTGTCCAAGTACTACGAGTTCGGATTCTCGACGCTGTGCGGGATCCCGGCCGTGCGACTCGAAGGCACGCCGGAGGACTGGCGCACGCTCGTCCAGTCCGCGTCCGCGCTCGCGGAAGCGTTCCCCGAGCTCCGGCCGTACTTCACGGACCTCGTCCCGGTGCTCAAGGAGATCGCGGCCACCGCGGCAGGCGAGAACCCCAACCCGGAGTTCTGGACGTCGCTGTACAAGTTCGGCGGCGGCTCCGGCGGGCCGTACGTGAACGGCTGGATCACCACGTTCTTCGCGCACACCCCGAACAGGGGCGGTTTCTCGCCCAAGCGCACGTTCGACTGGCGCAAGAGTGCGAGGTCGTCGTTCGGCGGCTTCCACACCAACGAGTTCCCCGCGCACGTGAGCACGGTGCCGGCGACGTGGACGTACGCGCCGGACGGCGTCGTGACGCCCGAGTCGAAGATCCCGATGGGCTTCGCCGCCGGGATCCTCGGCGTGGACCACGACAACGGCTTCCTCGCCCCGCGTCTCGGCTACGCCGTGTACGAACGCCAGGAGCAGCGGTAGCCAACCGACCAACGCGAGACCCCGCTCCGAGCATCGGAACGGGGTCTTCCTCATGCGATTCACTTCACGCTCGCTCCACGTACGCGCCGGAGTCGGTGTTGAGGACGATGGACTCCCCCCGCTTGATGAACATGGGCACGCGGGCCGTGAGGCCGGTCTCGAGCGTCACCTCTTTCGTGACGTTCCCGCTCGTGTCTCCACGGATCGCGTCGAACGCTTCCGTCACCTTCAGCGCCACCTTCTTCGGGAGCTCGACGGCGATCGGTGTGCCGTCATGGAGCACGACATGCACCTCGAGTCCCTCCTTTAAATACCCTGCGCGATCCTCAAGGACGACGCGGTTCACCGTCACCTGATCAAATGTCTCCTGGTCCATGAACGCGAATCCGGTGGGGTCCGAGTAAAGATACTGCATCTTTCGCTTCTGCACCTCCACGAACTCGAGCTCCTCGCCCGCCTTCCACGTCTGCTCGACGACCTTACCGTTCGTCAGCGATTTCAGCCGCGCGCGCACGAACGCAGACCCCTTCCCGGGGTTCACGTGCTGGAACTCGGTGACGACGACGATGTCGCCCTTCCACTTCAGGTACGCACCGTTCGCAATGTCGGAAGTAGTTTGAGCCATGGAATCGAAACTGAAGAACGGAGAACCCTACCGTACCCCGACGGTTCGCACAGCGTCAACGACGTGAGCAATTTGCTGGCACCAGGGCGACGTGCTATGTTAAGTGCAAGCTTGCCCCCATCTTTTGTGCGCGTTCATTTCTCGCCACACGCCAAGATACGGATGCGGGAACGTGCAAAGTATCCATGAGGATCCAATCGAAGCCGCCAGTCGTCCGTTACGATCCGGGGTCTCGCATTCTCTCGATTCGCGTTTCGCCTCGACGAAGCGTGAATTCCGACGTCCATGGGAACGTCGTCGTTGATTACGACGCGGGTGGCATTCCGGTGAACATCGACATCATGGAGTGCTCACTCAACGAGTTCCGTCGCGCCGCTCCGGTTCGGCGCTACGTGCACGTGCGCCGAGGCCGCCGCGTCGCTCCCCGGACGATGGCGTAAATACTCGCGTCACGGTAGCGAAACAAAAGGATGAAGCCCCCGGCTCGTGCCGAGGGCTTCATGGTTTCGTGTCGTGTTCCCCCCGTTTGAGGCAAGAGGGGGCGAGGGGGGAGTTACGTCCCCGCCGCCGCCGTGCCCGCCTTCCGCCCGTGGCGCCGACGGTCGGCCTTCTGCTTCTCGACAAGCTTCTCCCTCACGAGCGCGAGCTTCGCCTGCGCGTCCGCGTGCCGATCCTTCCCTTGGTAGGCCCAGCAGAGCCAGTTGTGGATGCGGTCGAGCACGCGGAGGCTTTCGAGCGACTGCGAGAGGCGGCTGGTCGCCTCGAGTTCGTCAGCAATGCCGCCAACGAAGATCACCGCCTTGTCGTACTCCTCGCGCGCCTCGTCCCGCTCGCCACGCGCCTTGTCGCGGTCCGCGACCGCTGCGGGGAGGAACCCCTGAACGTGGCGATCCACTTCCCCGCGTGCCGCATCGCGCTCCGCGACACGTCGCCGCACCTGCTCCGCCGCGAACTCGACGAACGGCCGGTCCGTCGGCACCTGTCCCGGCGGGTTGAAGAAGGGGGAGAGACGCCGCTTGAGATCCTCACGCTCGTGCCGCGTGTCATGCAGCTCGGCTTGCATGTCCCAGAACGCACTCTCCCATGTGAACGGTATCGGATTATCCGGAGCGCCGTCATCAGTGGAATGCATCTTCGCGTACTCGAGCCGCCTTGCGATGATCGTCATCGCGTCCCTGAGCGACTCGAACCGAAGCGAGTTGCCGTTCGTGTCCGTTACCCGTACGGTCGCGTTCAGGAAGTGTTTGCCCGTCCGCTCGACCGTCCACCCCGACCGCCTCGCGCGCCACCACACCGTCGGCCGGTGGAACCACCCGCCGAGCGGCCAGAGGATGACGAACTGATGTGCGCTGATGATTCGGCTGATGACCTCGTCTCCGCGGATCGCAATGGTTGAACACCAGGGGATGTCCTCCTTGGTCCGATAGATCACGACGTACCCGCGGACGTTGCGGCGCCAGTACCGCGCGAGCCACTCGCGCTGCCGGAAGAGCAGCGTGAGATTCATCAGCATGAGCGCGATCGTGAAGATCCCGCCGCCGGTCAGGTACGCCCAGCTCACGGTGGTGATGCGCTCGAGCTCCGTCGCCGCGTAACGGCTCAGCGCCCATGCGCAGAGGATGAGCCAGAGGTGGATGGCGATGCCTCCGGCGAGCTTCCACCCGCCGTACGGGATCGCCACGTGCTCCGCCAGGTTGTTGGGGTCTCTCGAGCTCTCTTGCATTTCCATCGGTCTTCTCCTTTCCGGCCATACAAGTTCATCCTGAGCCCCGACGTTCGAGTTGGGGCGCACGGATCTCGTCATGGTACGGAGTCGATACGTTGCCGTACCGCGTTCCGGATGGCGAGATGCTTCGGGCTTCGCCCTCAGCATAAACTCATACAGCGGGTTGCAAGCGGCGCGGTGCGCGGCTTGCGTCAGGTTGTGAAGGGACCATCCCTTCTTGTCCGCCGAAGCACCATGCGTAGGCGGGCCGTCACGGCGGAAATGCCGCAACGATCCAACCTACCACGGTTCGGCGTGGTTGTCAACAACCACCAGGGACGGTACGATTGGGGTAGTGGGATGGTCCAGTCGCGGTGCGGTATCCGTGATCCGTGACCATCCGTTTTCGATCTGTGGGTATCCGTTACGACCGTCTATGACCATCCAGTACCACGGTGATGCTTGTATCCGGTTGAGTGGGAAGATTGGGCCGCGGGAGTACACCGTGCTCTTGGACCCGTACGATGCCAAGGCGACGGGCCTGAAGCCGATGCGGCCATCGTCGGTAGACCTCGTCATCTCGACGACCGGCACCCTTCCGGAATTCGGTGCCGGGCCGTTCCGCGTGATCGGACCCGGCGAGTACGAGGTGCACGGGGTTGCCGTTGCCGGGGTCTCGGTCGGAAATCGAACCGTGTACCGCCTCGATGCGGATGAGCTCACCATCGCGCACCTCGGGAATCTCGAGAAGCCGCTCGACGAGGCCGCACTCGACCAGCTCGGTGATGTCGACGCGCTCATCATCCCGATCGGCGGCCACGGTGTCCTCACGGCGAAGCAAGCATCGGAGCTCATCGAGCAGATCGAGCCGAAGGTCGTCATCCCTATTCAGTACAAGCTCGCGGGCGTGAAGCTCCCGTACGATGGACCGGAGGCGTTCTGCAAGGAGATGGGGTGCTCCGCGAAAGCCGCGGAAGAGAAGGTGCGCCTCACCGCGAAGGACCTGCCGGAGGAGGGGGTGGAGGTGAAGCTGCTCAGCGTGAGCTAGGGAATTTCTAATGTCTAATTCCTAATCAAATCCCAAGCACCAATGCCGAATGATCGAGTGGTTTGGATATTGGGAATTGGTCATTGATTAGAAATTAGGAATTAGAAATTCGTCATTCCCACTGTGTCTCCCCGCTACTCCCTCACCCTCCTCGTCTCCGTCGCTGCGGTCGTCATCGCGGTCCTGTGGTTCACGTTGTTCCGCAACCACGTCCTCACGCCGTCGGTCACGATGCCGGCCGGGCCGACGCTCCCAGAGCTTGGCAAGCAGTTCGATGCGCAGGTGGAGACGTTCAACCGGCTGCTCGAACCAGCCGTGAACAGGGTGCCGGCGGCTCCCGTGCCGCCAACCGTACCCGCCGCACCAGCGTCGGGAGCGGCATCGGATGACGTGCGAGGAGGTGAGAGTGAAGAGTGATGAGTGAAGAGTTCATGTGGCGAAACTGAAACGTACGCAATCGAACCCCGCCCAAACTTCCGACGAGAAGTCTGATCGGGCCATTGGGAAGGTTGAACCCGCGCCGATCACGCGGGAGATGGAGACGTCGTACCTCGACTACGCGATGTCCGTTATCATCGCGCGCGCGCTCCCGGACGTCCGCGATGGATTGAAGCCAGCGCACCGTCGCATCCTCTACGCGATGGGGCAGATGGGGTTGCGCCACACCGCGAGGCATACGAAGTCCGCGAAGGTCGTCGGTGAAGTGCTCGGCAACTACCACCCGCACGGTGATTCCGCGGTGTACGACACGATGGTCCGCCTCGCGCAACCATGGAACATGCGCGAGATGCTTGTGGATGGACAGGGAAATTTTGGCTCAGTTGACGGAGATTCAGCTGCCGCGTATCGATACACAGAGGCGCGGCTCACGGCGATCGCCGAGGAACTCCTCCGCGACCTCGAGAAGGAGACCGTGCCGTTCATCCCGAACTTCGATGGGACGCGCCAAGAGCCGACGGTGCTCCCCGCGCTCCTCCCAAACCTCCTCCTCAACGGCACGGTTGGCATCGCGGTCGGGATGGCGACGTCCATCCCGCCGCACAACCTCGGCGAGCTCTGCGACGCGATCGTGTACCTCATCGGCCACTCGAATGCATCCGTCGAGGACCTCCTCCAGTTCGTGAAGGGGCCGGACTTCCCGACTGGCGGCACGATTTTCGATCAGTCGGAGATCACGCGCGCGTACGCGACCGGCAAGGGCGCGATCGTCACGAGGGCCAAGGCCGAGATCGTCGAGGAAGGGAAGCACGGGATGCAGATCGTCGTCAGCGAGATCCCGTACGCGGTGAACAAGGCCTCGCTCCTCTAGCACATCGCGGAGCTCGTGAGCGCGAAGAAGCTCGAGGGCATCCGCGACCTCCGCGACGAGTCGTCGAAGGGCGACGTCCGCATCGTCATTGACTTGAAGAAAGACGCGTACCCGAAGAAGGTGCTCAATCGCCTGTTCCATTCGACCGAGCTCCAGACGACGTTCCACGTGAACATGCTCGCGATCGTGGACGGCATCCAGCCGCGCGTCCTCAACCTCAAGGGGATCCTCGAGGAGTACGTGAAGCACCGAAAAGAGGTCGTCCGCCGACGCACGCAGTTCGACCTTACGAAAGCAAAGGAGCGCGCGCACATCCTCGAGGGGTTGAAGATCGCGATCCTCCACATTGATGAGGTCATCGCGACAATCAAGAAGTCGGAAGACCGCGACGACGCGCGCGTGAATCTGATCAAGAAGTTCAAACTCACCGAGCCGCAGGCGAACGCGATCCTCGACATGCGGCTCTCGCAGCTCGCGAACCTCGAACGCCTCAAGGTGGAGACCGAGCTCAAGGAGAAACTCCAGCTCATCCGCGACCTCGAGGCGCTCCTGAAGTCTGAGGCGAAGGTGCTCGGCGTGATTACGGAGGAACTCAAGGGCCTCAAAGCGAAGTACGGCAATCCACGGAGGACCGAGGTGAAGGTTGCCGGGGTCAAGGAGTTCCGGGCCGAAGATCTCATCCCGAACGTGTCGGCGATCGTCATGGTGACGAAGGACGGGTACCTGAAACGCGTCCCGCCGGACACGTTCAAGACGCAGGGCCGTGGTGGCAAGGGCGTCATCGGGCTCACGACGAAGGAAGCGGACGTCGTCGAGCACCTCTTCGCGACGATGACGCACGCGGATGTGCTCTTCTTCACGACGCGCGGGCGCGTGTTCCAACTGAAGGCCTACGACATCCCGGAGGCGTCGCGCACCGCGAAGGGACAGGCGCTCGTGAACTTCCTGAACCTCTCGCCGGCCGAGAAAGTGTCCGCGATTCTGCCGATCTCGGATTTGAGTAAGGACGAGAAGTACCTCGTCATGGTGACGAAGTACGGCGTGATCAAGAAGGTGGACCTCGCATCGTTCGCGAACGTGCGGAAGGCCGGGCTTATCGCGCTGAAGCTCCGTGGCGATGACCTCCTCACGTACGTGAAGCCGTCGACCGGACACGATGAGGTACTCCTCGTGTCGCGGCAGGGGCAGGCGATCCGGTTCCGCGAGAAGGATGTGCGAGCGATGGGCCGCGTGGCCGCTGGCGTGCGCGGGATGAAGCTCGCAAAGAAGGATGACATCGTGGTCGGGATGGATGTGATCGGAAAGGGGTGTTCGCCGGATTCGTGCGAGGTGCTCGCGATCATGGAGCACGGATATGGGAAGCGGACGAAGTTGAACCAGTACCGCGTGCAGGGGCGTGGGGGCTCTGGGATCAAGACCGCAGAGGTGACGCCGAAGACCGGCAAACTCATCACCGCCTTCGTCATCAACGCGAAAGCGCCACCTACCGACCTCATCGTCGTCTCGAAGAACGGGCAGGTCATCCGCCTCCCCTACGCCGAGATCCGCATCGCTGGCCGCGCAACGCAGGGAGTCAGGGTTATGAGATTCAAGGAAGAAGGAGATGAGGTGGCGTCGGTCACGTACGTCTAAGCGGTGGGCCAGCAGCTGAGGTCGGGATGCCGACGCTGCGGGAACGTTCGTGTCGCCCCACCGAGGCGACGCTCACTCGGATCGCTCCCTCGCTCCCCGCCCAAAGCCCGCTTCGCGGGCATTGTGGCGGGACCATGGCCGCTCGGTCGCTATACGTCCCGCAGATCGGCACCCGCTCCCCGCCCGCTGGCCCGAGATACTTTTCTCCCCCTCCACCGAATGTGGAGGGGGAGTTTGAGGGGGTGGCCGATCGGCTCACTTCGCCTGCGGCCTGCTGGTGGATCCGTCGAGCTCCTTGAGGATCTGGACGTACGGCCGTTGCGGGC
>Ga0114945_10001312_pt1 | contig 15507 bp, 17 predicted proteins | sample OV2TP3_FD_87194 | JGI IMG/M metagenome (GOLD analysis project Ga0114945, IMG submission 87194) | Hot spring microbial communities from Beatty, Nevada to study Microbial Dark Matter (Phase II) - OV2 TP3 | ecosystem: Environmental > Aquatic > Thermal springs > Hot (42-90C) | place: USA: Beatty... | reverse complement strand
TTGTGTTAATCGATACGGCAGGAAGGATGCATAGTAATGTTAATCTTCTTGATGAAATGAAAAAAATAATAAGGGTTTCAAAGCCAGATTTGAAGATTTTTGTTGGGGAAAGCATAACTGGAAATGATTGTATAGAGCAGGCAAAAACTTTTGACGAAGCAGTTGGCATTGACGGAATTATCTTAGCAAAAGCTGATGTAGATGAGAAAGGCGGTGCTGCTGTTTCTGTAAGTTTTGTTACAAAAAAGCCAATTTTGTATTTAGGAGTTGGGCAGAAATATGATGATTTGCAGGAATTCGATTCTGCGCTTGTTTTAAAGGGTTTGGGGCTGGCTTGATACAATTAATTAGAATCATGAGATTTATCGATTGGTGTACTTCTCATAATTTTAAATAGTTCCCTAACTCTACCTACTAAACCTGGAGCAAAAACAGTATTTTCTGCAGTACTAGCTACATCATCTATAACTTCTTTTTGTTGTCTAGATATATGATTAACCCTATCGTATCTTGCTGCTCCAACCACTGCTCCAGTAGTTCTAATAAGAATGTCTGCTTATACTGAATACGAAACAAGAGGGTCAAAGATTTCAAAATAATAAATAGAACTAGTTATACTCTGTCCTACAAGAAATCCGCATTCTCCTACAAATATAAGAAACAATTCTCGCGCACGTAACGGTTTTCCAATAACCAGGTCTTTTTTTAAGTATTGATTTATTTCTTCTTGAGTGCCTGTTATATAAACAATTAGTGAGTTTTTAAATGGCGTCTAATGAAGAAATCAATTATTTTATATAAATTTTTACATTAAATCTTTTCAATAAAACTCGATCTTTCCATCGAGATAAACCCTTTTATCCAATAATCTTTTCTCGCAATAACCGAAAGATTTAAATACTATACTTAACATAAATCATTAAATTATGTTAATTAGAAATGACAAATCATGAAAAAATAATTGAAGCTCTGGAAGAAAGCAATAAATGGTGGAAAGGAAAGTTTGAGATAGATTTCAAGCCAAGAGAAGTTTACGAGGAAATAAAAAAATTATTGAAGACAAGACAGATTATCGCTTTGACTGGGTTAAGAAGAGTAGGAAAAACAACAATAATCCTAAAAATAGCAGAAGATTACCTCAAAAAATTTGATGCCAAAAATATTCTTTATTTCTCTTTTGACGATTTTAGAAATATTAGGATAAAAGAGATAATGAATATTTATGCAAGAATAATGAATAGGGACTTAAATAATGGGGTTTATCTGGTGCTTTTAGATGAAATTCAAAAACTTGATAATTGGGAAGAACAGATAAAGAGAATTTATGATAATTTCAAGAATATAAAAATAATTATCTCCGGTTCCGAATCGCTTTTTATAAGAAAAAAATCGAGAGAGAGCCTAGCAGGCAGATTTTTTGAATTCAAAATTAAGCCATTAAATTTCATGGAATATCTTACTTTTAAAGATAAAAAAATTAGTAATATAGAATTGTATAAAGAAGATATTCTAAAAGAATTTAATAATTTTTTATTTTGCAATGGCTTTCCAGAAATCGTAAATGAAGAAAAGGAAACTATTAAGAAATACATAAAAGAAAACGTAATAGAAAAAATTATTTATAAAGATATTCCGCAGATATTTCCGATAAAAGAGCCAGCTATAATTGACGAGCTTTTTAAAGTAATATTACTTGATCCTGGAGAGATCATAAATATTGATGATTTGGCAAAAAACTTGCATATTTCAAGGCAAACTATTTCTCTTTATTTGGATTACTTAGAGAAATCTTTTTTGATAAAAAAACTTTATAATTTTTCAAGAAATATTAGAAAAACACAAAGAAAATTAAAAAAATACTATCCAGCAATAATTATGCCAGAAATTATGGAAAAAATAGAATCGTCTGGAAAAGTTTTTGAAACATCAATGGTTTTGCAATTGGATGCAGAATTCTTTTGGAGAGATACTTATAAAAATGAGGTTGATATTATAAAGTTAATTGACAATAATATTTTACCGATAGAAATCAAATACTCGAAGATTGATAATAAGGCATTAAAGCTTTTTATGAGAAAATTTAAAATCAATTTAGGCGTAATAATAACTTTCGACAGAAAAGAGACTATAAATATTGACAGCAAAAAGATAAAAATTGTACCATTTTATGAATATCTACTTAACATTCAATAAAATTCAATCTTTCCGTCCAAATAGATGCCTTTATGCAGCTTTACAGGCCTCCAATCATCAACAACTAAATCTGCATTTAACCATTGTGCAAGTTCCTCTGGATTTCCAATAGTTGCGCTTAATCCTATAAATTGAGCATTTTTCAATAATGTTTTTAATATCGTCAATAAAATTTCTAATGTCGGTCCTCGCCCTGGGTCATTTAATAAATGTATTTCATCAATAACTACAGTAGCTATATTGGAAACCCATGGCGCATGATGCCTAAGTAAAGAATCCATCTTTTCCGCAGTCACAACCAGAAGATCGTATTCTGCAAGATATGTATCAGAAGAATCAATGTCCCCAATAGACAAAGCTATTTTAGCAATTTTGCCATATCGCCTCCTAAAATCTCTGAATTTTTCTGACGCCAACGCTTTTAACGGAACAATATAAATCGCTTTACCTCTTCTTTCAATAATTGATTTTAACGCTGCAAGTTCCGCAATTAAAGTTTTTCCAGAAGCAGTCGGCGTGCACACTACAAGATTTTTTCCATCCAAAAGGCCTTTTTTTACAGACTTTTCCTGGGCCGGCCTAAGTTTTGTAATTTCCTGCTCCAAAATTTCATATAATTCCTTTGGTATTCTATTTTGAATTGATTTTAGTTCCATTTTTAGTATAGATGTCCGAAATCAAGCGGGTAAACACCACCTGTTGACCTTGTAGTTGATAAGTATAGTACAAGCTTGGCAAATTCTCTCACAGCCTCTTCGTCATTTATAGGATAATTTACAATTGACTGCTCCCTTATTTTTTTCCATTCAGAATCGGTCATAGTTTCCGGTTTCAAAACAGGGCCTGGCGCAATTGAATTAATAAAGATGCCTTTAGGACCAAGCTCTACTGCCAGGGCTTTTGTCATTTGCATTATTGCACCTTTAGTAATTATATAAGGCAAATACTCAGAATATGTTATTCCTATAAAAGTTCTGTCAGAAATTGTTATTATATGACTGCCTTTAGGCATCATCCTTAAGCTTTCTACAATAGGCCAGAAAGTTCCTAAAATATGTACTTTAAAATTATCAATTAAATCCTTTTCGCTTATTTCCCTCAGTTTTGTTTTTTTAAAAGTAGATGCCATCAAAATTAGGATATCTATTTTGTTAAAATATTTTTTAATATTTTCAACCGCTTTTCTAACATTTTCACGAGATGACACATTCACTTGTAGTACTAATGTTTTGACCCCATATTTTCTAACTTTCCTTGCTATCTCCTCTGCCGCCTTTCTTGACTTATTGTAGAACAAGATTATATTTGCACCTTTCTGAGCAAGAACCTCTACTACTTTCTGACCTATCCTTTTGCTTCCTGTTATGCAAGCAGTTTTTCCTTTTAAATTGTATAAATCATTCATTGCATTAATGACAATAATAATCAATTAAAAAACTTTTCCATTAAACTTATTTAAGCAAAAAGATTTATAAATAACATAAAAATAATCGCAATAATGAAAACTTGGGTTCACAGTATATTTTCTTTGATATTAGCTATAATATTTTACCCAGAATTTGGTTGGGAAACTTTGTCCATTTTGATTGGTGGAGTTTTGATAGATGTGGATCATTATTTATGGTACATTTTTAAATTCAAAAATTTTGACTTGTTCAGATGCTACACCTATTTCATTTTTGACATCAGAAAGATGCATTGGAAAGATATCTTAGGTTCAATTTTGATATTTCATACTATAGAATTTTTAGCCCTTTCAGTATTCCTGTCTTTCTACAGCGATTTTGCCTTGTTATTCACTATAGGTCTCATAGGCCATTACATTTTAGACATGATATGGCATTTTTTTGTGCCAAGAATGGTTTTGGTCAATCACTCTGTTATATACTGGTTTTTGAAGAATAATATTCAAAAAGTTTAAATAATTCTATTTTAATGAGTTTTATATGGGATTAATAAGAAAAGACTACATTCTCGACAGATGGACATATTATGCTACTTCAAGAAGGAAAAGACCTCAAGAATTCAAGAAAATCGTTGTTAAAGAAGAAAGCAAAACTTGCTTTTTCTGCCCTGGAAATGAGCATCTGACTCCGCCTGAAATTGGAAGAGTTGAATATAAAGGCGATTGGAAAATGCGGTGGTTTTTAAACAAGTTTCCAGCTGTTGAATGTAGAGGAGCTGCAAAGCTGAAACAAAAAGGGTTCTTTTCAGAAGGCAGAAACTATGGAATTCATGAAATAATTGTTGAAACTAACCATCATAAGTCGCAGCTTGCTGATTTGCCTGTAAAAGACATTAGAGAGTTGCTTGAGGTGTATAAAGTAAGAATCAAAGAACTAAGCAAATTAAAAGATATAAACTATATTGAAGTGTTTAAGAATCACGGCAAAGATGCTGGCACTTCTCTTTTGCACAGCCACTCCCAAGTTATGGCATTGACGCAAATTCCAGCATTGATTATGGAAGAAATTGAGGCAATTAACAAACACAACAAATGCCCATATTGCAAAATCATAAAACTCGAGTCAAAATCCAAAAGAAAAATATTAGAAACACGAAATATTTTAGCATTTTCTCCTTTTGCTTCAAGGTTTAACTACGAAGCTTGGATTTTTCCCAAGCAGCATAAGAAAAGACTCGAAGAATTAAATGATATAGAGCTTAATGACATTGCACTTGCGATGAAAAAGATTTTATCAAAATTGAAAAAAATCAATGTATCATACAATTTCTACCTTCATTACTCACCGCAGAAAGAAAACCTGCACTTTCACATTGAAATTACTCCCAGAATCGCGACGTGGGGTGGATTTGAGTTATCGACTGATTTTATAATAAATTCTGTGCTGCCAGAGGATGCTGCGAGGTTTTATAGGGGGAAATGAAAAATTCAAAAATATAGAATAAATGCAGGAATTATGCTTATGCAAAGATAGGATTGCCGGTTATAGGGTCCTCTTTTAATTTTTCCATCAGTTCAGCATAAAATTGCTTCAAATCACCTTCTAGTACAACTTTCAATCCATTTTCATTAGTATCAACACTAGCATATTTTTTATCGCCGTCTTCACTCAAAATCTCAGCACTAGCTGTATATCGGTTGAATGGAGGACCTTCTCGTCTGGTAGGTTTTGAAATGGGAACATCACTAACATGATTACTTACAGTTTTATAAGTCGCTGCTATCACAGCTTCTATTTGTGATATTATTGTATCTGGATTTAAATTTAATACAATACCAGATACTGAACGATTTGTAGGTTCACTCATTAAAACCACCCATTATAATGAAAAAACAAGTGATATTTAAATATTTCTGCATTTACTACTTCAAAATAAAAACATATTCATTTCTTAGCTTTCCCCTGCTGCTCAACAACTTTTAGCGCCTTTTCAATCTCTACAGGATCCCCAAGGAAATAGTGTCTTATTGGCTTCAATTTACCATCTAGTTCATATACAAGTGGAATTCCAGTTGGTATGTTGAAAGAAACTATTTTGTCGTCGGGGATTTTGTCAATAATCTTAACCAATGCCCTTAAACTGTTCCCGCTTGCAGATACAAGCACTTTCTTGCCCATTTTTAAAATTGGCATAATATCTTTTTTCCAGCATGGCGTGACTCTTTTGACAGTGTCTTTTAAAGACTCTGTTAATGGCAAATATTTCTTATTAATTTTTCTATATTTCTGGTCATAGCCCGGCCATCTTTTGTCGTTTTTCTTTAATGCCGGTGGCCTTATGTCATAGCTTCTTCTCCATTTAAGCACTTGCTCTTCTCCATATTTTGCTGCCATCTCTGCTTTGTTTAAGCCCTGCAAAGCCCCATAATGCCTTTCATTGAGCTGCCATGCCTTGTAAACTATAACATCTCTCAAATTCATCTCATCAAGAACTATATCAGTTGTATCAATTGCGCGCTTCAGTACATTAGTAAAAGCAACATCAAAATTAAATCCCCTTTCTTTGAGAACTTTTCCTGCTTTTTTTGCTTCTTCAACACCTTGCTCTGTCAAAGGCACATCAGTCCAGCCAGTAAACCTGTTTTCTTTATTCCAGGTGCTTTGCCCATGCCTAAGTAGAACTAGTTTTATCATTTTCATAATCTAGCAAGTTTCGCTTTCTTTCCCAATTTCTCTTCAATTCTCAATAACCTGTTGTATTTTGCAGTCCTTTCGCTTCTTGCAGGCCCTCCAAATTTGCTTTGAGAAGTGCCAAGTCCAACAGCCAAATCTGCTATAAACGTGTCTTCTGTTTCTCCAGAGCGATGGCTTACAACAACATTCCATTTGTTCTTCAAGCAGAGATTCGCAGCATCAATAGATTCAGTAACCGTGCCTATTTGATTGACTTTCAGAAGCAAGGCATTGCATGAATTATGGTTTATGGCATTTTTTATCCTTCTTATGTTTGTTACAAGAAGATCGTCACCAACAATCTGCACTTTGCTGCCAAGCTGTTTGTTAAAATAACTCCAGCCCTGCCAATCATCCTGCGAAAAGCCGTCTTCAATTGAAATAATAGGATATTTTCTTATCAAGTTTTTATAAAAATCCAGCAGTTGATATGAATCATATTTCTTATTGATTATTTGATATTTTTGGGTTTTCTCGTCGTAAAATTCAGATGCTGCGCAGTCCAATGCAAGCTTTATTTTGCCTTTGTAGCCAGATTCTTTTATTGACTCCATTAATAGATCTAGCCTCTCATTGATATTATGGATTGGAGGGACAAATCCACCCTCATCGCCAAGTAATATAGCATGCGCTCCATATTTTTTCTTAATAAGCTTTTTTATTATGTGATAAATTTCAACCCCAGCTCTAAGGGCATCAGCAAATTTCTTGAATCTCACTGGCATTATCATATGCTCTTGTATATCATTATCTATTCCAGCATGCATTCCGCCATTTATAACGTTTAACTGTGGTACGGGCAGCAATAATATTTTTGAATTTGACAACAATTGAATATACTCATATAAAGACTTATTAGAGCAAATTGCCCCTGCCTTACATACAACCATAGAAACGCCTATAATTGAATTTGCGCCAAGCCCTGACTTGTTTTCAGTTCCGTCAAGCTCGATCAAAATATTGTCAATTTCCCTCTGCTGTCTGCAGTCCTTTCCAATAATTTTTTTTGATATTATTTTATTGACATTATTTACCGCCTTTAATACACCCTTTCCGGAAAATCTATTTTTATCATTATCCCTTAATTCGAGCGCTTCATGAATTCCTGTAGAAGCGCCGCTAGGCACCATCGAGGTAACACAGCAATCTTTAGTCTTGACATTAACAGCAATAGTCGGGTTTCCCCTAGAATCTAAAACCTCTCTTGCTATTACTTTTTTAATTCTGATATCCAAGATAGCACCCCTTTGGCTAAAAAACATAGAGCGTTATATTTAAATATTTCGAATGAAAAAAGTTTTTATACCCAAGGCTATAAAATCATTTATAAAGATGAGATTCCTAACGAAAGACGTAAATAAGAGTTTGCTTGTTATGCTAATCTTTTTTCTAGTACTATTCATATCATTCACGGTATATTACGAGTCGTCATACAGGAAGTTATTAGGTATAAAAAATCAAAATGATAAAAGAATAAGTGAAATAACAGCGCAATTAATAATAGAAAAATTGAACAAGACTGATACTCCAAAAGAATTGGCATTGATAGATAAAGCGATTTTAGAGAACAAGTACAGTGCGTTACTAATCCAAAAAGAGAATTTGGAAAAGGAAAAAAAGGAATTGAAACAAGAAATAACATTGTTAAAATCAAGACTCGAATATGAAGACGTAAGATCGGATGGTCCTGTAGCGCAATTCAGGCTCATACAAAGCAAAAACCAGCAGATAAATGAACTAAGCGAAAAGATTGCTGTTTTATGCTCCAAAATTAAAGAATATGACTTTTATTACAAGGAATGTGATGGGTAAAGATTTAATTGAATTATCCTATGTAATCAATATCTTTGCCGAGCCTCTTCTGCAACTTTTTTAATGCAATTTGCTTCGTAACTTCGCTCAACTGCTCAGTCTTTTTCATAATCTCGGTTTCTATATCCTTAATTTCCTTGTCAAGCTTGTTAACGTCAACATGTAACTCCAATTTCTTGTTTAATACCTTAAGTATTTCCTTTGCACCCTTAATTCCAAGATACATTGGGTGTCCATAAGTCTCTGCCAGGAATGATATTGCATCTATGTTCCTTTTAGAGGCTAATCCAAGTAATAATCCAGATACCCCTACGATAGGGCCAACAACCCCGTAAAGATTGTTGCTTACCATTTCATTCTTATACTTATCAATAATTTTTTTTGAATTGCCCGTGCAGTAGACTCTAGGTTTCTTGGGAATATCACTTAACCCTATGCCGCCCAAGGTGATTACCTCATTCCCGCTAAGTTTCTGCACCAAATCAAGAACTAACTCAGAGAATTCATAAGAGCTTATTTCATCAACAGGCTGAACATCTCCTCCAAGCAATAAAAGATCCCTTCTGTTACTAGAATGATTATAAAAAATCTCTACTATGGGAAGCTCGACAAGATTATCTTCGTTTACGAAAACAGAATGTGGAAAAGTGTAAGAAGTTATTTCGTAGATTTTCTTAGCTTTTAGCTCGTCTATCAGAAAATCAACAGCGACCTTTCCAACATTGCCGATTCCTGGCAATCCCTCTATAAATACAGGATTATTTAGTTTTGGCAGTTTTCCAAATTGCTGAATTTTCCAATAATCAGTCCTCATAATAGGCCTCTGTTTTGGTATTCTTCTAGTTTGGCCTTTCTTCTATAATAGCCTAATTTATCATTTAGTGTATATTTCATTGGTTTTGCAGTTGATGAACTGCTGCCGCAAGAGCAAATTTCCTTCATTGTGTATCTATTGCATATCTTGCATTTAAATATATGCTTCATGACGATTCACGATTAAATTCAGCCAATCCATTATGTTTAGAAATGAAACTTATCGCATTTTCAGTTGCCATTCTAATCAGCTTTTCAGCTTCCTTGTAATCAGGAGCTTTTATCATAAACCTGTACAATCCAGAGCCCAAATAGTTGATGTTAATTTTGCCTTTTACCGCCTCTTCTGCTTTCCTTAAAGCTTCTTTTATAATATCGACGCCATTAGGAGCGTATATACTTATTTTAAGCTTGCCTTTCAGTTCAACCTCGCTCGGCTTAATTCGTTGCTGTATCGTTTCATTCAGAATTTTTAAATATTTTTTGCCTATTTCCAATTTTTCCAGCAGATTTTCATCTTTGGAAGCTGCCTCAAAAAACTCATGCAGCGAATTATATTGCTTAGATATTTTTTCCGAAATTTCATTGTATAATTGGTCAATCATTAACTTAAGCTTTCCGGCAGCAATTTCTATGATCTTTTCTGCATTTTGTTCTTTCTTGACTTCGTTTATTTTTCTCCTTTTTTCAGACTCATTGACTCTTCTCAATGACAAGTCAATATACCCTTTCTCCTGGTTGATTCTTAATACCTTGCACACTATTTTTTTTCCTTCTTTTACAAAATCCCTAATATTCCTAATTCTGCCAGGAGAAACTTCTGATATATGTATCATTCCGCCTTTGCCATAATCATCAATATCAACAAAGACAGAATGAAACTGAACGCTGGTAACCGTACAAAGAACTAAATCACCCTCTTCCGGAAAACCATGTTTTTTAAAAAGCATTTTTTATTCTAACACTTCTAAAATTCTGGCCTTAACTCTGCTTTTGCCGCCAGTCGGCTCAGCCAAGACTTTGCCGCAGACCAAGCAATTGACCATAGTCGATGTTTTTCCAAATGTTATCTGCTCATTCTTGCATTTAGGGCATCTTATTTTGATGAATTTGCTTGTAGGATCCCTTATTTTTAGCATTTTTTCTCAACTTATATTCTACGTCGGTAATTTTTGGCTGTTTATATAACTTTCCCTTTAAAAACGTAAAAATTATATAGGCTATTATTAATAGAGTGGATATGGCCCTAAGAAAGAAAAATCTTTTTACTTTCTTTGTTATAGCGTTTATTTACGTGCTGGTTCAGTTCAAAGGGTTAATGCTTATTACGCCTGGCGACGAGAATGTATATTTTTACATGGCCAAATCTTTGTCTGAAGGCTCATTGCCATACAGAGATTTCTTTTACGCACATCCGCCATTGCACATTATTATTTTATCAATTATAATAAAAGTCTTTGGAGTTAATTTTTTCATACTTAAATCTGTGACATTGGCTGCTCTTGTTATAGCTTCTTTCTTTATTTATAGAACTTCTCAAGAAATTTTCATTAATAAGCTTGATAAATCCGCAAATTATGTTATCTCGATATTGGCTACTGTATTTTTTCTATTCTCTTTTGAAATCATGTTTAAATCAACATTTTCCATTGGCATCAATTTTTCATTAATGTTTATTACAATCAGTTTGTATATGCTAACTAAAGAAAGATATTTTGTTTGCGGATTATTTTCTGGCCTGGCAGGATTAACGCGACTTTACGCACTTCCTGTATTTTTTGCAATTTGTATTTTCACACTAGTAAGAAATCTAAAAGATAAAAAATTCAGAGATTCTCTATATATGCTTTTTGGTTTTTTTATCACATTCGGATTGACTTTCTTATTCTTGGTATTGACTCTGGGAAATAGTTTCATTGAACCTGTGATTAAATACCATTTTCTCAAGCCGAAATTGCCAGGTCAGAGATTGCCTATTTACTGGAATGTTGTCAAGGAAAATTGGGTCATAATAGTTGCTTTTATATCTTCCATATTCGTTAGGGGAAAAAGAAACTTTATGCATTTATTTCTTATTATTTTATCGCATTTATTTTTTTTATTATTAGTAAATGCGCCTGCTGAATTTTATTTTAGTATTCTATTCCCTCCAATGGCAATTATTGGCTCATACAGCATATTTAGTTTGATAGGAACGGTTAATAATAGATATGCCAAAGTCATAGTTACCGTACTATTGGCTTCACTATTTATATGGAACACTGCCGCTGATTTAGTTTTTCTTAAGAAGCTGGGGTTTTTGGAATTTCAGCCCTTGCAGCAACTAGTAGATAAAGTTAAAACAGCAGATTCCAATAAACGGTTGTTTGGTGATGACTCTATAGTTCCTTTATTGGCTTTGATGGCAGATAGACATATAGCGCTAAACTATATTGATTCTAATGAGAAGCGACTAACCTCTGGTGTTGTGAATTTCTATTTATTGACTAACAATCTTGATGACGCAAACCTTTCCTATATTATACTTAGAAAGAACAGAGGCATGAGTCAAATAATGGAAATGAGGGAGTATGTAGATACCAGATGTAGTTTTGATGAAGAATATTTTGACCTCGTAGATGGATATTTTCTTGTCTATAAATGCTGATTACTTGAATTCAATTTTCTTAGCTCTGAATCCTTGTCTTTGAACATGCATTTTCTTGCATATCTTGCATTCAAATCTCAAATCAGTCTTTTTTGTAGATTTCTTGCCTGTCATCTTGAATTTGCTTATAGCAGGCTTTGAATATCTGCCTCTATTGCCTTTCCCCCGAGCCTGTCCCCTTCTCCTTGCTCTTACTTTAGAGCCATAGGTCAAACTGCTAGGATTTTTTTTCTTTGTTATAGAGATAGTATGCTCTGTATGTTTTTTGCAGTACGGGCAATATCTATTAATTATCTTTGGGAGTTTCATGGTGAGTTGAATCTCTGCATGATTTAAAAATGTTTCTATCAAGTCTATGAATTAAGTCAGTTTTTCTCGTCGACAAATTATTCTTCAAGTATTTCCTGAGCTTTCCCTTTGCTGATAAGAACTTCTGCTATCTCTTTTGGCAGATTTGCAATGTCTTCTTCTTGAAAAGGCCCATATTCCTCCAGCTCAGGCCCCACAAACTTAGGTACTTGATTCAAAAACCTCACAAGTTTTGTTAATTTCTTTAGCTCAAAAGCAGATTTAAATTCGTGTTTTTCTATATTTTTTTTAATGACTAAGTCTTCCATAAAAGGAATTTTTTCAGCAAGCACACTGTTTAGAATTACATTTCTATAGGTGTCGAAAAGGCCTACCAAAGCGTCAAAAAACACCTTTTCCTCCTTCAACAAAGCTGACGTATCAATCAGGTGAGATTTCGTCCTGCTTTTATCCAGCGCCAATACTATTATTTTCTTTTCTCTTCTTTCATACAACTCTTTAATTATTTTATGGATATTTTCCAGCTGCCTTTCCGTTTTTCTTTTTTCTTCCTCTGCAAAAGGTGAATCGCTTTTTGCCTCAATTATTTTCTTCTTGTCCTTTATGTAGTTTATAGTATCTGCAAAGAAAGCAGGCTCCAATTTCTGCAAATCATTTCTTTCTTTTTCCCTCTGCAAGAGCTCAAACAAGGTTTCGTAAGTTATAACAATTTCCTGCACCATTTCCCCCCCCAGTGCTGTATTATCAAAGAGTCTTTAAATAGTTTTTGTAGTAAATTACGATATATTTTTAAAAACATATTTCATACCATACACTATGGCTGAACTAACATTTAAGGATCTAAGCTTTGAAAAGAATAATGACAAAATAAAGGTCAATTTCCTTAAAATATTTTACTTTAATCTGGAAGAGGAAAATCTGAAGAAGATAGCCCCATTTGAAATAGGCAAGAATTCAATAACATTCAAAAATCTGTCCGATAATAATGCAAGAAAAAAATTCGAATTTTTATTGGCTAATGCGTTTAAGAATCTGAAAAATAAATTAAACAACAAGCAAACAATTTACATTCATCAATCCTCTGGAATTCCGCTTATTGGAACAAATTACTTCGGATTGATTGACAGAGGAACCAATATAATCGAAATAAAGCCAATCACAAGCTGCAACATAAGCTGTATTTTCTGCTCTGTTGATGAAGGCCCAAAATCAAGAAGAAAGGTAGATTTTGTCGTCGAGAAAGATTATTTAGTGCAGGAATTCAGAAAAATTGTAAATTTTAAGAACAGCAGCCGCATCGACGCGCACATTAACGCTCAAGGAGAGCCAACCTTGTATGCTGAGATGGTTGAATTAGTTCATGACATAATGTCAATTAAAGGTGTAAAAGCAAGCTCGATAGACACAAACGGGTTGTTATTAACAAAACAATACGTCAACCAGCTTGCAGACGCTGGATTGACTCGAATAAACTTATCGCTTCATGCTTTAGACCCTAAAAAGGCAACTTTCTTAGCAGGATATCCTTACAATCTAAATAAAGTTCTAGAAATAGCTAGGTACATTCCTCAAACAAGATTAGACCTCATTATTGTTCCGGTTTGGATGCCAGGATATAATGACGAGGAACTGCGAAAGCTTGCTAAATTTGCTCAAGAAATAGGAGCTGGCAAGAATTGTCCATATATAGGAATCCAAAACATGCTTAACTATAAGTTTGGAAGGAATCCAGTTAATGAAGCGACCATGGAGCAATTCTATATTAAAATGCGAGAACTGGAGCTGCAGCATAGCATAAAACTAATTTTTGACAAGAAGGCTTTTAACGTAGAAGAATTACCTGAATTGCCAAAACCATTTAAGAAAGGGCAGATAGTTGAAGCAGAAATCATCTTGCCAGGAAGAATAGGTAATGAGATGATCGCTAAAGCAAAAGATAGACTGATTTCTGTGCCGGATTGCTTTAGGGGCACAGGCTCAAAAGTGAAGCTTAGGATAAAAAGAACAAAACACAACATATTCTTAGGAGAGTTGCTGAATTAGGACACAATGAGACATTAGTAAGTTGAGTAGTACTCTAATTAATGATACAACTAACAAAAAAGAAAGAGAAAAATAAGGGTTTAAACCCTTAAGCCGTGCTTGCTGCCGGTGCAGCAACTGTCAATTGGTTTTGTACCTTCTTGACAACCACTTTCATGCCTTTTAATTGTCCTTTGTAGTCTTTGTAGTTAGCTACCACAGCTGCTGCATTTCGTGTGTCTACAGCACCGTAACCAGCTACTAGCATTGCTACATTGCCATTTGCATGCTCCCACAACTCAACTCTACCTTCTCCAGGTGAGAATCCTTCAGCACATTTATCTATTGGCGGATTGCCCATAACTGTTGCAGCTGCTGCGTTTGCACATGGTCCACCTACAAGGATGGTGTTTTGAGCTTTTACGTCAGAAATTTCTGATGCCAGCTTTGCAGCTCCTACTTCAATTCGTTGGGGTATTCCCGTTTCTCCTTCTAATGCTGCACTCTCGCTGAATGTAGATCCTTTAGCTGCTATGTACACCAATGGATACCTCTGGCTTTCTGGATACTCAATCTCAAATGTTGCTGGATCATTTGTTGGCGTTTCTCTTGTTATGAAGGCACCATAAGCTGTGTGCCCATAAGCAATGTTTGTCTTGCCATCTGGTGTCCTCAAGTTAATTTGTGAGTTAGCTACTTGTCCACTCGAAGCGCCAGCCAAAGTAGTATGTTGTACTTTACCAGAGGATGCTGTCAAGTTTGCAACAAAGTCTGACGACCTTACGTTCTCAAAAGAGTCTTTCGCACTTCCATCTCTGCCTTCGTCTGGAGTCTTTATTGTCATCAATATACCTTGAGCTGTTCCATCAGTTACTTCAGTACCTGCTGATGCATTTGTCAATCCAATCTCTGCTCCATACTTTGTTGTAAGGTTAACATAGGTGCTGTTACCAGCATTAAGGGCTCCGCTTGCATCCTGATCTACATGGATATCGAAGTCGTTCTGACCGAGGTCGCCTGTTTGGGCTGTAGCTCCATCTCTTGTACTAATAGCTGAATATACTCTAAAGTCAGCTCCACCAATCTTTAAAGTTGCCAATGGTGATGCGTTGCTATATGTCTGCTCTATTGTATTACTAGCTCCTAGGTCTTTAAACTTTAATACTGGATTGTCTGCTGTTACCTTATCTGAACCTTTATACTGCAAGACAAATGTTTTTCTTTCTCCTCTTTTCCTGCTACCGTCAGTAACAACAAAGTAGTCATCCTTGCTTATAGACCAGTTTTCGTTGTTAATAAAGTCTTTGTCGGTGTCACCATATAACAAGTTTGCACCACTTGGGCTTTTTGCTATTGGCACGCTTACTTTATTACTGTTTCCATCCACAAACTCTAGGTTATATTGGCTGTTGCCACTTGTTCTTAAAGCAATTTTTTCAGTGTTTACTTTCTTTAATCCTTTGTATTCAATATCCCAGTTCTCTGTAAATAACACTTGAGGCTCTGCTCCTGCACCGCCAGCTACTTTTATTGCTTCGCTAAGCTTGCCGCCTGCTGGGACGAAAAAATTGT
>Ga0114945_10001311_pt1 | contig 15517 bp, 21 predicted proteins | sample OV2TP3_FD_87194 | JGI IMG/M metagenome (GOLD analysis project Ga0114945, IMG submission 87194) | Hot spring microbial communities from Beatty, Nevada to study Microbial Dark Matter (Phase II) - OV2 TP3 | ecosystem: Environmental > Aquatic > Thermal springs > Hot (42-90C) | place: USA: Beatty... | reverse complement strand
TTATTAATTATTCCCGCTCTTCCAGCCGTCCGTCGATTTACGACACCACCTCCCAGTGCCCTCCCTTGTCGGACCCGACGCGCTTGAGGCGGCCTTCGTCCTTCAGACGCTTGATTATTTTCTCGATGCCCGCGCGACTGAACCTGAGCGCCTCCGCCATTTCCTCGATGGTGATCGTCGGAGATTTTCCGATCAACCTCAAAGTTTTCTCCCTACTTTTCTCCTTACTTTCCTCCCTACTTTTCTCCTTACCTTTTTCCGAACCCGTCGCTCCCGCTTCTTCAACCCCGGCCGGGACGATGGGGGCGCGGAACGTGACGACTACCCACCCATCCCGCTCCTCGAACGACGGAGGAGCGATTCCGTGCGCCTTGCATTCCGCGATCACCCGGTTCGTTCCCCGCCCCCAAACCTCCACAGCCCCTGTCCGGTGAAAGGCCTCGGCGATGAACGGATTTCGAAGCTCCGACCGGTGGGATCTTGAGAGCTGCTCCACCGTCACGCCGAAGGGCAGGCGGCCATAACTCCGGATTTCGATCCTGTCGTCGAAGACCACGATCGCCACATGTCCGCCGTAATGCGAATAGTCGCGATGCATGACGGCGTTGAGCAGGATCTCTCGAAGCGCCCCAAGCGGAATGGGAAAGCGATCCTCGCGGAAAATCTTGCCCTCCGGAAATCGCGCTCCGAGAGGCATGGTCCGCTCCAGGAACGCCATCCCTTCGCGCACCATGGCGAAGGCGTTCATGCGCTCCTGCCGGTTGTCCACGATCTCGCCTGTGATCTCGGTGCCGCGGAAACGGCCCATCTTGAGCTGGCACTGCGGATAACCCGAGATGAACTGCTTTCCGTAAAGCACTTGCGCCGCCTGAGTTAGAACCCCGTTCACGCGAAGACCGAGGCGGTCGAGAATCTCTCCGATGTCCCGCCCCGTGGCGGGCGAAATGCGATTCTGCTGGATGGCGAGCTCGCGGGTCCGAAGGATCTCCCTCCGATCCAGGTCTTTCAGCGTAAGCCCCTCCGCCGGTTGGTTTTCCCACCGACGCAAGGCATGGCCGCGCTCCAACAGGAGTTTCTCGTACGTCTCCTGTGACATCTTGCGGGTGGTGCTGCCGACCCGCTCATAGGGACGGCCTTCATAGGTAAAGGGGAAGGAGTCCGACGTTCCTTTTACGCGAAGGATGAGAATGTCCCGCTTCTCGGCGACGGCAAGCCTATCCACCGGCAGGTTGACGGGCGGTTCGAACTTGTCGAGGGCCTGGGCGATCTCGCGGAGCGTCTTGTCTGAAACCTCCTGCCCTTCGGCAGTGCCGTCGGCTCGTACACCGAAGAGAACCAAGCCGCCGGAGCCGTTCAAAAAGGCGCAGAGCGTTTGCAGGGCTTCCCTGAGTTCCGCTGTCGAGCGCTTGAACTCAAGAGCCGTCCCTTCTCCTTGTTTCAGGAGGGGGAGGAGTTCTTTCTCGTTTGTGGGGACCTTCGGGATCACGGTGGCCTCTGCCGTAAGAGTTGCTCAGTATACGAAATGTCGGGCCCATGCCAAATCATCCATCCGCGTTCGTGCGCCACGTCTACCTTCCTCCCAAATACCACCGTCGATGGTCTCTCCGATCCCGACTATGGCCCAGTCGTTCGATGACGTCTCCGGCCGCTCGATCAGATGCCGTTCGCGGTGCAAGACCTGCGGCACTATAACCCGCGTACGCCGTGACATGGGCCTCCTGCGCCGCAGCGCGGCGGGCGCCGTGAGTGCCGGTGGCGTAACCGCCGGCGGCCGTGATGGCGCGGGCATAAGCGCACTGATAGCCGCGCAGATCGGCGAGAGGACCGGGATTGTGCTTGAACCACGCGCCGAGTTGCGAGTAAACGTGCGGCGAGACATCGAAGACGTCGCAGCGGCCACCTTTGCCGATGATCGTGATTCGACTGCCGTCCAGGAGCGATGCCGACGTGAAGCGCTCCGTCGCCGAGATGCCACGCGCCATCGTCTCCTTCTGGATGAGCGCCGCGAGATGGTAGGCGCGGGGTTCGCCGGTGCGGTCGAAGTGGCGGGCGTCCCACACGCGCAGAATCTCGATCATTCGGTCGCGGACTGCGGTGGTCGGGGTCATGCGCGACGGGCCGCGCAGTTCGCCGGCGCGTGCAAGTGCGCTCACCTTGCGCGCGTAGCGCTCGGCCAGGTTTGCGAAACTCCGCGTCTGGCCGGTCAGGGCCCCGTATTTCGAGAGGGCGCTCCCGTACTGCTTCAGCGTCTTCACCGCCAGCCCGTTCGTGATCGCCTTGTCCATGAACGCGCCAAACTCGCGCTTACCGAGGTCTTTGAGGCACTGCGCGTTCGGACAGGAGTCGATGAATCGGCCGAGGATCTTCTCGTACGTGTGCAACGTGTTCGCCGAGAAGATCAGGTTCCGCGTGCAGTGGTTGACGTCGCCATGCGCGCGGATGCCCTCCATCTTGAGCTCGTGTTTCGTCTCGCCCTCCGCGCGCAGTTCGTGCCACCGTTCGAACGCGCGCCCGAGCCGATCGTGCAGCTCGTTCTTGAGACTCAAGCGTCCTCCTGGAGTATCTCTGTGCACAACTTCAACCGGTGCCTTCGTTTTTCGCGTGGAATCGAATGTTCAGCACGGAATCGCTTCCGCGATTCTGGAAAGACAGCGAATTTCGGCTCGCTGCTGGCCGTTGGGCGCGTCAGGAAACTGGCTGGGCGCCGTTTCCTGCGCGCTCGTCGCTCCCTCGAGGCCCGCGCGGGACCCCGCATTCGTGACCGAGCCCGAGAGCGGGGCTCGGGGCGGAAGTCCGACAGGGACAAGAGTCCCTCCCGGAGCACCTTGGCCTCCCGCCGATCGACCGAACGGATCTATGCTCATTCGCCACCCATTCGCCTGGACGACGCACCCCGTGGGGCGCGCCGCCCGTCGCACGCGAACGACCGAAGCATCGGTCGTCCGCGCCGAAGCTGGGTGACTACGGATGCCGGGACGCCTCGGTTCCGCCGGTTCCCGTCCGCACCTGCGCTCGTACTCGGCCACGAATCGGCGTCCGTGCGCCGCGAGTCGCGAGGTTCCGGGAACCCGATGGCCTGGTTCATGCGACTTGAAGCCTTCGCATCAAGCCGCGCTCCGACCCCAACCATGTCTCGGGAGGGGTCCGCGTGGGAAAGGGAAAGAGGGAAAGGGATGCGAAATATTTCTATGGGCCAGAAGGCCCCGGGGCTCTCCGCCATGTGTGGAGGCGCCCCGGGTCTGGCCGATTCGAGCATCGACCCGTCGGTCGTCCGATTGTCAAAGAGCCTACGCCGTCCCAGCGTCCCGGGCGATCCGGGACGCGGAGACGAAGCAGTTCATGTGGGCGATTGTTCAGGGGGCGGAATGCGCTGGATGTCGGATGGGCCGAAGGTGAGTGCTACTTTCTGTCCGACGCGGAACGGGCCCCCGCTACCATTTGTTCGGAAACTGGGGGTCCCTTCACCGGGGCCCCCATTTCGTTTCGGCAGCGGGAATACCTCGAGCGTGCCCTTCACGAACACCGACCGCTCGCGCGCGCCGACCTTCTTGCGCTCGAAGCGCAGCACGATCCGATCCACGATCCTGGCGAGCGCCGCCTTCCTGTCCTCGGATGAGAGCTCGTCGAACTTGCTCAGGTCGCGGAGCCATCCGACGATCTCGTCGATCATGGGTTGGCGAATGGCGGAGGCCTCCGCGATCTCGGCCTTCAACAGCTGATACTCGTCTTCCATCCCGATCTTGGCCCGATCGCGCGCGTCGAGTCGTTCGAGCACCGTGAGCTTCTCGCGGAGCTGCGCGAGATTCTTGCGCGGCCTCGGGCCGGAAACGCCGTGAATGGCCTCGAGCTTCGACCGGAGGACCTGGGCGAGCATTCCCCGGAGCGTGTCGTGAGAAATCTGCTCGAGGACGGCGTGCTTCTGATGCGTCTCGATCGCCCAGACGGCGGGATTCTCGCCGCTTAGCGTCTTGTTCTCGGCGCAGTAGACGACGTCGGCGCCGGCCTTGAGCACGCGGTCGGCGTAGGTCGCGGCCTCGAAAACGTCGGCCCGCGTGTGCCGGGAGCGGTCGCCGGTCAGGATGAAGTTCCACGTACGCCCGGGAGCTTCCAGGTCTTTCATGAGATGCAAGAATCCTCCGCGATTGGCGTGGTCGTCGCCCGAGATCGCGTCGTCGACGTACTCGGTGACGATGGTGTAGCCGTGCTTCGCGGTATAGGCCTTAATCTCCTGGCGCTGCGGGGGGTGCTCTGTTCCTGCCGGTCGGTCGAGCGCCGGAGGACCATGGCCGCGGTCCGCTCCCGTTCCGTGAACATCTCTCGTGCGTTTCTCATCATGGTTCCCTTAACTTGGATGCCGGTCGACGCCAAAGCGTTAGGCGATCTTCCACTTTTTACGAATCGCGGCTTCCATCTTATCGGCCTCGTCTTTTCCGTACAGCTCTTCCATCATGGCTACGAAATACTGGACCAGCCGTTTGGCCGGTTCGATGTGCGTCATCTCGTCGATGAAGCGCTTCAGGAAGAGGTCCTTGTCGAATCCGATCTTCGCGGCGACCTCCTTGATGTCCTCGATGTCCTTGTCGTAGAGCCGCACGATTTTCATGAACGCCCAGTCGTGCTTGTCGGGGACGAAGATCCTCAGCTTCTTGAGGCCCCGACGGGCCAGACGCTTGAGCCGGCTCTCGTACTCGTACGGCGCTTCGAATACCGGAGTCCGTCCGATCGGGATTTCGAGACCCGTCTCCTTCCGAGCCTTCTCGAAGGCCCCTTCGATGGGGGCCACGCTTGTTGCGGTGTCGACGTCGAGGGTGCTGCTCTCCGCTCCAAACGACAGCGCCGCCGCGGCGCCTCCGACGATCACCACGTCGAAGCGCTTCGACAGGTGCCTGTCGACGGCTCGCAGGAATCGCGCGATCTCGTCACCTCCGAACTGTTTCATACGAATTTCCGGAAGAGCGACTCGAAGCTGTCCATGGGCATGTTCATCCGGAACAGCCACTCCTTCGCCGCGCGCGGCGCGTTCTCTTCGGCCAACCTGCGCGCACGGTCGCCCCTCGAGAAGAGGAAGAAATCCTCCACGCGCCGGGCCCGGCCGTCGCTGAGGTGCCGGGCAGATTTCGCCAGCGAGGGATCCTTGAGGAGCCCGGCCGTGAGCGAAAGAAAAAACCCCAAGGCTCGCTTTTGCCCGAAGCTGCGCGCCACCATCACGAGCTCCGACAGGTTGACCTCGCGCCGGTTTTTCGCGAACGCCACGGGCCAGACTCGGGCCACGTCGGGATGGTGACGGGCCAGTACGAGGGCTCGTCCCAGAGTCTCTTCCAAGGAGAACTTCTCTCGCGGAGTCCCGCCCCTCACGAGCGGGGCTCCCCAACGCTTCAGGTTCGCGTACAGAGTCTCCTCGTCGGGCTGGCCGGCGAACAGGGGCTCCAGCGCCTTGGCGACGGGATTCTCCGGGTCCCAGCGGCAGACGAGCGCGTTGCCGACCCGTTCGGGATGGAGCAGCCCCAGCCGCGTGAGGAGACCGACCTCCCGATGGGCGTTGGAGTAGGCGACGCCGACGCGCCGGGAGAGCTGTCGCACCGTGAGGCCGCGCTTCTCGGACCGGAGCGTTTTGAGGAGTTCCCGCCGGGGCCGGCCCGGGACAAGGTATTCGAGCGGGGTCATATCTCTATATTCTAGATATATATATCAGAGTATAGAATATAGCCACCAACGAAGCAAGCCCCACATGACTATGCCGCCTTTCGCTTTTCCTGAACGGCAAGCTACATCTTCACGCCGAGGTCCGCGAGGAACTCGATGTACTCCTCCTCGGTGCGGAAGCCCCGGAACGTCGCCGATTTCTCCGTGATGCGGAGTTCCAACTCCTCGAAGGGATGGATGCCGCCGGGGTCGGAATCGTCGGGAGGATTCACGCGACCCTCCTTTGCCGCCGCCTGCGCGCGGCGCCGGGCGAGATACCCAAGCACTCGGCGGCCTCGACGAGACTGACTCCAAGCGCGATGAGTCACGCGACTCGGAGCTGCTCCTGGGTGATCGCGCTCAGGCGCGGATCGTCGCGCAGATCGCGCACGTCGTACTCGTTCGCGATGGGACCGGCTCGACGCGGTAACGCTGGATCATCGCCGTCCGTCGGATGGAGTTGCGGAAGTGATCCTTGACCCCGTTCGCGCACGCCGTCCAGAGGTACTTCTCAGGGTCCCTCAGGCGACGGGGCCTGTGCTCAAGCATCCGCGCCAGTGCGTCCTGGAGGACGTCGTCGGCCTCGAAGGCGCGCTTTCCCAGCCTTTGGCGCAGCCCACCGAGGGCCATGCCCCGGTACGGCACTACCTGGTCGATGACGAGATTCGTGTCGTGGGGCATGGTCAGGCACTCTCTTTCAGGAGAGGCGCGTCTGGGGTGGCGACGCCGGGTACGAGAGCGAGTTCCCTCCGCTTGTAGCCCTTGGCTCGGAGTTCGTGAGCGGTCTTCTCGCTAGAGTCGCGGGCCCTGATCTTCTCGAACTCGGCCACGAAATCGACGGGCTTCTTGGGGCGCCGCGGCGGCTTCCCGACACCGGGGAGCGCGAGGATGCGCTCGCACTCTTCGTCGCAGACGCCGGCGAGGAGCGTTCGCTTCACCGCCCGCTTGCGGGCGCGGATCTCGGTCTCGATGGCGCGGCGAGCGCCCTGACCCCGCGTCGCAATTCCGCCCGGAGTTCGGCCACGCTCGGAAGGTGCAGTTTGTAACGGCCGGCGAATACCTTTCTCTGCTGATCCGGCCCGAGGGTATGCCGGACGACGGCGTCATTCTTGTCCGCGCAGAGAATCAGCCCCAGCGTCGGGTTGTCTCCCTCCGTCCGGCGCTCCCGGTCGTAGTAGTTCACGTACAACTGAAGCTGGCCGAGATCCTGGTGCGCGAGCTTCCCGGTCTTGAGATCGAAGACCCCATAGCACTTCAGAATGGCATGGTAGAAGACCAGATCGATGTAGAAGTGGTCTCCGGTCGAAGTAGTCGCGGGGGTATTCCTTGTAGAGGCCGGGCTTCGATGCGTGGTCCGCCACCGACGGGTAGAGGGCGAAATAGATCTCGCGGCCCTTCTTCGCCTCGCCTTGGATGCGCCAGACTGGTTCAGCGCCACGGGTGTCCTGAACAGGGCATACGCCAGCTCCTTCCGAATTAGCCGCCAAGACCAATGCATCCAGGACGCGCACGTTCACTTGTCCTTTTTGTTCGTGAAGACAAACGGTGGGCCGAACGTGGGACCATTCTTGCCGAACCCCAGCCCCGGATTCGTCCAAGGCCCGCTCGTAGGCCCCACCGTTCCCGTACTCGGATTGTACGTCACCGGCTGGCCGCTCAGGTTGTTCAGCCTCCCCGTCCCCACATCCCACACCGAGTTGGGAGACATCGCGAGCTTCTGCCCTTGGCCGGTCGGATGAGATACAATCCCCGGATCCAGGGGCGGATCTCGGCCCTCCCGGGCCTCTCCTCGGTCCACCCGTTCCGGCCGGAGGAGAGGGAAGGCGCGCCCCAAGGGAGGACCGGAGGTTCGCGGGGCAGTTGACTTCCGGCATGGTATGCGTCACAGTATGATCATACTTCCGAGGACCGACCCATGCCGTCCGCCCGAGTGACCGTCACGCTGCCCGCCGACGTGGTCGAGGAGATCGACCGTATGCAGCGCAACCGGAGCGCCTTCGTTCTGGATGCCCTCCGACACGAGCTGCGGCGCCGGCGCCGCGAGCAGCTCCGCCGATCGCTCCGAGCGCCGCACCGCGAGAGCCGCGCAATGGCCGAGACGGGATTCGCCGCTTGGGCCCGGGGGCTGCCCGAGGAGGACGCCGCCGCTCTGGTCGACCCAAAGGCCGGCACGCCGGTTCGCTGGGTCCCCGGCAAGGGCTGGATGGAGGGCGGGCGGTGAAACTCGGGCGCGGGACGATCGTCTGGGTCGATCTGGGACCGACCCGGGGGCACGAGCAACGCCGCCTTCGGCCGTGCGTCGTCGTGAGCAGTCCCGACGTCGTCGCCCAGCAACGCTACCCGCTGCTGTGCGTCGTGCCGCTCACAGGGACGCCCGGCGAGGGAGCGCTGTACCCGCGGCTCGCGCCCGGACCCAGTGGTCTGCGAAAGCCGTCATTCGCGCTCGTCGACCAGATCCGCTCGGTGGACAAGACGCGCGTTCGCCGCGTGTTCGAACCGGTCGCGCTCGAGGAGATGCGGGGCATCGACGTCGGGATCTGCCTGTACCTTGGTCTGGACGAGACGATGCTCCCGGCCCCCGGGCCGTAGGACGCGACGGGAACCTCCGTCGTCTTCTCGGGCGGGACGCACGTCGAGCGAGTCGTCATGTTCCGCGGGAGAGTTCCGTCTCCCGGCGCCGAGATCAGGCTGGAGGTCGAGGTCCGGCCGCTGGAGGCGCCCTTCACCGGAGCGCCTACCTGCGCCGGCACGCTCCTCGGGTCGGGGAGCATGGCGGTCCTGCCGGTCCGCAGCCTCGCGCCTGGTGGGTACGTCCGGAGGGCGCGCCGCCGGGGCTCTGCCGGCGGCGTCTACTCGACGGCCCCGTCGATCGGCACGACCGCGAAGGTGCGGCCGTCGGCGCACTCGACGCGCAGTTCCAGCGCGACCTTCCCCCAGCTTGCCCTTGTCGGCGACGCCCCCGAGCTCCGCGCGCGGGATGTTCAGGACAAGACCTCAACCGCTCCAGTGCCATCCGCGGAATCTTGTTGTAGTTGCACTGATCCTTGCCCGAGTTGAGGTACGTCGAGCAGACGTAGAGATGCTGGATGTACTCCTTGAGCACGCCGGCGAGCGTCTTCTGCTTCTTCGAGTGGTGGCCGTACATCTTCTCGCCGCAGTCGGAGCAGTAGATCTTGCCGCCGAGGAGCGAGTGCGTGTGCAGGTGCGCATTCTCGCGGTAGTCGACTCTGGCCCGCTTCGCCCTGACTTTCTGTGCGCGGTGCCAGACCTCCTCCGAGACGAGCGCGATGTGCGGGATGTGGACACGGATGCGGTCGCGCTCCTCGTGCTCGATCACTTTCCCCTTGTCGCAGCGCGGCCGAGGAACCGGCGTCCCGTTCTGGAGGAAGTGGTACTTCGCCTCGGTCCGGCAGTTCCACTCGCGCCGGCCCATGTAGATTTTGTTGTTCAGGATGGCGCGGACGGCGCTCGTCTTCCACAGACCCCGCCCGCCCGGCGGCGGGAGCTTCTGCCGATTCAACTCGTTGGCGATGTTTTTGAGCCCGCCCTTTTCCTCGGCCATCCAGTTGAAGATGAGCTTGGCGGCCTCGACGCGCTGCGGCTCACTGAAGATGAGCCGCGTCAGCTCCGCCTCGGACTTCAGCGGCAGCGTATCTTCGGTGCTCGACTCAATCTCGCGGATGAGCTTGCCGTCCAGGTCGAAGACGTGATGGATTGCGGGCTCCTTCCTGCCGTCGGACAACGTCTTCTTGCGACGGATGAGCCGGATGCGGCGCACCGGCTTCATCGTCAGCTTGTCGATGATCTCGGCGTCAGAGCCGTACGGGATCGGGCCTCCGGCCCAATATCCCTTCCGGACGATCCCGAGCATCCCCCGCAGCGTGTCGGTCGAGATCTGCTCTAGGACCGCGTGTTTCTGGTGCGTCTCGACGGCCCAGACGACCTGATGCTCTTCGCTGAGCCGATTATTTTCCGAGACACACACGACATCGGCGCCGGCCTTCAGGAATCGGTCCGCGTAGCTGGCCGCCTCGAAGACCTCCGCACGCGTGTGGCGGGATCGATCCCACACGAGGATGTAGTTCCATTTGCGGTTCGGATCTTCGAGCTCACGCATGAGCTGTGCGAACGCGGCCCGACGTGAATGCTCGTCGCCGGAGACCGCGTCGTCGACGCGGCGCTCGAGGATCGTGTACCCGTACCTCCCTGCGTAGTCCTCGATTCCTTTCTGCTGTTGGGGCACGCTGTCGTCTTGCCGATCGGTCGACCTCCGAAGCATCATGACGGAAGTCCGTTCCGGCTGGGCGAACATCTCGCGAGCGCTCTTCATGTCTCCTCCCGTTACTCGCCGCGATTATGCGTCTCGGCTACGCGGCTTTTCGGTGCTCTTCCTCCCCGAGCCACATTTTCACGCCCAGGTCCGCGAGGAACTCGAGGTACTCCTCGGTCGTGGCGAACCCTCGAAAGATGCGGGACTCGTCCGCGAGGCGGACTTCCCACTCCTCCTTGATGCCGCCCGGCGGGGGAGTGTCAGGCGAATTCATGCGACCCTCCCACGCGCTTCGTAGAGCCGCGTGCGCGCTGCGCCCGGCGAGATCCCGAGGTACTCGGCCGCCTCCGCAACCGTGAACCCCACGGCCACTTCGCGAGCGAGGGCTGTTGTCGCAAGCGGAGGCGGCGGCCCGACTGGGGATTCACGAGGCCACGCTCCTGAGCTGGGCACAGCACGGGATCGTCAGAAGGCACGCCTACAACGCCCACGCGTACCTGTACGAGGTGCCGCCGCACAATCCGCCGATGAAGCAATGCAGCCGATGGAACCGGCTCGTCGATCGAGCGGCGACTATGAAATCGACGACGCCATCAAGATCCTCGCATCCAAATGAAGGAGGTGCAGTGTGAAGAAAGGTGGTTGGACCCGAGCACCCAGCCCGGGCGGTTGTGGAAGAGGAAGAGGTGCCCGACAGCGGATCCTGCCGGACGACCTCGCGGGCCAGTTGGGCCAAGCCGTCGAACGACTCCCTCAAGTCCGCGGGTTGACCGGCGAGGAAGTTGCAGACGCCCGGCGGGAGCAGAAGCGTCATCCGATTCCTTCCCCGGTCGCCGCTGATCCGAACGACGCGACCGCCCCGGACGAGGATCTCGACGGCGCCGGAGGAAGCGGCCGGGACCGACTCCACCACGCGGACCGGCAGGAGAGGCATTCGATGGCGGGAGGCCTCCGCAGGCGCTCCCTCGGCTTGCCGCTCCCGATCCCGGCGCGGTAGCTCCCGCTTCCTATGGCCAAAGGCGGAGACCGGGAGTCCCCGTTGTCGGCAGAACGTCGTGCCGTCAAGCCCGCTTCGACGGCGCTCTTCCAAGAGGGGACGCCACTTCGGCTCCGCTGCGGTAGGACCGTCGATGGACAGAGACCACTTCTTCGATTGGGACCTCTTCCTCCTCCTTCGGATCCAGTACGGAGGAGGCCGCACGGGAATTGCGCGGCTCCGGGCTGGTCACGCTCGGACGCTTACTCATTGGCCGTTGGATACGACTTCCAGACGACAAGCGGCTGAACTCTTCTTACTCCGTTCTTGCGAGCTCTCGAAGGGGTAGAGCTAGCGATATTCGTCATGGAGCCGCCGGCCTTCAGCCAGCATCGCAAGGCTCTCGCGGATTCGTCTCTCTCGCGTCTCCGGCCGCTTTGCCTCGACCACCCACGCGATGAACTCTCGCCGGTAACCCGGAGTCAGTCCGTCGAAGAAGTTCTTCGCCTTCGTGTTCGCGTCGAGGGCCTCCTGGAGATCGGGGGGCGAGGGGATCTGAGCGCGCCGCAGGGGAACCGTGATCCCCTTCGAGTTGATCGCAGTCGCCTCCCTCACGTACGCCGAGAGCGTCTTCTCGTCGATCTCGTCTACCCCCCTGAACTTGATCGAACGGTTGTGCGCATTGTCGTCGCTACAACCCGCGAGGATCTTCTTGGGATCCTTCATCGCGGCGCCCCGAAAAAAGGTCAGGGTGACGTGCGACTTGCAGGCTCCGAAGCCACATACCATCCCATCCTTGTTGAAATTCGGTCCCCATTTCCAGTCCTCCACGATCTTGGGATCGGCCTTGCGGATGATCTCTCGCAACTTCGTACAGATTGGCTGCGCGAAGTCGGCTGCTTCGTAGATGTACCGGTCTATCTTCCTCGATGCACTTGGATCGATGGTCACCGAAGCCCTCCGCAAAAAGCGAAAATGGCGCCCTTGTAGGTTTGGGGGATGAACGTGTGCACGGACCACCTTGCGCTGAGATCGACTTCTTGCTTGGCGCCGGGCGCCACCTCGCGGACCCAGGCTCGCAATTCTCTCGTGCTTCTCCGAACCTCCGGCGTGGAGGGCGCCAGCCGCAGGGTGATCTCGGCCGCCCTCATCGATTCCCCCGTATTTCCATCACTTCGAAGCAGCCGGTCCCGCCAAGCTGAGACTTCACCAACCAGCCGGGCACGTCCGGGTGGGCCCAAACGACGATCCTCACCCTCTCCGTGCCCTGGAGGTGGTCGCCTTCCAAGCGGACGCACACGAAGGATCGACCCATCGCTGCGACTTCCTCCGAGAGTCGCACGGCGACAATCCGACTCTCCAGATCGCCTTCCCGGATCACGATCTTGAGCGGCACGCGTACTTCGTCGGCACGCCAGAGATACCACTCCGTGTCGGACGATCCGCGCTTCCCGGTCATTCGCCAGACGACGCATGGAAACACACGGCCCCCCACGCGTAGCGTTTCCTCACGCTCGCGTACGGGATAGTTCAGCGTGGTACGGACCTTCTCCTCTCGATCGATTGTGAAGCTCTCGTCGAGCGCGTAGCCCGTCTCGCCCACCGCCCCTAGCTGGATCGTGTGCCCCCCCTCCTTTCCTTGGATGCTGCTCTTGTAGCGGACGAGTGTCCCTTGCTCCCAACGACTCCACCCGTCGGCGCGTCGGCGAGTGAGGCGGGTCGTCCCATGATCGGAGTATTTCTCATCTCTCTTCACTTCATTTCTGATTGAGATGTGGAAGTCGTCGAGCCGGCGTACGGTGACGCGAAACTCCTTGTCGGGACCTGCGATGGCGAGACGTCCCTCCACGACGAAGGTATTTTCCTCCGTGTGGGGAGCCTCGGAACCCCAACTGATGGTGCCGTCCATGCCGTAGTAGAATCCCACGATCTTCTTCCGGTCCGCGTCCCACCCGATGATGCCGTGATAACACCAAATCACGCGATCGCCGGACCGGACGATCACCCCGTGCTTGATGAAATGACGGTCGAACGCGGGCTCGTACGTGTGCTCCTCGACATATGCGCCCAGAGCCTTCTGCTCGCCGACGCCGGACCACTCCCCGATCAGAAAGTCGAGCCTTCTGAGCTGGTCCTGTGCGGACTGGGGCGCCTGGAGACACGCGAGAATCGCAGTAAGTTTCAGCATCGACCCACTCCCTTCGTCGAGAGTTTCTCTCGCACTCGGAACCCATTATCCTGCGTATGCGACTCGTTACGATAGAACGGCGACAACGACTCCAGGAAGGCACGCGCTCCCGGTTGGGCCTCCAGAGCGACTTCGAGTTCGTCCGGTAGGTGGGATCGCGTCGCTTGCGCCAATGCCAACCGGAGTCTCGCGGAGTGCCCCACTCGGACGCTCGCGGATTCGCGCAGGGCGGCCTTGAGCGGTAGGAAGAACTCCCCGCCACACGCACCCAGAGAGGCGCTGAAGGAGCGGCCTTTCAGCCATCCGCGAACGGAATGACGCCGCTTGGCTCCCCAGACCTCCCCGGCACTAAATGGGAGCGTGATCCAGATACCCCCGCGCTCTCCTCCTCGCACCGTACTCGTGAATTCCGGTGCCTTCATCGACAACTACCCCCTATCTTTCGAGTTTCTCCGCTCCCTACGCGGCCGCCGGCGTGCCCAAGTCCTCCGACACCTAGTTGCACATTCGGAGAGCACTTTTCTCGTGAAAGCCGCCTGCGAGCTCCTAGACCGTCGGGCAGCGTATCAGTCTACGCCGAGACCCAGGAGTCCTTTTGCACCATCCGAGGATGAGCCAAGTCTACGAACACCCTAATCGATTCCGGACCGCTCCTGCTCTTCAGGCTCGAGTCGGCGAGCACGGAGCCTCGGCTCGTCGACAAAGTTCTCGACGGCTGCTCGCCAACGGCGCGGGAAGAAACGTCCAGCGTCTCCGCAACATCATGCGGCTAGATGCCGATTACCCCGTCAACCCTCTCGCCGCCGTCGGTTCTTTCCTCGCGTCGCGCGTGACTCCGGCGAGGCGCGCGCTGGCGTCCAAGATTCAGCACCCCCGCTTGGGGCCGCGTCTCGATGAACTCCACGCGTCCGGCGACCGACAGGTAGATCGCCCGTTGGTCGAAGGTGTTGGTTGCACGGCACAGCATCGCGCGAAGGTCATCCACTTTCTAAGCGGGCACTGCGACCCAGTACTTGCGACTCTCGTCGCGCATCACGCGATTTTCGCGGGGAGCTCCTTGATGTCTTCGATGTCGCCCTTTGGACAGAGTCTGGAGATCTGCAGGGAGCTCTTATCGGTACCTTTGTTTGAAGGCCGAGATTCGAGTCCAACCTATGGGTCGCGGATACGTACGTTGCTCCTTACTATCCTGCTTGCGCCGTGCATGGGACGGGATACAAAGCGTTCTGCTCCTGGTTGGAGTTCAAGGGAACAATTGGATCCTTGCGAGCGGGAGTGTATTCTCTTCCTTAGAGCTCAGTACGCCGGAACGATTGGGCCCACCCTCACTCTCCGGACACGAGATACGGCATGAAGCACACCGCTTCGGCGGGCCGGATGCCGCAGCGATCCGTGATTGACCGACTCGGGGCCAGGGGGCAGAACTCCGAGACATCCATTCGACCGGGTTGCTCGAAGACATCGGCAAGCTTGCGCGCCACATCAAGACTCGATGCGACGAGCAGATCCGCGATCCGCATCTGAGTGAGCTCATTGGGGAAGCGGCTGGACGGGCGCCTCGTGATGTGACTCCTCCGTCCCGAGCACGAAAGGGTCGACGGCCTCGGTCGGGACACCCACGCGTCAATTGCCAGGACCCCGGCCCGGAGGCCAGGGTCCCGGCAGAGGAAGGAGGAGTTGGCTAGTAGGCCATGGTGTGGACGGCTCCGGATCGCGGGCCGGAGAAGAGCACGGTCATTCCCCACCCCCGGACGCCGATCTGCGGCTCGAGACCGTACGCCAGAGTCGTGCTCGTGACGGCGCCGCCCGCGCCGACCCGACTGCGGACCACCTTTCCGCCGAGGTCGTAGACCACGACGGGCCGCCCGACCAAGTCGAAGGCCAAGTCGATCACGCCCGTGCAGAACTGATTGCGGACGTCCGCGACGAGCACGTCCGCACCTTGGGGCGGGCGCACCCAAATCTCCATGGGCTCGTAGTCCGACTTCTGAGGATGCAGGCGTCCCCACCGCACCCAGGCGTACGCCACGGCATGCGACGACGACACCGCGACTTGAGCGTATCCGGCGCTTCCCGGCCGTACCTCCTGGACGAGGGAGGACACCAGGCCACCCTGCGTGTAGGACCCCATTCGAACACCGCGAAAGCTCCCGGCGAAGTACATGCGGTTCGGATCCGCGGCCAGATCGGGGAAGCCCTCGGGGGCTCGGAGCAATTCCGCGATGCTCCACGTATCGTCGGATTGCACCGTGATCCGTTCGAGATAGGCGGCGCTCCCATCCCGGAGATTGGTGGCGAGAATCTGGAGCGTCCCCTGGAAGGACGTCGTGTCGAACGTCTCGAACCAATCGGTGATTTGATTCCGGCCATCCCGTCGACCGAGGTGCAGCGGCTCGCTCCA
>Ga0114945_10001310_pt1 | contig 15533 bp, 17 predicted proteins | sample OV2TP3_FD_87194 | JGI IMG/M metagenome (GOLD analysis project Ga0114945, IMG submission 87194) | Hot spring microbial communities from Beatty, Nevada to study Microbial Dark Matter (Phase II) - OV2 TP3 | ecosystem: Environmental > Aquatic > Thermal springs > Hot (42-90C) | place: USA: Beatty... | reverse complement strand
GGAATCAGCCGAGGTGCGCGCGAAGATCGGCGAAGCTCAGTATTCCAACGGATTGATTTCCTTTGATGACTGGATTATTATTGAAGACGCTTTGGTCCGGACAAAAAAGAGCTTTCTTGAAGCCCAGGCGGACGCTTTAACCGCCGAAGCCAGTTGGATCCAAGCCAAAGGAAGGATATTGGACGATGAGATTTGAGAAAAGGCGCAAGCTCCTGGTTTTGGGGGCAGTGCTTGTGTTGTTAGGGATATGGGCGACATCCAAGACCCAGGGAGTCAAAGGGTCGGTTGTAGAAGAGATCAAACCCAGCCGAGGAGACATAGAGATTCTTATCGCGACAACCGGCACGGTTCAACCACAGAATCGTTTGGAAATAAAGCCTCCCATTAACGGCCGTATCGAGGAGGTGCTTGTCCAAGAAGGAGATCGTATCAAAAAAGGTCAAATTGTGGCTTGGATGAGCTCAACGGAAAGGGCCGCTCTTCTTGATGCGGCACGGGCTGAGGGTGAGGAGGTCTTACAGTATTGGGAAGAAGCCTATAGGCCAACGCCTTTAATAGCGCCCATCGATGGAAGCGTGATCGTCCGTGCTGTTGAGCCGGGGCAGACAGTTACCTCAAATGATCCGGTGGCGGTTTTATCCGATCGGCTGATCGTTAAAGCACAAGTTGATGAGACAGACGTGGCACGCGTCAAAACAGGACAAAAGGCTGTCGTGAGCCTGGATGCTTATCCCCGGGAAAAAGTAGCCTTAAGAGTAAACCACATCTCTTATGAATCCAGACTTGTCAATAACGTAACGATTTACGAGGTCGATATCCTGCCTGAGGAGATCCCTGGTGTTTTTCGTTCGGGGATGACTGCTAATGTCAATATCACGGAAGAAAGCCGTCAAAATGTTCTGCGTCTGCCCTCGAGGGCGGTACGGCGCGAAAAAGACGGAATGTTTGTCATTCTTAAAGAGACCGAGCGAAAAAGACCCAAGCTGCGTAAGATCGATACCGGCATTTCCAATGAGGAGTACATAGAAATCATCAGTGGTCTCAATGAACAGGACATTGTTGTCATGGAGAGACCGGGCGCTGCCTTACCGAGAAAAAGCGCTGCCGGAAGCAATCCTTTTATGCCCTCCGGCGTCCGGCGTAACCGATAATATCATCATGATTCAATTAAAGAATATTAACAAAATCTACAAAACCGATAAAGTATCGTTTCAGGCTCTTCATGATATCAGCCTTACCATTGAGCAAGGAGAATTTCTGGCCATCATGGGCCCATCGGGCTCAGGCAAGTCCACCCTGCTCCATATTTTAGGATTCTTGGACAAACCGGACTCGGGTTCATACATCATCTATGACAAGGAAATCACTCGTTTAAGTGAGCGGGAACTGGCCCGCCTGCGTAATCATCTGGCTGGATTTGTTTTTCAGCAGTTCCATCTTCTTCCCAGGACAACGGCTTTGGATAATGCCTATCTTCCGCTAATTTACGCCGGACAAAGATTGGAACAGCAGAAGGCCCGGCTAAAGCTGAAAGAGGTCGGGCTGGCCCACCGGCAACATCATAAGCCCAACGAGATGTCCGGAGGTGAGCAGCAAAGGGTGGCCATCGCCCGCGCCCTCGTGAATGACCCTCTTATTTTATTTGCCGACGAACCAACGGGAAATCTGGATACTCAAAGCGAGAAAGAAATTATTAATATTTTGGAGGGACTAAACAGCGATGGAAAGACAATCCTTATGGTTACCCACGAGAAAGAGATTGCCGATCATGCCAAACGTATTATTTTCATGCGTGACGGCAAAATTATCTCTGATGAGCGCAAAAACGACAACGCTCATTCGGAAGAATCAAAAAAGGGCTTTCTTAAATCGAGGGAACGAATGGAATCCGTTTTGCATTCAACTGCTTCAGCACAGGCAGGATTCCCCGATCATCTGCGCCAGGCGCTTCAGGCCGTTCTCTCGCACAAGGTGCGGGCCTTTCTTTCGATGCTGGGGATTTTGATCGGGGTTGCGGCCGTGATCGCGATGCTGGCGTTAGGGGAAGGGGCAAAAGCTTCGATTGAAGCGCGTCTGGCATCCCTGGGGTCGAATTTGCTTTCGGTAAGATCGCGTTCTGTAAGAATAGGAGGCGTTGCTTTGGAAACAGGAATGGCGACGCGTTTGACGGCTAAAGATGCCGAGGCCATTGCGAAGCTGCCGTCGGTCAAGATGGTTTCCCCAAATATCAATGGCAGAATACAGGCTGTCTACAGCGGTCGAAATTGGAATACCCGCCTGGAAGGCGTAGGCGTCAATTATGAAACGATGCGTGCTTCCAGGCCCGTACTAGGGCGTTTTTTCACGGAAGATGAATGGAGAAGCCGTGGGAAGGTCGCTCTCTTAGGCTTGACAGTTGCCGAAGAATTATTTGGAGAAAATAACCCCATTGGTGCGGTCATCAAGATCAACAGGATCAATTTTGAGGTGATCGGCGTCCTTCCTGAGAAAGGCTCCAGCTCCTGGAGGGATCAGGATGATGTGGTCATTATTCCGCTGACAACGGCCATGTATAGGGTTCTGGGTGAGGAATATCTGGATAGTATTGATGTAGAAATTCGAGGGCCGGCGTTTATGGAACAGGCCCAGAAAGAAATTAAAGAGCTTATGATCCGCAGGAAACGCTTAACGGACGAAACCAAGGGAAATATTGATATTCGCAATATGTCCGAAATACAGGAAACATTAGCCAGCACGACTAGAACGATGAGCTGGCTTTTAGGATCGATTGCCGTCATTTCTCTTATGGTCGGTGGGATCGGAATTATGAATATTATGCTAGTTTCCGTGACCGAACGCACTAAAGAAATTGGGCTCCGTAAAGCGATCGGGGCGCGGGCCGAGGATATTATGACGCAGTTTCTAATTGAATCGGTTGTCATGACTATCGGCGGAGGATTGATGGGAATTGCTTTAGGGGCAGGGGCTGCAACCATTCTATCTGTTGCAGCCGGATGGACGACAAAGGTCTCCTTATCCGCGGTCGTCTTGGCAACAATGTTCTCTATCGGTGTCGGGATGATTTTTGGTCTCTGGCCGGCTAGACAGGCCTCGAAACTTAATCCTATTGAAGCCCTGCGTTATGAGTAGTATTATAAAAGGGCTTTCTCTTCCAACAACTTACAATTACAAGAGGAAACATGGTTAAAAATTCCTCCCCTTTACCCCCTAGAGGGAAAAACAACACCTCTTTAGGGGGTTTGATCCTTCAGCAAATGGAATTAGGCCCCATGCAAAATTTTCTTTATTTCCTGGGAGATCCTCTCACCCGGGAGATTGCCGTGGTGGATCCTGCGTGGGACGTCGATTTCTTGAGGAAAGAGGCCAAACGCCAAGATTTAAAGATCACCTGTGTTTTACTGACCCATGGCCACCCGGATCATGTCAATGGGCTCGAGGAGCTTTTGTCAACTCACAATGTCCCGGTGTACGTCTCCCAGCACGAAGCTCCCATCTTCAAACCAAAGGGCAAAAACATCCGGGATGTGCATCCTCATGAAAAATTAAAAATCGGCGGGCTTGAGATCGAATGCCTGCACACCCCCGGGCATTCGCCGGGTTGTCAGTGCTTCTGGGTGCAGGGGCAATTGATTTCCGGCGACACCCTCTTTATCGACGGCTGCGGACGCTGCGACCTCCCCGGGAGCGACCCGGCGCAAATGCACGATTCCCTTTATAACACCATCTTGAAACTCCCGGATTCCACCCTCATTTATCCCGGACATAACTACGGTCCCTTCCCTTCTGATACCCTCGCCAACCAGAAGAAAACAAACCCTTACCTTCAGTGTCACAATCTGCAGGAATTCTTGGAAGAACGGATGGGGATCTCGTTGTAAAAAATTTTAGGCAGACCGTCAGGCAGGCCTGCCCGCCGATTGAACAGAATGGCAGGCGGGTTTGAACCCATCAAAAAGGGCCTTGCGGATAATCCAGCGATACATCCGAAAAGGCAAAAACTTTCGTAAGGAGTAAAGCATTCGTCCTTCTTGATCGGGCATATTGCGAAAGGGCGGATTCTTTGCGGCCATGAGCCTTTCAACGAGCGCTGCCACATTCTCGGGATCTTTTGTGCACCGATCCACGTAGGCCATTATTTTTTTCAAGAGAAAATGGGAGGCAGCGAAATAAGGGCTTTCTGGATTTGAAAAATTTTTACCGTAACGCGCGTTGTCATAAAAAATTGGGGTCCGGTAGGTCCCTGGCTCAACCAGAAGGACGTCAATCCCAAAGAGCTTCAGTTCATAGTGGAGGCTTTCGGAGAATCCTTCCAGAGCCCATTTGCTGGCGTTGTAAGCGCCTAAGGCGGGCGTGGCTTGGATTCCGGCCAGGCTCGAGATGTTGATGATTTTTCCTTGATGCCGAGGGCGCATCAGGGGAATCACCGCACGGATCATATTCTGTACCCCGAAGAAATTGGTTTCCATCTGCTGGCGGATTTCCTTTTCCGTCAAGTCCTCGAAAAATCCCCCCAGCCCGTAGCCGGCGTTATTGACCAGCGCATCCAAATATCCGACTTGATCGGAAATAAAATCGACAACCGATTGGATCGAATTCTTGTCTGTTACATCCAACGCCAGAACGCTGACTTTGCCTCCCCGCTTTTTGACTTCCTCAAAGAGCGCTTCTTTCTTATGCAAATCGCGCATCGTGGCAAAGACCCGATGGCCTGCCCCCGCCAGCCTTGCCGCCGTCAGGAGCCCAAATCCGCTGGAGGTCCCGGTTAAGAGGATGATTTTAGGATTAAGACTCTGATTCATTGAATCGTAGGTCATGAGCCATGGGTCCTGCGTCTTGCGTCTTGGGACACACGACGCAAGACACAAAACGCACGACTATTGAATCCAACGAAATCACTTAATAGTCCTCTGAATCAAAAGACAATCGACTAGAGTCAACGCGATCATCGCCTCCACAACCGGCACAACGCGCGGGCAGATGCAGGGGTCATGGCGGCCTTTCACTTGAATGGTGGTTTTTTCGTGGGAGGTCGTGACAGTCTCTTGGAGCTTGGGAATCGAGGAAGGCGGTTTGACCGCGACCCGTAGGACAACATCCTCTCCTGTTGAGATTCCTCCGAGGATGCCGCCCGCGTGGTTTGTTTTCATGCGCACCTTGCCCTTTTCAAAAGTGAAAAGATCATTGGCTTCCGAGGCCCGCATCTTTGTCAACTCAAAGCCAGAACCGATTTCAATGCCTTTAATAGTCCCGATGGACATCAACCCTAAGGCCAGGCGTGCACCCAATTTATCAAAAACCGGATCCCCCAACCCCGGCGGACAGCCTTTCACCACGGCCTCAACGATTCCACCCAGCGAATCGCTGTTTTTGCGGGCCTCTTCTATTTTCTGGATCATCACTTCCGCCTGCTCCATGTCCGGGGCACGGACCATGTTTTTTTCAATAACAGACAGATCAATCTTTTTGGCGTAAATTCCTCCGACCGCCAGCGTATAGGCGATAATCCGGACACCCTCTTTAAGTAAAATCTTTTTAGCGACCGCACCCGCCGCCACACGGCAGGCGGTCTCGCGGCCCGAGGCGCGGCCCCCTCCCCGATAATCCCGGAAACCGTATTTCATCCAATAAGAGTAATCGGCGTGTCCGGGACGAAAGGCGTCCTTCAAATTCTCATAATCCTTGGACCTTTGATCTTCGTTGCGGATGAGCATGGCCAATGCGGTGCCGGTTGTTTTCCCCTCGAAGACGCCGGATAGGATCTCCGCTCTATCCGATTCTTTCCGCTGGGTGGTGATGGAACTCTGGCCCGGCCGACGGCGATCAAGCTCTGCTTGAATATCGGCCTCAGTTAAGGGGAGCCCCGGTGGCACTCCATCAATCACCACGCCAATTGCCGGGCCGTGGCTTTCCCCGAAGGTCGTGATCTTAAACAATTGTCCATAAGAATTCCCTGACATGGGGTCTCCTCTCTTTAAATCTTCAAAGCTCGTCCAACCGCTAGGACTCTTCGCTACCGTATGGATAAATCGCTATGACATTCCTTGGCAAGGATCACCTAAATAGAATCGGTATCCTACTCGTTCATCTGGCATCCGTAGGTTTCGATGAAGATTTTATTGTTTGGCTTTTATTGATACTGCTAAATTGGGTACGTTTCCTTGAATTTTCCTCAGCACATTTTCTCTTTAATTCTCTTTAAAAGAGTTATTAACTTCTTGTTTCTTGTTTTCCCATTCGGTTTTACCAAAATAATAAACTCCTACCGTGTCAATTACTTCTTCAGTATTTTTAATAAGAGAAAGTATATTCTCGTCTTTTATGTATATTTGTTCATTCACTAGAAGTTATCCCATAAATTCACGATGATATAAACCGTTTAAGGATCATCATGGCAAAGGCCATGTGGATCAATCCGGTGAAAATAACATGAGAACGTTCGTAACGGACAACCAGCCGCCTGAAATTTTGCAGCCAGGCGTTGGTGCGTTCAATAATCCAACGATTGCCGTAACGCCTAAGATGCCGCCCGTCTTGATGCGTCGCCTTGGTATTGTTTTCTCTGGCCGGGATGATGGGCAGCATCCCGCGGTTTTCAATCAATTGCCGCGCCTTATTGCTGTCATAGCCTTTGTCCGCAATCAAGCGTTCCGGCTGAACCTTTTTGCCAGGAATATCCAGAGAATCCAACGTCGCCTCCAACAGTTTGACCTCAGAAGGAGAGGCCGATTCAACATGCAATCCAATCGGCGTCCCACGGCCATCGACCATGAGCATCAGCTTCGTTCCTTTCCCGCGTTTCGTTTTGCCGACGAGTTTGCCCCCTTTTTAGCGCTGCTAAATGTCCCAGCTACAAAGCATTCATTCCATCGCAACTTATCTTTGTCTTCCAATTCCGCCAAGAACGCTCGCCATAACTTTTCCAGCACACCGTTCTCTGCCCATATTTTAAGCCGCCGATGGACAGTGCTCTTGGCTCCGTATATCTTGGGAAGCGCCAGCCAAGGGGAGCCTGTCCACAAAATCCACAGGATTCCTTCAAAACATTTACGATCATCTACTGGCTTGCGACCTCTGCGACTCTTCTTCTTCCAAGGAATTTTCCTTGGAGGAATGACCTTCTTGGCTCTTTTCCATTGGTCATCGGTTAATCCATCCCAGCTCATATTCTCCTCCCGGTTAGATTTTGAGAATATTTTAGCGCTGGTTTTGATTTATTCGTTGGGCATTCTTAAATATCTTTCATCGGGTAATTATGGGATAACTTCTAATCTAATCACACAGATCTAAAAATTCCTCCCGGCTCAATCCAGCCTGAGCAATAATGCCGCGCAAGGTTCCTCTGCTAATTTCTTTATGGTTGGGGATGGTCAGCCGGCGATGCGGCGGATCCTGCCGCCGCAAAATGATATGGCTGCCCGTTTGATGATCAAAGGTATAGCCGAGTTTAGCGAGAATCTTAACAAGATCTTTGCCGGAAACAACCGGTAATTTAAGCATAAACCTCAATGACTTCTTCGGAAATAGACGGAGGGATGGGTTCATTGTGTTTCTTCAGACTGGCTAAATACCCCTCAATGGCGTCTTTGATATTTGCGACAGCCTCTTTGCGGGTTTTGCCTTGTGAAATGCACCCGGGCAGAGAAGGACATTCTGCCACAAAAACTCCATCTTCATCCTCTTCAATAATAATTCGGAATCGCATAATTTTTCACCTCCATGGTAATTATAACATAAATAATGACGCCGGCAGATGTCCCCTTTTCTTCTTCTCTCGGCACAAATCGTAAAGACGAACTAACGATCCACGAATCACGCGTCCGTCACCGCGCCCTCGGAGGCTGAGCGCACGGCCTTGCGGTACTTGCTGAGGACGCCATACGTATACCGCGATTGGGGTGGCTTCCAGCTCTTTAGCCTTTTTTTGATTTCGGTTTGAGGGATGTTCAAATTGATTTCCCGTTTGATCGCATCGATCGTGATCGAATCGCCTGTCTTGACAATGGCAAGGGCCCCGCCCACATAGGCCTCCGGCGTAATGTGCCCAACGACAAAGCCGTGACTTCCCCCCGAGAAGCGTCCATCCGTGATCAACGCCACGTCTTTCCCCAATCCCTTGCCCATGACCGCGGAGGTGGGGCTCAGCATCTCCCGCATCCCGGGCCCGCCTTTAGGGCCCTCATAACGGATCACGATCACATCGCCTTTCTTGACGGTCCCATCCAGAATCTTTTTGAGGGCCTCTTCTTCCGAGTCAAAGACGCGCGCCCGCCCCGTGAAATGGGTCCCTTCTTTTCCAGAGATTTTGGCGACCGCGCCTTCGGGGGCAAGATTTCCATACAGAATCACCATGTGACTCTCTTTCTTGATAGGATCGCTTAAAGGTCGAATGATCTTTTGTCCCGGAGGATAATCTTTTGCATCCGACAAGTTCTCTCGAAGGGTCTTTCCAGTGACGGTTAAACAATCACCGTGGAGGAGTCCGGCTTCAAGAAGCGTCTTCATTAAAGGCAGGATCCCTCCGATTGTGACCAGCTCGGCCATCACATAACGGCCGCTTGGCTTTAAATCCGCCAAGACCGAAACCCTTTTGCCGATCCGCGTGAAATCAGCGAGCGTGAGCTTGACACCCACCGAATGGGCCATCGCCAAAAGATGCAAAATAGAATTGGTGGATCCGCCCAGCGCAATGACCACGGTGATGGCATTATCAAAAGCCTTTTTGGTCATAATGTCCTTGGGCCGGATTCCTTGTTGGATCAAATGCAGGACCGCCTCGCCGGCTTTAATACAGTCTTGCTCCTTTTCCGCGGAGATAGCCGCTTGGGCGGAGCTGTTGGGCAGGCTCATGCCCAGCGCCTCAATCGCCGAGGCCATGGTGTTGGCGGTGTACATCCCCCCGCACGATCCGGGCCCGGGGATGGCACAGGACTCGATAGCTTTTAATTCCTGACTGTCGATTGTGTGATGCGCGTAAGCGCCCACCGCCTCGAAAACGGAAACGATGTCCACGTTTTTCTCCCGATGACATCCCGGAAGAATGGTGCCGCCGTAGACGAAAACCGATGGACGGTTGAGCCGGGCCATCGCCATGACACACCCGGGCATATTTTTATCACAGCCGCCGATGGCAACCAGCCCATCAAATCCCTCGCAGGCCGCGACCGTCTCCACGGAATCGGCAATGACCTCCCGGGAAACCAAAGAATATTTCATCCCCTCGGTTCCCATGGAAATCCCGTCGGAGACCGTGATCGTTCCAAAGATCACCGCCTTTCCTCCGGATTGATCCACGCTGGAAGCCGCTTTCTGGGCGAGCTTATCGATGTGCATGTTGCAGGGAGTCACCATGCTCCAGGTGGAGACCACACCGATCTGGGGCTTGAAAAAATCTTCGTCCTTAAAGCCGACCGCGCGTAGCATCGCCCGGCTGGGCGCGCGCTCGTAGCCATCGGTGATGATGGAAGAAAAAGGTCGAGGGGTCTTTTTATAATCGATTGTTTTCATTTTAGCCATGGTTTTGAGATTTGAATTTTCCTTTCGTAGGTTGTTATTTTATCATGAAATTGCAAACTCCATCCAATCGAATCCAAGCCCTTCAGCAGACACTCCTTCGCAAAAGGAGGAATCTCGAATGAATATCTTTTCCCGGTGGGCCCGCAAACCCTTTGGGCCGGCAGATCGGCCGTCATCTTCCCGCTGGGATTTTGCAAGACATCGTGGAAAAGCTCTTCGATCTCACTCGTTTTGAGCGTCACAACGAGGATCCCGTTTTTGATGCAGTTGTTATAAAAGATCTCGGCGAAGCTGGGGGCCAGGAGGACTTTGAAGCCGTAGTCGGTTAAAGCCCAAACCGCGTGCTCGCGGCTGGAGCCGCACCCAAAATTATCCCGGGTTAAAAGCACGGTGGCCTGCCGGAAGGGCGCTTGATTCAAAACAAAATCTGGATTCTCCTGAGTCCCCTCGTAATCGAGGTAACGCCATTCGTGAAAAAGATGCTGGCCAAATCCCGTCCGTTCGATCGCCCGTAAAAATTGCTTGGGGATGATGGCGTCGGTATCCACATTGATACGGTCTAAGGGGGCGACGACTCCGGTATGGGTTGTGAAAGGTTGCATGTTACCTCAAATACTTCCTCACATCCGTGATATGGCCTTCCAGAGCCGCGGCGACCGCCATCAGCGGGCTCATCAAATGCGTCCGTCCCCCCGGGCCTTGCCGGCCTTCGAAATTGCGGTTGCTCGTCGAGGCGCAGCGTTCGCCCTTTTTAAGCTGATCGTCATTCATCCCCAGACACATGGAACATCCGGAATAACGCCACTCAAAACCGGCGTCCTTAAAAATTTTATCCAGCCCTTCTTCCTCTGCCTGACGACGGACACGATCGGATCCTGGAACAACAATTCCCTGAACTTTAGGAGAAATCTTATGACCTTGGGCAATATGGGCCGCCAGACGCAAATCTTCGAGACGGGCATTGGTGCAGGACCCGATAAAGACCTTATCAATGCCAATCGAATTCAGCGCAGTGCCGGGTTTAAGATCCATATACGTCAGAGCGTTGATCGCGGCCTGTCTTTCCAGGGGGTTGGAGAACTCCTGGGGATCCGGGACCGCACCATCGATAGCGGTGACCTGTCCCGGGCTGGTTCCCCAAGTCACCTGGGGTTTAATCTCCTCTGCCTTCAAATGAACCTCTTTGTCAAATCGGCTGTCGGCATCGCTTTTGAGCTGCTGCCAAAAATCCAGGGCCTCCTCCCATTGGGCGCCCTTCGGAGCAAACGGCCGGCCTTCCAAATAGCGAAAGGTAATTTCATCCGGGGCAATCATCCCCGCCCGGGCGCCCGCTTCGATGCTCATATTACAAATGGTCATTCGGCCTTCCATGCTCAAGCGGCGGATGGTTGAGCCGGCATATTCCACGACATAACCGGTTGCGCCGGCGGTGCCGATTTGGCCGATCAAGTACAAAACAACGTCCTTGGCGGTGATTCCAAATCCCAGCCGGCCGTCGACCGCAATCAACATGGATTTGGCTTTATTCTGCTGCAAGGTCTGAGTGGCCAAGACATGCTCCACTTCAGAGGTGCCGATGCCAAAGGCCAGCGCGCCAAAGGCCCCGTGGGTTGAGGTGTGCGAATCTCCGCAGACAATCACCATCCCCGGCTGGGTGAGCCCCATCTCCGGGCCAATCACATGGACGATGCCCTGATGTTCGCTTTGAAAATCGTACAGGGTGATTCCGAACTCTTGACAGTTCCGGGACAACGTCTCCATCTGAATCCGGGAGACCTCGGGGATCCGCGACCAGTCCTTGGTCCTCGTGGAGACGTTGTGATCCATAGTCGCAAAGGCCTTGTGCGGAGCGCGGACGGATCTTTTCGTGACGCGCAGCCCTTCAAAGGCCTGTGGGGAAGTCACCTCGTGGACGAGGTGGAGATCCACATAGATGAGTGCGGTCGCGCCGGGAATTTCGTGCACCAAATGGTCGTCCCAGATTTTTTCATACAGTGTTTTGCTCATAGGAGTTTTTTGACTCTATGGGGGGCTGGCCCCGACGCCCGTCGGGGCCAGCCCCTCTATTTATGAATTCTTCGCCAACTTTCTCAGAACCATCGGCAAAATCCCTCCATTGCGGTAATAGTCAATCTCAACCGGCGTATCGATCCGCAGGATCGCGGAAAATTCCCTGCGTGTTCCTTCAGGCGAGGTCGCCACTACGGTTATTTCTTGGCGGGGTTGAATACGGTCGTTGATCCCTAAGAAATCAAAGGTCTCATCCCCTTTGAGCCCTAGCGATTGAATGGATTCGCCCTCTTTAAATTCTAAAGGCAAAACCCCCATCCCCACCAGATTGCTGCGATGGATCCGTTCGTAACCTTGCGCCAAAACGACTTGGACACCCAAAAGGCTCGTCCCCTTGGCCGCCCAGTCGCGGCTGGATCCGGCGCCATACTCTTTTCCGGCCAGAACAACAAGAGGGGTCTTATCTTTCTTATACAAAAGTGAGGCGTCATAAATACTCATCTTTTTGTTCTCGGGGAAATAAACCGTCCAGGAACCTTCGCTTCCCGGTACTAGAAGATTTCTCAAACGGATATTGGCAAACGTGCCCCGGGTCATCACTCGGTCGTTCCCCCGGCGGCTGCCATAGCTGTTGAAATCCACCGGATTTATCCCTTGCTCTTTTAGATAGATTCCCGCAGGGCTATTCTCGGCAATGCCGCCCGCCGGCGAAATGTGATCGGTGGTGATGGAATCTCCTAGCATAACCAAAACGCGGGCCCCCTTAATTTCTGCAATGGCCATTGGTTTCTCCGGGATGTTTTCAAAAAATGGCGGCTCCTGAATATAAGTGCTCGTCTCCTTCCATTCATACAGATCAGCGAGCTTGGTTTGGATCTGATTCCAATTTTCGTCGCCCTTTAAAACATTCTTATACCCGGCCCGGAAGAGTCTGGGTTTAAGAACCTTGGAAATAATTGCCTTAATCTCTTCTTGGCTGGGCCAAAGATCCTTGAGATAAACATCCTGACCTTTTTTGTCTTTTCCCAAAGGCTCTTGGGTTAAATCCATATCGATCCGGCCGGCCAAGGCATAGGCCACAACGATCGGAGGACTTGCCAGATAACTGGCCTTGGTCAGCGGATTGATGCGCCCTTCAAAATTTCGGTTCCCGCTTAAGACACTCACCGCCACCAGATCCGCGGCTTGAACAGCCTCGGCCACGTTCTCCGGCAGAGGCCCGCTATTGCCGATGCAGGTTGTGCAGCCGTAACCGACCAGATGAAATCCCAGCTTTTCTAAATAGGGCATCAAACCCGCTTCTTTCAGATAATCATACACCACCCGAGAACCCGGGGCAAAGCTCGTCTTCACATAGCTTTTCGGACGCAGTCCCTTAGCCACTGCATTTTTTGCCAGAAGCGCAGCCCCAATCAAAACCGTGGGGTTAGAGGTATTCGTGCAACTCGTGATGGCCGCAATGACAACCGCGCCGTGCGTGATCGGTGTCGGTCGGCCATTCTTGACGATTCCTCGTTTGCTAAAATCTTCCTCCTTCAGCCCGAAGCCGCCCTCGGATTCCGGCTGCTTGAGGATACTGTGGAATTTCGTTTTGATTTCGGACAGCGACACTCGATCCTGCGGTCTTTTGGGTCCGGCCAGACTGGGCATGACCATGGACAAATCCAGCTCCAGATTTTCCGTAAATTCCGGTTCGGTTCCTGAGCTTGAGTAAAACATCCCCTGTTCTTTCATATACCGTTCGATCAGATCCACCTCGCCTGAGGAACGACCCGTCATTGTGTAGTAGGAAAGGGTTTCTTGATCGACCGGAAAGAATCCGATCGTGGCTCCATATTCGGGCGCCATATTGGCGATCGTGGCCCGATCCGGCAGACTCAGATGATTCAAACCTTCTCCAAAAAACTCCACAAATTTTCCAACGACCCCTCTCTTGCGCAGGATCTGGGTGATGGTCAAGACCAGATCCGTGGCGGTTGCTCCTTCCCGGAGCCCTCCCGTCAGTTTAAAACCAACAACCTCCGGGGTGAGCATATAAATCGGCTCCCCCAGCATCACCGCCTCGGCCTCAATCCCCCCCACACCCCAGCCCACCACACCCAATCCATTGATCATCGTGGTATGGCTGTCGGTCCCGACCAAACTGTCCGGAAAAACGAGTGTGTGTCGGCCGAGTCTTTTTTTCATGACCCCTTTGGCAAGATATTCCAGATTCACCTGATGCACGATGCCAGTGGCCGGCGGAATCACGCGGAAATTTTTAAAAGCCTTCTGACCCCATTTGAGAAATTCGTAACGCTCGAGGTTGCGTTCGAATTCCTTTCGGGCGTTGATTGCAAAGGCCTTGGTAGTCCCGAAGCTGTCCACTTGGACCGAATGATCAATCACCAAATCGCAGGGAACCTGAGGGCTGATTTTCCGGTAATCCCCTCCCTGGCGTTTCATCGCCCAGCGCATGGCCGCCAGATCCACCACACAGGGAACTCCGGTGAAATCCTGCAGAATCACTCGAGCCGGTTTAAAAGCGATTTCGGTTCTCTGAGGGGCGCAGGGCGCCCAGTCCGCGATTTTTTGAATATCGTTCAAGGTGATCTGATAATCATCATAATTGCGCAAAGCACTCTCTAAAAGGACCTTCAGAGAAAAAGGAAGCTTCTCGTTCAAGGAAAGCCCCAACCGGCGCAACTGTGATAATTTAAAAAATTTAAAGGAACCCGTCCTTCCTTTTAATGTTTTGATGGCTAACCGGTTATCGAAAGCTCGGCTCATGAGACCTGCTCCTTTTCATCGTTGAAAGAGATCCCTCGTCACTTCGTTCCTCCCCGGCCCGCCAATTGCGCTGAAAGCCGGGGCGGGCGGGATGAAAGGTCGGGTAAAAACTCCCCGACCTCTCAAAAAATTATAAGGAATCTGTCCGATCAAGTCAATCCATGATTGTTCTTTGGGAATATCATTCCAAGAGAGCTTATTTCAAAAATTCGCTTGAAATCCAATCGGTTTAAAGTTAATATGAGCCCTCGAGGGAATTGATATGATGTTTTCCGATGGCTTATCCTTCAAGTTTGACAGTCAAGACAAAGTTTGATAGAGTGAAGTTCTCTTCATAAATTCTAACAACAGGAGGTTTTCTCATGGCTCATGTGGTGACGGAACCCTGTGTGAAATGCCGCTACACCGATTGTGTAAGCGTGTGTCCGGTGGATTGTTTTCATGAAGATGCCGAAATGCTGGTCATAGATCCAGCGGTTTGCATTGACTGCGGGGCGTGTATTCCCGAATGCCCTGTTCAAGCCATCTATACTGAGGAGGATGTTCCGGAAAAATGGAAAAGTTACACGGCCTTAAACCGCGACCGATCCCCTCAGCTTCCCGTCATCACCCAGAAAAAAGAACCGCTGGCGAAAGACCGACCGCCCAAATGAACCTCTCACAGAAAAATACAGGCAGGCCTGCCTGCCAAATCAGGTGACAATGGGCAGGCCTCTTTAAGGAAATCGAAAAGGAGTGCGGGATGGCTGTCACCTCAGATTTCTATAAGACGATCCCGGATCTTCCCGACAAAATCACCCACAAGAAGAAAAAACCCAAACTGCTTGCGGTTGTTGACGAAAATAGTTGTACGGGCTGCCAGGTCTGTATTCCCTTCTGCCCGGTGGATTGCATTGAGCCAGTCCCTAAAGAAAAATACAATATCCCCATTCCTCCCGTCCAGATCCGATACAATGAATGCATCGGCTGCCAGATCTGTGCTCGGGTGTGCACAAAATTAACCTGGGATGCCATTCGCATGGAACCCACCGAAAAAGTTGAGAAGGATTTTAACATCGCCATCACCGAAAGTTTCATCCCGCCCCCAAATCCTCCCCCCAATATAACTCCCGAAGCCAAGTGAGGTTTTTCCCATGTGGTTTTTTATGATTTTATGCTACGCCTTGACGCTCGTTGTATTTTGTATGCTCGCCTTAAGCGGCCTTCAAGGTTATTTGGGTTTTGAGGTCTTTAAAGCCTCT
>Ga0114945_10001308_pt1 | contig 15537 bp, 18 predicted proteins | sample OV2TP3_FD_87194 | JGI IMG/M metagenome (GOLD analysis project Ga0114945, IMG submission 87194) | Hot spring microbial communities from Beatty, Nevada to study Microbial Dark Matter (Phase II) - OV2 TP3 | ecosystem: Environmental > Aquatic > Thermal springs > Hot (42-90C) | place: USA: Beatty... | reverse complement strand
CGGGGAGGTCCACCCGAGCCCTTTCATCCGGGCCTCGGCCGGGAGCGTCCGCTGGGCGAGCCCGGTGGCGATCTACCGCACCCATCCGCTCTTCCGGGCGCTGCGGGATCCGGAGCGGCTCCGCGGGCGGTGCGGCCGCTGCCCCTTCCGGGCGGTCTGCGGCGGCTCCCGGGCGCGCGCCTTCACCGTGACCGGCGACCCCCTCGCCGAAGACCCCCTCTGTCTCTTCACCCCGTGCCCCGACCCCCTCGAGGAGCCCGCCCCACCCCTTCCTTAATAAATAAGGCTCTTCCTGAAGTCGTGTGGGCGAGGCCGGCTGCCGGGGGTTCCCGCTCGCTCAGCCGGGCTCCCTAGTGGCCGTAGCTAGCTCGGGCGGGGCTCCGCGCGACCCCCCATCCCGTCGCGCCGCGGGGCCGGGCGGCCTCACGGCGCTCCCCACAGGGGCTCCGCCCCTCTGGCGCTCGCTCCGCTCGCTGCCACCCCGGACCCAAGGGGGCGGGCCCCCCTTGGTAACCCCCTGGGCTGGGGCCCCTGCCCCATCCCCCGGAGGGGGAGTCCGTCCCGGGCCCGACCAGAGGTCAGCGGTGCCGGGCCGGCGCGCTCCGCCCCGCCCTGCGCTGCGCACGGCCACACGGCTCGCCCGGAATTCGCTCGCCGGGAACCCCCGGCCGGGCCCCTCACCCACTCGAAAGCCGGAAGAACCATAAATGAAAGAGGGCCCCTGCTCGCGGGGCGGATGACCGTCAAGGGGACAGTGGGGCAGGGGTGCCCCACTTCTCGCCAGGAGCCCGGTCCTCGGCAGACTGAGATTATCCATTATCTGCGGTGACTTGCCTCTCCGCCCCGCATTGGCAAGGAGCTTGCACCTTCTTTCACAAGGAGATTCGACAGTATTTTCCGAGGATCACGCAGCGCCCCGGGACAGCGCGAGGCGACCCCGGAGGCAACACAGTAAAGGAGAGACCGATGAAGAGCCGCTGGTTCCGACTGACCGTGATCGCCGTCGCCCTGGCCGGCGCCGGGGCGTACCTGAGCCTGACCGGCGCCCGGCCGCTCCCGCCGTCCGAGCCGATCGCCGCCCCCCTCACGGCGCCGCCCGCGGTGCCGACGCCGCTCGCGCGCACCGCTCCGGCGAGGCTGCTGGTGGAGCTCGAGACGGTCGAGCTTCAGGGGCGGCTGGCCGACGGCGTCGAGTACCGCTTCTGGACCTTCGGCGGCACCGTCCCCGGCCCGTTCATCCGGGCCCGAGTCGGCGACACCATCGAGCTGCGCCTGACCAACCGGGCGGACAGTGAGTTCCCCCACTCCATCGACCTCCACGCGGTGACCGGGCCGGGCGGCGGCGCGATGGCGACCCAGGTCGGGCCGGGCCAGACCGGGGGGTTCACCTGGAAGGCCCTGAACCCCGGCCTCTACGTCTACCACTGCGCCACCCCGCACATCGGGGCCCACATCGCCAACGGGATGTACGGGCTGATCCTGGTCGAGCCCGAGGGCGGGCTGTCGCCGGTGGACCGCGAGTACTACGTCATGCAGGGGGAGTTCTACACGATGCCCGGGGCCGGGCCGCTCCGTCTCTTCTCGTACGAGAAGGCCCGGTCCGAGCAGCCGGACTACGTCGTCTTCAACGGCCGGGTCGGCGCGCTGGACGGGGAGCGGGCGCTCCATGCGAAGGTCGGCGAGACCGTCCGGCTCTACGTCGGCAACGGCGGCCCCAACCTGGTCTCCTCCTTCCACGTGATCGGGGAGGTCTTCGACGCCGTCTACCCCGAGGGCGCCATGGGGAGCGGGCCCCAGCGGAACGTCCAGACCACGCTCATCCCCGCCGGCGGCGCGGCGATCGTGGAGTTCCGCGTGGAGGTGCCGGGGACCTACCGGCTCGTGGACCACAGCATCTTCCGGGCGGTCGAGAAGGGCGCGATGGCCGAGCTGGTCGTCACGGGGCCCGAGGCCCCCGGGATCTTCGCGCCCCTGCCGTAGGCCGAGAGGAGGCTGCCATGCTGCACTGGATGTGGGAGGCGTGGGGCACGACGGCGCTGATGCTCTTCTACGGGAGCATGGTCCTCGTGCCCATCATCCTGACGATCCGCTGGCTGGTCACCACGGGCGCCCGAGGGGCGCGGGCCGAGGCGCCTCTCGAGATCCTGAGGCGGCGCTACGCCCTGGGCGAGCTCAGCCGCGAGGAGTACGAGGTCCGGCGTCAGGATCTGCGGGCGTAGGGGACCGGCAAGCCCTCCGCCCGGACGTCGAGCGGCGGCTCAGCGGGCGGTGCGGAGGGCCGAGACGCCCGGGAGGCCGCGGCGGTCCACGGCCTCGAGGAGGGCGTCCAGGATCCGGCGCGCCAGGCCGGGGCCGCGGGTGATGAACCCGGTGAAGTAGCCGACCGCGTCCGCCCCGGTCTCCAGCGCCTGCAGGGCCTTGGCCGGCGTGTCGATCCCCCCGGTCGCGATCAGCCCGAACCCCGGCCCGAAGCCCTCGCGCAGGCGCCGGACCGTCCCGAGGACCGTCTCGAACAGCTCCGGCCCCGAGAGTCCCCCGGCCCCCTGGGAGAGCCCGGGCGCCTCCACCCGGCGCGTGTTCCCGAAGTTCACGACCTCGACCCCCACCTCGAGCGCCGCGGGGACGATCGCCCTGAAATTCTCCTCCAGGTAGTCCGGCGAGAGCTTCACGACCAGCGGCCGCGCCGTCGCCGCCCGGACCTCCTTCAGGAGCGCCCGGACCCGCTCGGGCGAGGCCGAGAGCTGGTAGACGAGGCGGGTATTGGGGGAGGAGATGTTCACCTCCACCAGGTCCGCGTACCGCTCGAGCCCCTCCACCATCGCCCGGTACTCCTCGACGGACTCCCCCGCGACGCTCACGATGAGGGGGCGGGTCCGCCGGAAGCCGGCGAGGGCGCCCCGATAGGCCGCGAGCCCGGGGTTCTTGAAGCCGTTGCAATTGACGAAGCCGGGCCCGAGGGCGCTCGACCGGCGGACGAGGGCGGGCTCGGGGTGGCCGGGGCGCGGGGCCGGGGTGATGCTCTTGGTCGTGACCGCGCCGAACCCGAGGGCCATCGCCTTCCGGAGGATCGCGGTGTCGTAGTACATCGACGAGAGGATCACGGGGTTGGGGAGGCGGACCCCGCCGAGCGTGACGGCGAGCCGCGGGTCCTCGCGCCGGAAGGCGGAGATCCCCTCGACGGGGAGGAGGCGGAGGAGGGTCTGGCCGAGCCGGACCGCCCGGGCCTCGGGGAGGCGGGAGAGGAGCCCGCCGTAGAGGAGCGCGTAGAGGCGTTCGATCAGGACTGAAGGCATGGCGGGCCTCGGGTCAGGATACAATAGGCCCCGAAGGGGCGCAACCCGGTGAGCGCGCGCTTCGTGGTGGACTCGATGCTGGGGAGGCTGGCCCGCTGGCTCCGGGCCCTGGGCTACGACACCGTCTATCTCCGCCGCGCCAGCGACGTCGAGCTCCTCCGGATCGCCCGCCGGGAGGGGCGCGTCCTGCTGACCCGCGACACGCGGCTCGCCCGGACCGCGCGGGCCCAGGGGCTCCTGATCCAGGCCGAGGGGCTCGACGCCCAGCTCCGTGAGGTCGTGGCCGCCCTCGGCCCCTCTGGGGGCGAGCTGCTGAGCCGTTGCCTCGACTGCAACACCCCCCTCGAGGCCCGGAAGCGGGAGGAGGTCATGGGGCAGGTCCCGGCCTACACCCTGGAGACCCAGTCGGAGTTCTACGGCTGCCCCGGGTGCGGCAAGGTCTTCTGGCCGGGGAGCCACGCCGACCGGATTCTCGCCCGCCTCCGCCCCTTCGTCGAGGCCCCGCCCCGGCAGTAAAGGTTCTCCGGGCCATGCCAGGATGGCACTCCTGGCGCGCCACCCTGGCACCCGGTCATCGCTCTCGCCGTCCGGTCTTGGGCTAACCTCCTATTTTATAAGTGATCTTTCCCCGATGCTCCTTCTGGCATCCTCCCTGCAGAGTCCCCAGGTGATGCCGACACCGGACCTTGCGATGACCTCAATACTTAAAGGAGGAGGAGCCATGAAGTTCGGATCACTGTTCTCGAGATGCCTGAGCCTGCGGGAGGCGTCCGCGACCATCTTCGCCCTGAGCGCGGCGCTCCCCCTGCTGGTGTTCGTGTTCCTGCTCGTGCGCTACGACCTGCTCGCGGAGACGGCCATCCAGGGCGGGCTGCTGGTGGCCATCCTGGTCTCGCTCCTGGGTTTCATCCTCTCCCAGCGGGTCGTCGGCCAGGTCTCCACGCTGGCCCGGGCCCTGGGCGCCCCCGATGAGCACACGGCGGCGCCGCTCACCGCCGGGACGCTCACGGTGCCGGGGCTCGGCTCCGTCACCGAGGTCGGCCAGCTCGCCGCGGCCCTCGGCCGGATGGTCGAGGATTTGAGGAGTTCCACCGAGCGCCTCGAGGACCTCGTCTTCAAGCTGAGCACGCTGAACGAGATGGCCGAGGTGGCGGCGAAGATCCCCAGGATCCAGGACCTCCTCGGGCTGGTCCTGGAGCGGACGATGCGCACCGTCAGGGCGAGCATCGGCTCCATCATGCTCCTGGACGAGGAGCGTCAGACCCTGCGGATCGCCGTGGCCCATGGGCTGCCAGAAGACGTCGTGGCGAACAGCGAGGTGAAGGTGGGCGAGGGGATCGCGGGGAGGGTGGCGGAGATCGGGGAGCCGATCCTGGTGGACGACATCGAGACGGACCCCCGGTTCGCCCGCTCCAACGACCCCCGGTACGGCGCCCGCTCGTTCATCTCCCTGCCCGTGCGCGCGGGGGAGCGGGTCATCGGAGTGGTCAACCTGGCCAAGAAGGCCGGCGTGACCGGGGCCGAGGCGCGCCCCTTCAACACCACGGACCTTCAGTTCCTCAACACCCTCATCACCTACATCGCCTACGCGGTGGACAACGCCCGCCTGCTGGAGGAGGCCCGGCGCTCCGCCCAGCGGCTCCAGGAGGTGGTCGAGGCCCAGCAGCTCCGGCTGACCGAGACCCAGCAGCAGATGCTCCAGGCCGAGAAGCTCTCGGCGATGGGGCAGCTCCTGGCCGGGGTCGCCCACGAGCTGAACAACCCCCTGTCGGTCGTCGTCGGCCAGACCTCGTTGCTTCGCCAGGCGGTCGGGGGTGGCCCGCTGGGGCAGCGGGTCGAGAAGATCGGCCAGTCGGCGGAGCGGTGCGCCCGCATCGTCCGGAACTTCCTCGCCCTGGCGCGCCAGCGCCCGCCCGAGCGCGGCGAGGTCCGGCTCAACCAGATCGTCCTGGAGGCGGTGGAGCTCCTGGCCTACCCCCTCCGGGTGGACAGCGTGGAGGTGGAGCTGAACCTGGCCGAGGATCTCCCCGACCTCTGGGCCGATCCGCACCAGCTCCACCAGGTCGTGGTGAATCTCGCGACCAATGCACACCAGGCGATGCGGGAGACGCCCTCGCCGCGCCGGCTCACCCTCTCCACGCGCCACGACCCCGCGCGCGGGCGGGCCATCCTCGAGGTCAGGGACACGGGCCCCGGCATCCCGCCGGAGATCCAGCGGCGGATCTTCGAGCCGTTCTTCACCACCAAGGCGCCGGGTCAGGGGACCGGGCTGGGACTGGCCCTCTGCCAGGGCGTCGTCGAGCGCCACGGCGGGACGATCCAGGCCGAGAGCTCGCCGGGGCAGGGCGCCCTCTTCCGGATCGAGCTGCCGGTGGAGGCGCCGGGCGAGACGGCCCTGGAGGCTCCGGCGGCCGAGGCCGCGCCTGCCGTCCAGGGGAAGACGATCCTCGTCGTGGACGACGAGCCCGAGGTGGCGGGGGTGCTCGCGGACATGCTGGCCGCCGACGGCCACCGGGTCGAGACGGCGGCCAACGGCGTCCGGGCGCTCACCAAGCTCGCGGAGGGGGCCTACGACCTGATCGTGAGCGACATCAAGATGCCGGGGCTCGACGGCCCGGGGCTCTACCGCGAGGTGGCCTCGCGGCACCCCCAGATGCTCCGGCGGTTCGTCTTCGTCACGGGCGACGCGCTGAATCCGGAGACCGCCGCCCTGCTGGAGCGGACCGGCGTGCCGAGCCTGGGGAAGCCGTTCGCGCCCGCCGACGTCAGCCGGGTGACCCGGCAGGTCCTGGAGCGCGACCTGGCGGCCTGACGGCCTGGGCTTGACTCGCGTCCTGCGCCTCGTTAGAGTTGGAGCCGTGGACGATTAGCTCAGTTGGCAGAGCGCTGGCCTCACATGCCAGAGGTCGCAGGTTCGAGTCCTGCATCGTCCACCAGTTCAGCTCCCGCCGCAGCTTCATCCTGAGATCCCACTCAGATCGCCTCTGCGCTGAAACTGCCATTTCAGCGCTGACCCAGATAGTTCTTGTGTTGTGCGCCACTCCGTGCGATCACCAATCAACATGGTGCCCCTCAGAGTCGCCATCGGGTGGTGCCTTTCTGCGGCGCTGCTGTTCTTAAGCTCCACGCTCCTCTTCTGTCACGTTCTCCGAGGGATCCTTCAGCCGGATATGTGCCGCCGGCTGCAGAGCCTGATCGGGTGGGTGGCTCAGCCGCTGACCGATCTGCTCAGCAGGCTGTCTTAACCCATAAACACCACGAGGCCTCGGGTGACCCGGCGCCCGTCCCTACCCCCGGAGGAGCGCCCGGCCGTCGTCCGAGATCAGGGGCACGGCGAGCCCCATGGCCCGCCACTCCCGGTAGGTGGGGATCCGCGTGCGGAGGAGGACCTCCTGCGCCGCCACGGCCTCGGCGCGTCTGGCCCGGAGCGACTCGAGTTTGCTTCTCAACCCCTGGAGGCCAGTTCTGGAGTAGAGCCTTCCGTCCCTGGTTTTTTGCCGGCGGAGCGTCGCCAGGATCGACTCGATCAGCGCGTCGTAGTGCCGGACCTCCCAAACGATCCGCCGGTCCCGCTCCCGGCGGTGGTGCACGAGGAGCGCCCAGGTGAACCGCTCCGCCGGGGTCCGGTCCGGCCGCTGCGCGCGCCGCTCGGCCGCGGCCAGGGTCTGTTTCCAGCGCGCTTCCTTCAGCTCCGCCCGCAGGCGCGCGAGCCCGCCGGCCCCGTAGTACCCCCCGCGTCGGCGAGCCCGGGCGAGCTTGGTCCGTACGGCCTCGAGCGGCTCGTGCCGCTTCCACAGCTCCCACTCCGCGAGGGCCTCGTCCAGCATGGCCTGGAGGGGCGGTGAGAGGTGGAGGAACCTGATGGCCCCCATCGGTGCTCCTTTCCGTCGGGACCCGCTCCGGTCCGTCTGGAACGGGTCAGAGCGTCGCCGGAGTTGCTTGCCGACCGCTGAGATCGAGACGCGGGGAGGCTACGCGAGGGGGGGCGAGCGGGTGAGGGGAGAGGAGCAGGCGCGGTCCTGGGCGAGGGCGCGCGGCTCGGGACGCAGGGGCACCCCGGTGCGCATCCCCTGGGCGGCCGGGCAGGTCCCGGCCACGACGGGGATGCATCGGGCCTCGGAGGCGGTGGCGCACTTCAGGCTGACCTGGGAGATCACCGAGAGGAGAGTCTCGTCGTGGTCGGCTTCGTCGTACAGCCCCTGCACCCAGGTGGGATCGAGGGGGCTCGCGTAGGCGAGGGGGACGAGCGCGAGGAAGCCGCCCAGGAGAAGGAGCAGGCGGGCGGGCCAGGCTATCGGACGATCTGCTCGAAGTCGGCGCCGCCGGCCACGCGGCATCCGGTTTCCCTTCGTCCGAAGCGGGTGAGCGTCCATCATCGGAGAACGGTTCGATCGGATTCTAGGCCACGGGCGAGGGCGCGTCAAGCGGATCGCGCGCCACTCACCGCCCGTCCTCGGCCCCCTCGGGGTCGATCCAGTGATCGAGGGCCACCCAGAGGCCCTTGCTGTGGCGGAAGAACGCCAGCGGGAAGACGACGCAGAAGCCGACCCAGAGGACGAGCTGCCACCCCAGGGCGAGGCCCAGGAGGCGGTCGAGAGCGAAGTAGCCGGGGAAGACGATGAGCATGGTGGCCGCGAAGTTCAAGTAGATCGCCCCCACGAAGTATCCTTGCTCCCGCTCGAACCGGAGGTCACAGACGGCGCACCTCACCGCCATGGTGAACGGCCCCCGGAATAGGGGGGCCTTCCCGCAACGGGGGCAGTGGAGCCTGAGCCCTCGCGCCAGGATCCGCGCGCCTCGGCGGAGATCGATCATGGCGCCCTTCGTTATAACAGCATCTTACATGATCCCGCCGGAGTCGAGACCCGCCGCCTTGACAGCCCATGGTCGGTGGGCTAAAAGGGGACACACGAGAGAGGGCGATTCGATGCCTGAGGCGCAACTGCGGCGGCGTGTCCTCATGGCGGGCCTGCTCGGCCTGGCCTGCCTGCTCCTGGCCGCGCCCCTCGCCGTCGGCGCGGAGCGGCCGGGCCGCCCGGAGGAGCGGCTACGGCGGCTCGTCCTGGTGCCTGCCGAGACGCGGCGCGAGTTCCCGGAGGCCACGCTCGTCCGCGACCACCCCCTGGACGGGGAGGCCCGGACGGTCCTGGCGCGGCTCTGGCGGGTCGCCGGGGCGCGGGCGGGCCGGCTCGTGGGGCTGGGGATCGTCGCCGGCACCCGGGGCTTTCAGGCGATCTCCGTCCCGGCCGTGGACGGCATCTGGCTCTCGGCGGAGTACCTGACGCGCCTTCAGGACCTCCCCGCCGAGGTCCGGGCCCGTAAGCTCGCCCGGGTCCTCGGCCACGAGCTCGGTCACCTCCTGGCGGGCCACGAGCGGCACAACGAGACCAACGAGCTGGAGGCGGAGCGGATCGGCGTCCGGGTCTTCGAGCGGGCCGGCTTCGACTGCGCGTGGTGGGTCGCCTCGCTGGACGAGATCGTCGAGCCGGCCGAGGCACCCGGGCACGCTCCCGGGCTCGGCTGGGCTGAGGCGTGGGCGGGGTTGACGAAGGCCGTTCTCATCGCCAACGCCGAGGAGGCGTGCCGGGCGGCCAAGGCCGCCGGGCCGGCAGGCCGGTAGGGCGCCGGAACCGGCCGGATCGCGCTGAGGGGGTGGAGTACGGCGCCCTCCCCACCGAGCGGGTCAACCCCCGGACCCGGCGGCTTCACCGGATGACCGCCCTCCAGCTCGTCCGGGCGATCAACCGGGAGGACGCGCGGGTCGCCGGGGCGGTCGGACGTGTCCGGGGCCCCCTCGCGCGGGCGGTGGAGCGGGTGGCCGAAGCCCTCCAGACCGGGGGGCGGCTCGTCTACGTCGGGGCCGGCACCAGCGGCCGTCTGGGCGCCCTCGACGCCGCCGAGTGCCCGCCCACCTTCGGCACGCTCCCGGGCCGGGTGGTGGCGGTCATCGCAGGCGGCCCCCGTGCCCTCCGCCGGGCGATCGAGGGGGCCGAGGATCGCAGGCGCGAGGCCGCCCGCGCCCTCGCCGGGCTCCGGGTCGGCCCGCGGGACGTGGTCTGCGCGATCTGCGCCAGCGGGGTCACGCCCTTCGCCCTCGCGGCGCTCGAGGCGGCGCGCCGACGGGGGGCGGCCACCCTCGCCGTCACCTGCGCCCCCTCGTCTCGCCTCCGGGCCCTGGCCGAGATCGTGATCGCGCCCCGGGTCGGCCCCGAGGTCCTGGCCGGCTCGACCCGGATGAAGGCCGGGCTCGCGACCAAGATGGTCCTCCACACCCTCACCACCGCCGCGATGGTCCGGCTCGGCAAGGTCTACGGCAACCTCATGGTGGACCTCCGCCCGGCGAGCGCCAAGCTCCGCGCCCGCGCGGTGAGGATCGTGGCCGCGCTCGCCGGCCTCCCACCCCGGCGCGCCGGCCGTCTCCTGCGTCAGGCGGGCGGCCGCCCCCCGGTCGCCCTCGTCATGCACCACCTCGGGCTCTCGCGGCGCCGGGCCGAGGCGCGCCTGGCCGCGGCCGGCGGTGACCTCCGCGCCGTCCTAACCTCGGAGGGGGGCTCCGCCCCCCTTCCGAACCTCCCCCCAAGGCGGCGCGGGCGAAGCCCGCGCTGGGAACGGGCCACCCAATCCGCGAGCCGAGGGGCGAGGGCGCGCGAGCGCAGACGTTACTGGGGGACCGAGGTGCAGCGTGGGGGCTGACGCCCTCCGTCGCCTGCTCGCCCTGCGCGAGGTGGAGCCCCGCCGGATCGTCGGGTTGATGTCGGGGACGAGCGGCGACGGGGTGGACGCGGCGCTGGTCGAGGTCGAAGGGGCGGGGGAGGGGATCCGGGTCCGCCCCCTGGCCTTCCTGACCGCGCCGTACCCCCCCGCCCTGCGCCGGGAGATCCTGGCCCTCCCGACGGCGACGGCGGAGACGGTCTGCCGGCTCCACTACGCCCTCGGCGAGGAGTTCGCCCGGGCGGCCCTCACGGTCATCCGTGCCGCGAGGCTCACGCCGACCGAGGTCCACCTGATCGGCTCCCACGGCCAGACCGCCTACCACATCCCCAGGGGTTCGGGCGCCGGCGCCACCCTCCAGCTCGGCGAGCCGGCCGTGATCGCCGAGCGGAGCGGGCTCCCGGTGATCGCCGACTTCCGGCCCCGGGACGTCGCGGCGGGCGGGGAGGGGGCGCCGCTGGTCCCCCTCGCCGACTACCTCCTCTTCCGCGCGCCCGGGCGCGTCCGCGCCCTCGTGAACCTCGGGGGGATCGCCAACGTCACCGTGGTCCCGGAGCGCCTCGAGCGGCTCGTTGCCTTCGACCTCGGCCCGGGGAACATGCCGCTCGACCTGGTGACGGAGGCCATGACAGGGGGCGCCGAGCCCTTCGACCGGGACGGCGCGCTCGCGGCCCGAGGCCGCGTGGATAGGGCCCTCCTGACCGAGCTCCTGGCCCACCCTTTCCTCGCCGCGCCGCCGCCCCGCTCGACCGGGCGGGAGGCGTTCGGGCAGGGGTTCGTCGGCCCGCTCCTCGTGCGCTCCCGGGGCCGCGAGGCCGACCTCCTGGCGACCCTCACCCGGTTCGTCGCCGAGGCGATCCGGATCGGCTTCGAGCGCTGGATCGCCCCCCGAATCGGGGTGGACGAGGTGCTCATCTCCGGCGGCGGGGTCCACAACCGGAGGCTCATGGCGGACCTGGCCGACTGCCTCGCGCCCGTCCCCGTCCGCTCCCTCGCCGAGCTGGGGTGGGACCCTGACGCCAAGGAGGCGATCGCGTTCGCCGTCCTCGCCAACGAGGCGCTCTTCGGGCATCCGGGTAATCTTCCCGCCGCTACCGGGGCGCGGGGTCCCCGGGTCCTGGGGAAGATCATCCTCTAGCGGGGCCGACGCCTCCCCGAGGGCCGGGACGGCCCCCCTCCGAGTTAGATATCTGGGAAGAGGGAGGGTTGCTTCGAGGCGGTCGCGGCCCGGCGGGAGGGTCCAGGTCGGGGGGCGGCGGGCTTGACGGGCCTGGGCTTCTTCCGGCGCCGGGTCGGCTTGGTCCACCCCTTCTGCTGGGCGATCCGGTCCCCCTGCTTGATCACCAGGAGATCCACGAGCCGGGCCAGGGGGTGGTGCAGGAGGGTCAGGTACTTGGCCCAGTACTTGGGGGAGAGGGCCAGGGTCCGCATCTCGTCGAGGGCGAGGGCCAGGGCGGCGCGATCGCCCTTCCGGGCCGCCAGGCGGAGCTGCTCCAGCACCCGCTCCCGGCTCGCGCGCCGGCCGCGGCGCGCCGCGGCCGTCATGGGCGCGGCTCCGGCGAGCCGCGGGGCTCCGGCGCCTCTTTCCGCTCGCGGCGGTAGATCCTGAGGGTGCTCACCCCCACCAGCACCAGGCTGACCGCCACGCCGAGGGCCTGTTTCCAGCCGAACCCTTGGAAGCCCCCCAGCCCCACCAGGTCGGCCACCAGCGAGAGGACGCCGAGCACGGTGCCCGCGACGAGTAGAATCCAATCGACCATGGCGGCTGGCGCTATTGTAGCAGGGCGATCCCCGGATGACGAGACCTTTGCCCGCTCGGGGCCGCATAGTACACTGACAGGTGAAGCATGGCGCGGCGGGGCGCGGGCCGACTGGGACGTGTGCTGGTCGCCGGGGTGGGGGACGTGGGGAGCGCGACCCTCCACGACCTCGCCTGCGAGCCGACGGTGGGGGCCATCCTGGCCCTCGACCTGGACGGGGGCCGCGCCCGGCAGGTGTCGAGCGCCCGGTACGGCGCCCAGCAGGGCGGCCGCTTCCCGCGCCTCGACTTCGTCCGGGAGGACCTCCGGGACGTCCGCCGCGTGGCGGAGCTGCTCCGGGAGTTCGAGCCCGACGTCGTCCTCAACGCCACCACGCTTCTTTCCTGGTGGGTCGTCAAGGAGCAGCTCTCCGAGGAGCTGCGGACCCGGCTCGCCCCGGCCGGGTTCGGCCCCTGGCTCCCCGTCCATTTGACCCTGACCTGGAAGCTCATGCAGGCCGTCCGCGCCTCGGGGGTCCATGCCCACGTGGTCAACGCCTCCTACCCCGACGTGGTCAACCCCGTGCTGGCCCGGGCCGCCCTGGCCCCGACGGTGGGGATCGGCAACGTGGACCTCATCGTCCTCGCGGTCCGGGAGGCCGCGGCCGACCTCCTCAAGCTGCCGTCCCACCGCCTTACCTGCCTCCTGGTCGCCCACCACGCCCACGTCTTCCCGCTGTTCGGGGAGGGGCGGATGCTGGCCCCCTACTACCTGCGCGTGCTCGCGGGGGAGCGCGACCTGACCGCGAAGCTCACGCCGGACCGCCTCTTCCGGCGGGTGGCCGAGCTCCACGCGATCCCGACGGACCGCTCCCTGGCCCGGCCGACCGCGGCCTCGGCGCGCAAGACGATCCTGGCGCTCGTCAACGACACCGACATGCTGACCCATGCCGCCGGCCCCCTGGGGCTCCCCGGCGGGTATCCCGTCCGGCTCGGGGCGGCCGGACCTTCCCTCGCCCTTCCCCACGGACTCACCAGGGCCGCGGCGGTGCGCCTCAACGAGCGCGCGATGGTCCACGACGGGATCGCCGGGATCGGGCCGGACGGGACGGTCCGCTTCGCCCCACGCTCGGTGGCGATCATGCGAGAGGTTCTCGGCTATCACTGTCCCGCGCTCCGTCTCCGGGAGAGCGAGCGGCGGGCCGAGGAGCTGGTCGCGCGCGTGGAGCGGCTCCGATAGCCATGACGGTGGAGACCCTGCTCGAGGAGATCCATCGGGCGATCGCCCCGGTGGAGGACGCCATCCGCGGCCACCGCTACGTCGCCGCCATCGAGGCCGGCCAGGTCCCCCGCGAGCGGCTCCGCGCCTTCGTGGGCGAGCAGTACCACATCATCGGGTCCGATCTCCGGAGCGTCGCCCACCTCCTCGCCCGCTTCGGAGACGAGCCGGCCCGCGGGTTCTTCCTCGCCACCCTCCAGGGCGAGGCCCAGGCCTTCGGGGCCCTCCTCCGCCTCGCCGAGGCCCTCGGGGTCGCGGAGCCGGTCCTGGCGGCCCACGAGCCCCTGGCGGGGGCGCACGCCTACACCGCTTACATGGCCTGGCTCGCCCTTTACGGCTCCGAGGCCGAGGTGGCGGCCGCCTTCTTGGTCAACTTCCCCGCGTGGGGCGCCAACTGCGGGCGCCTCTCCCGGGCCCTCCAGGCGCGGTACGGGCTCTCCCGAGAGGCGGTGGCCTTCCTCGATCTCTTCGCCACCCCGTCACCCGAGTTCGAGGCGGCTGCCCGCCGCGTCATCGAGGCCGGGCTCGCGCGGGGGGTCGCGCCGGACCGGGTGAAGCGGGCCGCCCGGCTCTTGCAGGCCTACGAGCAGCTCTTCTGGGACACCATGGCCGAGGCGTCAGGACTCCCGTGAAGGGTGAATCGCCCCACGACGCCCCGTCGTCCAATTGGTAGGGACGCCGGATCGAGGAGGGAAGGATGGGTAACCACCCGAGATTGCTCTTGGTTCTGGTCCTTTTGGCCGGCTGGGTGGCCGGCGGCGCGTCGGCCCTCGCCGAGGAGCCACCGCAGAAGGGGATCGAGGTGCGGGTCCCGCCGCCGCCCAGGGCGCCGGGGGTGCGGTTCGAGCCGGGGCAGCCGCGCGAGATGGACCGCGTGCGGGAGGAGGAGCACTACCCCGAGCGGATAGGGGCGCGGCACGAGCCGGCGTTTCTCGCGCCGCTGTCGGTCACGGTCCCGACGGGGCCGGGGACGACGGTGCGGGCGGGGCTCGCCGGGTGGACGGCGCCGCGGGTGCCGCGCGACGATCGCGAGGCGACCGGCGGCGCGGCCTTCGGGTTGACGCTGAAATGGGGGATCTCCCTGCCGACCGAGGAGGGGGTCGCGCCGGCGCGCTGAAGTTCGACCTTGGGGGGAGGCAGGCCCCGAAGCCGGTCGCTGAAGAGCGACCGGCCGGCTTCGCCGGGGGCCGTCGGAAGGGGGGCGGAGCCCCCCTCCGAGTTGTCATCCCTTGGCCAGCCGCTCGATCTCCCGCTTTGAGAGCCCCTCGATCCGATGGAGGAGGGCCTTGACCTTCCGCTCCGAGGTGCGGTCCGCCAGGATCAGCCGTCGGGATCTCGTCCCGTTGACGATGAAGGCCACCCAGTCATCGAGGTTCGGGGTCCCGCGCCACTGAATCACCAGTCCGCTCAGACGGAGCTTCTTCTTCCCTTCCACCTTCGCGAGCGGCTTCCTCGAGACCTCCATTGTGACCTCCGGGCGTGAGGGGCTCCCCTGGCAACTCGTCCTCCATGAAGCAACGTTGACCGGGACCCTGTCAAGAATTTGTTTCGCTGCGCCCGTGGCCGATTCTCGGCGATCACCCCGGCGAAGGCCTTGCGCCATCGGCCTTCGCCACGCTGAGGCGTTGAAATCTCGAATGGTCGCGGGCCCGCGCGGACAGGTCCATCGCGCGCCGCGAGGGACGCAGGGATTCTGGATTTGTGGATGAGTGTGGATAAGTTGCGTCCCTGACCGGCGCGCGCGCCCGCATTCGCGGAAGGGGCGCTGTTGGAACGGCACTAGCGGGGCGGCGGTGAGGGCGCGGGGGCAACCGGAGGCGTCGCGCTCTGATCCCTCTTCATCACCCGCGCGATGCGAGGGTCGGCCACGAACGGCGCGTAGCCCCGGAGTGCCAGGGTGACGCGATCGCCGGGGTCCACCAGGAGATCCACCTCCGCGGCGCGCTCCCGGAAGGTCGCCAGGATCGCGCCCTCGGGCGTCTTCAGGGTGATGAGGTAACGGTCCTCGCGCCGCTCCTCGCGCAAGACCTCTCCCTGGACCAGCTCGCGCTTCCCCTCGAAGGGGGCCGTGAGCTCCGGCCAGTAGCGGGGGCCGAGCAGGCCGAGCGTCGCCCCGGCGACGAGCCCGACGAGGAGCGCGACGACCACCCCCCGGGTCACCGCGCTCACCCACGCTGGCGGGCGATGTTCGACCGGGTGAGCGGGCTCGGGAGCCCCTGGACCATGACGTTGAGGCAGGCGACCTTGCCCGACTTCACCGCCCGGTCCAGGGCCGGGCGTAGCTCCGCCGGGTGCTCCACATGCTCGCCGTGACCGCCCAGGGCCTCGACGACCCGGTCGTAGCGGACGAGCCCCAGCTCCACCCCCACCGTGCGATCGTAGAAGGCCGCTTGGAGCTGCCGCTCCATCCCCCACCCCTGGTCGTTGCCCACCACCACGATCACCGGCGCCCCGTGGCGGAGGGCGGTGTGGAGCTCCCAGCCGTTCATGGCGAAGCCGCCGTCGCCGATGAGGAT
>Ga0114945_10001306_pt1 | contig 15553 bp, 15 predicted proteins | sample OV2TP3_FD_87194 | JGI IMG/M metagenome (GOLD analysis project Ga0114945, IMG submission 87194) | Hot spring microbial communities from Beatty, Nevada to study Microbial Dark Matter (Phase II) - OV2 TP3 | ecosystem: Environmental > Aquatic > Thermal springs > Hot (42-90C) | place: USA: Beatty... | reverse complement strand
CGCAAGCTCGGATAAGAAGGGTTCGTGGCCAGACGTTCGAGTTGGTCCCAGAATTTGAGGCGAATTTCTTTCGGCAGGTCGTTGACGTGTTTCAGAATAGACTCGGGGATGACGATCTCAATCGCCAAGGCGCTTTTTCGCCTCTTTCACCGAGCGGAAGACGTGCTTCTTCCCCTGGGCCAGATCGCGCGCGGATTGAGCCAGCTGGTCCTGCCAGGGCTTCGTCCATGCCCATGCCTGATCGCGCGGCACTTCCAGAATCGGACGAATCACGATCTCTCTGCCGCGCGCGGATACCTCGACACGCTCCCCGACTTTCAGCGGAACGATTCCGCGGACGGTCTGCGGGATCGTCACTTGATACTTTTCTCTCACTTTCACTGTAGCGCCCATGCCCACCTCTACTGGGTTGGATTGTATTACTGTAATACAATCCTATTCCACTCATCCTCTCTAGTCAAGCCGAATGCCATCCCCCTCATGACTTCGTGTTATCGGTTGATTCAGAACGGGCGGGGTATTGATCGGCCCGGCCTGGCGGCCGGGTTGCCCGCCCCTACGTTCGGACAAGGACAATGAGATGAATCGAGGATTTACGGCTTCTGGCCGACGATGAGGATGTCGCCGACGCGAATGTCGGTCCCGATCAGGTCGTTGAGGTCACGGAGGGTTTTGACATCGGTTTTGTACCGCCTCGCGATGTTCGAGAGGGTATCCCCTTTCTTGACCTCGTAATAGAGATACTCGGGTTCGTCCTCGGCGGTCGGAGCAAGCATCTTGGCTTTTTTATCCCCGGAGCTCTCTCCCTGCAGTTCGCCCAGGCGGTCGGGAGGCTCGATCGGAGCCGGGAAAGCGGCCGGCGACTTCGACCTCGATGGGACGGGAGGCGACCCTACTGTTTCGTCAGCCGGGATCGGCGCCTTGGACTTTTTAGCCCCGGGGGGTTCTCCCTGCAGTTCGCCCAGGCGGTCGGGAGGCTCGGTCGGAGCCGGGAAAGCGGCCGGCGACTTCGACCTGGGCGGAGCGGGGGAAGGCACGACCGAACGTGCCCGTTGGATTTCCTCCTGGAGGCGGCCGACCTCCTCCAGAGACCGCACCACCTGCGCCTGGGTGCTGGCGAGTTGGGCAGTCAGCCCTTTGTTCTGGAGCTCCAGATCACCGACCTGCTTCTTCAGCCGGGCGACCTCGGCGGCCAGCTCAGCACTGCGCTTCTCTTCCTCAGCCAGGAGCCGCTGGAGGTTGGTCGTGCGGTTGACCTGAGCGGTATGGACTTCTTTGGTCACGCAACCGGCCGCGGCGAGGGCGATCCCCAGGATCGCCACGACCACTGGGCGGACCGCTGCACCGGGGGCTCTCATGCCCGAGCCCACCTCACGCTTTCTTTTTGAAAATCCCGGCGTCGCAGCACATATATTTCACCTGGCGCATCGGGATAATGACGACCTCTTTGGCGGTATCAATCTCGAGGATCTCCATGTCGTCGCTGATGGTGTGCCGAATCACGTTGTCGTACCGCAACTCTTCTTTGTCCGTCAGGATCACTTTCACCCAATATTCCACCGGACGCTCCTCTTTTCGTTCACGCGGGGACCGGGACCTGCTCGAACTCTTTTGCCGCCGGATTGGACAGATAGTCGCGAACGTAGGTGCTGAGGTACCCATGCTCCCAGAGCTTCTTGTCGGCGAGCTTGGTATTGACTTTGTGGAGGACCCTCACTTTGCAATGGGCCTTCGCTTGGAATTCCTCCACGGTCATCCCGCTGATATCGCAGTCATTGCCACGGGGACTCTCCAGAATGCACTTGGGCAAATACAGTATCTTCTCGCCGTTGAGGCGCTTCAGAATATCCTCAAACGTCAACAGAATCGTGCAGTCGGAGTCGCCGCCCAAAGTCGCGTTGGGCACGCACAGGAACCGCGCCCGGGCCTTCCGATACAGGGTCAGCACCCGATACACGCTTTTCGCCATCACCACCGTGTCGTGTTTCTCCAATTCCAGCGAATCGAAGACCGTCATGATCTTGTACCGGTTCAGAAACGCGGTGATGTAAGGCTCGGTATGGATGGTCGTCGTGTTCGGGAGATCGGCCTCATACACCCTCCAGGCCTCTTCGGGCAGGCACTGCTTGCCCTGGCGACAGATTCGCACCGTAGTGTCATCCATGCCCTTGAGCGGCGTGAGACACCCCATCCAGAGGATCACGTTCCGGTTGAGCCGGGAGATCGTCCGGGCGTCGTCGGACATCGTCTGCGTGTCAAACGAGTAGAAGTTGGCGGAAGTGACCGCCGGCCCGTCCAGAACCTTCATCAAATGGGTGACGGACGGCGCGTGCGGCATGAGCGCCTTACGGTAGTCCTTGTGGAGGGTGATGACCGACAGATCAAAATTCATCCGGTTGGGATACTGCACGGCCAGTTGGTGGATCTTGGGCACATGCACATAGCCGACCGTGAACATCGTCATGTTCTTGTCCGTGTACTTGAGGAAATCCTCCAGCCATTCCATCGCCTTGGGGTGAAGGAAGAGGTCGGTCCACTCCATGTACTCGTTTCCGCCCCACACCCATTGCTCTTCCGGGCGCGTGGGTTTTGTATTGATGTAGTCGAGGATAAAGTTCCAGTCTTCCTGGGTCGTCTTGCCGGGTTCCTCGGTGCGCCGATAGCCATGATCAATCTCGTAGCAGAACGTACACTTCACGGGACAGGTCTTGCCGATGCTGAGGGGAATCTTCCTCTTCTCCATCTCCTTGACGAGGACTTCGCGGGGGTCGGCAGGGCGGTCGTAGGTCAACCTGGCATCCGTCGGAATGATGGGAATCTCGGTCGCCATAGCAGACGTACTCTACCTGAGAAGGAACTAGGCCCGCAAGTAGGGGCACGGCATGCCGTGCCCCTACTTCGCCCCTAATTCCTTGGAGCGCTTGGTTGCGGCCTCGACTGCGTTCATCAACGAAGCTCGCAGGTGGCCCCGTTCCATCTCGTGCAATCCGGCGATCGTCGTCCCTCCCGGTGAGGCCACCATATCCTTGAGCCTGGCCGGGTGCTCGCCGGTCTCCAGGACCATCCGGGCAGCACCGAGCAGCGTTTGGGAGGCAAGGCCGAGGGCCACCTCGCGTGGGAGCCCCATCTTGACGCCTCCGTCAGCCAGGGCCTCGATGATCAGAAAGAGATAGGCCGGCCCGCTTCCGCTGAGACCAGTCACGGCGTCCATCAGCCGTTCTTCCACGACGACCACCTTGCCCACCGACTCGAAGATCACACGGGCGAGGCGTTCGTCTTCAACCAAGACATTTCCCCCCATCGCAAGGGCCGAAACCCCGGCCTGCACAACGGACGGGGTGTTCGGCATGCACCGGACCACCCGGACTCCGGGCGTCAAATGAGACACAATGCGGGCGATCGGATAGCCGGCGGCCACGGAGAGAAGCAATTTGGCTTCGGTCAACACCGGGCGGAGATCGTTAAGGACCTGATCCAGCACCTGGGGCTCGACCGCGAGGATCACGACATCGGCCCAGGCTACAGCCGCCTCGTTCTCGGAGCCTATCCGTACCTGATACCGGGCTTTCAACCGATCGAGCCGATCCTCAACGACATCCGTGGCATGGATGTCGTCAGGCTTCACGACGCGGGTGGCCAGCATGCCTGCAACCAGGGCCTCGCCCATATTGCCGGCCCCGATGACCGCGATTTTCTTGTTCTTGAGTGGCATGCCCGTCTAAGATAGAGAGAGGGTTGGTTGCGGGGAAGGGATTCGAACCCTTGACCTTCGGGTTATGAGCCCGACGAGCTACCAGACTGCTCCACCCCGCGACGGTATCCTAAACAACCGGCCTCCAAGTGTCAAGGCGAACACCAAGCTGCTCATCGGCGTGAATTGACTCCACCCGGTCCACCCCCTATCATAAATTTCTATGGGAGATCCGATGCGCATCGTCTTTATGGGGACCCCCGACTTTGCGGTCCCTTCCTTGCAAGCCTTGCTGGACGCCGATCCCAACACCGTCGGCCTGGTCGTCGGTGTCGTCACGCAACCCGATCGCCCCAAGGGCCGTGGCGGCCGCCTGACCCCGTCTCCGGTCAAAGCCCTGGCACAGCGAGCAGGTCTTCCTGTCCTCCAACCTTTGAAGATGAAAGACCCGGCTTTCCTGGAGACCTTGCGCGCGTGGGCACCCGACTTGATCGCCGTCACGGCCTTCGGTCGGATCCTGCCGCCGGTCGTCTTAGACCTTCCGCCGAAGGGATGCGTCAACGTGCACGGCTCGCTGCTCCCCAAGTACCGCGGCGCCGCCCCGATCCAATGGGCCGTCATCAACGGCGAGACCGAGTCCGGCATCACGACGATGCTGATGGATCCCGGTATGGACACGGGCCCCATGCTGCTGCGCGAGGCGATCCCGATCCTCCCGACCGACACGGCCGGCGAGCTCGCAGCGCGGCTGGCTCCCATCGGCGGCCGGCTGTTGGTTGAGACGATCGTGAGGTTGAAGAAGGGCACGATCACGCCGACACCACAGGACAACACGCAAGCCTCGCTCGCGCCGATGCTGAAAAAAGAAGAAGGCGCCGTGGACTGGCACGGCGAGGCCATCGCGCTGGCCAACCGCGTGCGCGGCCTGACTCCCTGGCCGGGCGCTTACACCTACTACGGGAACGAGCGATGGCAGATCTGGCGAGCGGAGCCGGAGGATACCGGCTGTGCCGTCGCCGAACCCGGGACCGTCCTGGAAGCCACAAAGACGGCGATCCGCATCGCCACCGGCAGGGGCTCGCTCCTGATCCGGGAACTTCAATCCGCGTCCGGCAAGCGCCTCACGGTTCAGCAATACCTCGCAGGCCATCCGGTAAAGGTTGGAATCTTACTCACATGCGAGCCTCCTGATGCTCCAGCATAGGTAAAACGCACGGCGTACCCCTTGCGACCTGTGGGGGCGGTAGTCTATAGTACGATTCCAATGAACTCCCGAGTAAAAATCGCCCCTTCCATCCTTTCCTCCGACTTCGCGCACCTGGCCGACGAGATCGCCGCCGTTGAAAAGGGCGGGGCGGATATGGTGCACGTGGATGTCATGGACGGCCACTTCGTGCCGAACCTGACGATCGGCCCCCCGATCGTCGAGGCGATCCGTAAGGTCACCACGCTCCCGCTCGACGTGCACCTCATGATGACGAACCCTGACGGCTACATCGGGGAGTTCGCCGAAGCGGGGGCCAACTACCTCACGGTCCACGTCGAGACCTGCCCGCATCTCCATCGCACGATCCAGTCCATCAAGGAGAAAGGCGTCAAGGCAGGGGTCACCTTGAATCCGGCCACTCCCCTCTCCAGTGTGGAGGCTATCCTTCCGGAGGTGGACCTGCTGCTGATCATGTCGGTCAACCCCGGCTTCGGCGGCCAGCGGTTCATTCCCAGAGTCATGGACAAGATCCGTCAGGCGCGCGCGATGATCGCGCAGACCGGCCGGCCGATCCTGCTCGAGGTGGACGGCGGCGTCAAGGTGGACAACGCAGGCGCAATCGTGGCGGCCGGCGCGGACATCCTGGTCGCCGGCTCGGCCATCTTCGAAGCCCCGGGCCGCGATTACCGGAGCGCGATCGCCAAGATGCGCGCTGCTGGCGCCGCTCACGGCAAGACCAGCAACGCCGCCGGCCAGCCCGCCTCGGCGAGAACACCCACCGGTTCTTCCCATAAGGCCCGCCGATGAAGGATGTGGCGGCGCTCGCCGAGAGCCTTCACCCCCACGAAGCGAAAGTCCTGCGGAGATTTAGCGCGAGTTATCCTCTTGGTGAGGAACTTATTGCCAGTGATACTGGGCTCGAGATTGCCCAGGTGAGTGCGGCCCTGGGTCGGTTACAACTGAAAGGGCTCGTTAATATTGTCGACACTCATCAGCTTCAGGCTGTGTCGCTGACCCCAACCGGTCATCGATATGCAGAGCGCGGCTCTCCCCTCCATCGAGTTCTCACATTTTTGCAACAAGCCACTTCGCTGGGCACAACCCGCACGATTAAAGACATCCAGTCTGAGGAAGGACTAGCTCCGGGCCAGATCAGTGGCGTCATCGGAGAACTCAAGCAGGAGCAAGTGATCGAGATAGCTCCGGGCGGGGTGCTGAAACTGACCGGCAAAGAATCGAAAATTGCCAAGTTGCTCGAACAATTGCTTCAACGGTTGAAGGCAAAGGAAGTTGGGGAAACGCTTGATTTTCTAATTCAGGAATTCGAAGGCGAACCCGTTCTCACAGTCATTGAGAAATTCTCCCAGAAACGTGGAAGCCCTAACGAGCCATTCCGCCTCGACGTCCGCGAGAAATCTCGCTTCAGTACGACACCGCTGGGTAAAGCCGTAGCACAATTGGTGGCTGACCGCGCAGTTCAAGTAGAGGTTGGGCAGGTGACGCCGGAGATGCTCAAGGACGGGAGCTGGCGGAACACGCGCTTCCGCAAGTACACGATCGGCCTCAAGCCCTCACGCATTCCCGCAGGTAAGAAACACCCCTATCGGGAGTTCCTCGATCTGGTCAAGGCCAAGCTCGTCGGCATGGGATTCGAGGAGATGCGCGGGCCGTTGGTCGAGAACGAGTTCTGGGACATGGACGCCCTTTACATGCCGCAGTTCCATCCCGCGCGCGACACGCACGACGTCTATTTCGTCAAGGACCCGCCGCACTCGGCCAAAATTCGCGATCCCTTCCTCAAGCAGGTGTCGCAGGCGCATGAGACCGGCTGGAAGACCGGCTCCACCGGCTGGGGATACAAATTCGACCCGATGCGGACGCGCCGCCTGGTGCTGCGCAGCCAGGGCACGGCCGTGTCCGCGCGCACCATGGCCGACGGCCCGAAGATTCCCGGCAAGTATTTTTCCATCGCCCGGTGCTTTCGCTACGACCAAGTGGACGCCACGCACGCTACCGACTTCTTCCAGATCGAGGGAATCGTCCTGGGGCCGGACATCAATTTTCGCACCCTGCTGGGCCTGCTCACCCTGTTCGCCCGTGAGGTAGCTCAAGCACAGGAGAGCCGCTTTCTACCCGCCTACTTTCCGTTCACCGAGCCTTCCGTCGAGCTCCACGTGCGTCACCCGCGCCTGGGCTGGATGGAGCTCGGCGGCGCCGGCCTGTTCCGCCCGGAAGTCACACGGCCGCTCGGCGTGGACGTCCCGGTGATCGCCTGGGGACTCGGCCTCGACCGCATGGCCATGGTCGCCCTGGAGATTCACGATATCCGCGACCTCTTCTCCGCCAACCTCGAAATGATCCGCTCCAAACGGGTCCAATACTGATGCCGACCATCTCGGTTCATCGCAAAGACCTCGACCGGCTGATCGGCCGACGCGCGACGGACAAGGATCTCGACATGTGGCTCCCGCTGGTCAAAGGCGAAGTGAAGGATCACGACGCCGCCACGGGGGAGATGCGGATCGAGCTGCAGGACTCCAACCGACCGGACCTTTGGTGCGTGGAAGGCATCGCGCGCCAGATCCGGTGCAAGCTGGCCGGGAAGCCGGACGCCTATCCCTATCTGAAGGCAACGAAAGGCCGCCGCGACCAGGTCATTGTCGAAAAGGGTCTGGAACGCGTGCGGCCGTTCATCGGCGCCTGCAAGGCCCGCGGCTACAAGGTGACGGACGAGGGTCTGGCCCAGCTCATCCAGGCCCAGGAGAAACTCGCCGATATCTTCGGGCGAAAACGCCGCACGATCTCCATCGGCTTGTACCGCCTCCGACCGATCGTCTTCCCGGTGGCCTACGCCCTTGCCGACTCCGACAGGACGAAGTTCCGCCCGCTCGGGTACGACGACCGCATGAGCTTGCGGGAGATTTTAGAAATCCATCCCAAGGGTGTCGAGTACGCGCCGATCCTGGCCGGCCACGACCGGCTCCCGCTGCTCCGCGACGCCAAGGGCGAGGTGCTGTCCTTCCCACCCATCATCAACAGCCGAGACCTCGGCGAGGTCCGCGCGGGCGATGCGGACCTGTTCATCGAAGTAACCGGAACCGATTTCCGCATGGTCATGCTGGCGGTGAACATCTTCGCCGCCAACCTGCACGATCGAGGGGCGACCATCGAGCCGGTGGACATCGTCTATCCCTACAAGACGGAGTGCGGCCGCACGGTGCGGATGCCGCAGGCCTTCGGCCGTCCGCGCAAGGTGACACGGACCGAGATCGCCAAGGCCCTGGGGACCGAGCTGTCCGCCAAGGAGATCCGCGCCAGTCTCATCTGCTATGGCTACGCGGTGACGGGCTCGGGAGAAAGCCTAAGGGTCACCATGCCGGCCCATCGCAACGATCTAATGCATCCAGTGGACATCATCGAGGACGTGGCCATCAGCCGCGGCTATGGGACCTTCAGTCCGATCATGCCCTCGGCCTTCACCGTGGGCGGGCTCACGCGGATCGAGCAGCTCTCGGACAAGGTGCGGGAGCTGATGGTGGGCTTCGGCTTCCAGGAGATCATCTCCAACATCCTGGGCTCTCGCGAGGATCTCATCACCCGGATGCGCCTGACCGCCGAGCACCCCGACTCCCGCTCGGTGGAAATCGAAAACGTCCTGTCGCAGAGCGGCGAGTGCCTGCGTCGGTGGATCCTGCCGTCGTTGCTGCGCGTGGAGGCCGCCTCAGCTCGGAGCTTCTATCCCCACTTCCTGTTTGAGGTCGGGGAGGTCGCGCGCCCGGACTCCACAGCCGAGACCGGCAGCGTGACGGAGGTTCGGCTTGGCGCGCTGTCGGCCCACGCCGACGCGAGCTTCTCGGAAACCCATTCGTTCCTCGACCTCTTGTGCACCTACCTGAACAGGCCCTACCGCCTGGAACCCGCCACTCACCCTTCGTTCATCGAAGGTCGTGTCGGACGGATCGAGTTCGGAGGAACACCGGTGGGCTTGATCGGCGAATTGCACCCGGACGTGCTGGAGCGCTGGCAAATCGCCATGCCCTGCAGCGTCTTCGAGCTGGCGATCAACCCGCTGTTGTAATCCACCCATGAAGAAGTTGCTGCTCATCAGCGCCGTCGGTGTTGCCGGCCTTCTCGTTCTCATTGCCGTCGTCCTCCTGGCCCTCCCCTACATCACGAATCTTGAAACCGTCCGCAGTCAGGTGGCCACGGCGGCCTCGACCACGCTTCAGCGTCAAGTCACCCTCGCCCGCCTGAGCCTACGGGCCATTCCAAGTCCCGGACTTCAAATCGGCGGCCTGCGCATCGCCGAGCGAGACGGATCCCCGATCACTGTCGCGGACCAGATCATCATAGAGGTCAAGCTGGCGCCTTTGCTCAAACGAGAGCTCGTCGTGGATCGGATCATCGTGAAGCAGCCCAAGATCACCCTCACCCGCAGAGCCGACGGCTCGTTGAACCTGCCGCTGCCGGCGGCCGCCCCCACCGCTCCTGCGCCATCCGGCGCTCCTGCCGCAGGCGGCCCTCCGTCGGTGACAGTGGCATTGGAAGAAGCCCGTGTCGAGGATGGCGCGGTGACTATCCGAGACCAGATACAACCGGGAGGGCCCCCGCTCGTTCAGGCCCAGGGACTGGAAATCGTGTTGAACCATGTGTCATTCGCGCCCGCACCCGCGACAGCCGCCGATCCCAAGTCTGCAGCCCCGCCGTTCCTCCAACGGCTCACAGTCGGAGGGACCGTGGAACTTCGCGAGGGACTGTACCAAGCGTTCAAAGTCGAGGACGTCAGCACGAACGTTGCGATCAAGGACAGCGTCGTGCGCCTCGACGGGATCTTGGTCAAGCTGCTCGGCGGGAAAGGGAGCGGAAGAGCCGTCGCCAACCTGAGCGGGACGGCCCCGGAGTACGAGACGAACATCAAGCTGGATGCGCTCCAGATGGACAAGCTCTACGAAGCGATGGGCATGCTGCCGGGTCTCATCACCGGCACGGCTTCGACCCAGGAGGCCATCACTGCGCGCGGGCACACGCCGGATGACTTCCAGCGCACCCTGACGGGGTCGGTCCGCTTCGAGATCAAGGACGGGTCCATCCGGAAGATGGACGCCCTCGGCAAAATCCTGTCGGTCCTGAACATGAAACGGTTGCTTAGCGGGAAGCTGCCGGACGTGAGCCGCGAGGGCGTCCCGTTCGACAGCATCGCCGGGACGCTCCGGTTCAAGAACGGGCTGATGACGACCGATGACCTGAAGCTGCAGGGCGGCGTCCTAAACGCCGACGTCAAGGGAACCTTCAACCTGCCGGACAAGCAGATGAAGATGGTTGTCTCCGCGCTGGGTACCGATTTCGATGTGCAAGGGACGGTCGGCAGTCCGGCTGTGTCGTCTCGTGCGGTGAAGGGATTAGAGAAAGATGTCGGCGGGTTGCTGGAAAAGGGCTTGGGATTGTTTCGGTAAGGAACGGCGGAGCGGTAGGGGCACGGCATGCCGTGCCACTACACCGCATTAGACCTTGGCAAGTTGGCCCTTGGCCGTTTCGACGAGTTTGGCAAAGCCGGCCGGATCGTGGATTGCTATATCCGACAGCACCTTGCGGTCCAGATCGATCCTTGCCTTCTTGAGGGCGTTCATAAACCGGGAATACAGGACCCCATGCGCCCGGCAGGCGGCGGTGATGCGCGCAATCCAGAGCCGCCGGAAGTCGCGCTTGCGGTTGCGGCGATCGCGATAGGCATACTGCTGCGCCCTGTCCACGGCCTCGGTCGCGGTCCTGAACAGTTTGCTTTTCGCACCGTAATACCCTTTGGCGAGCTTGAGTCTTTTTTTATGACGTGCGCGGGTCTTGGTCCCGCCTTTGGCCCGTGGCATGGTGTCGTGTTCTCCTTCGTTGTAATGCCTGGTGCTGTTTAACTCCGCATGAGCGCGGCAATTCGATACACATCGCCCGGGGCCACTGGCGTGGATTTGCTGAGCCGGCGCTTTCGCCCAGGAGCTTTGCTGGTGAGGATGTGCCGCTTGTTGGCCTGATTACGCATCAGCTTTCCCGTCCCGGTCTTCCGAAACCGTTTCTTCACGCCGCTGTTGGTTTTGAGTTTCTGTTTCGCCATGATCTTCTCCAAAGGACGTTTATTTGGGCGCAATCAACATCACCAGGAATCGCCCTTCCATCCTGGGCTGTTGCTCAATTTGTCCGCAGCCTTCCAATGCGGCAAGCACCTTGTCCAACACCGACCGGCCCATCTGTTGGTAGGCCATCTCTCGGCCTCGAAAGGTCACCGTGACTTTCGTTTTGTTCCCGTCGGCCAGGAATTCTTTCATTTGGCGGACCTTCGTCTCCAAATCGTGCTGATCGGTCCGAGGCCTCAGCTTGATTTCCTTAAGCTGGGTGCCCTTCTGATGCTGTTTGGCGGTGTGGGCCTTCTTGTTGAGTTCGTATTTGTACTTCCCGAAGTCCATGATCTTGCAGACCGGCGGCTGCGACATCGGCGCCACCTCCACAAGATCATATCCGAGCTCTTCCGCTTTCCGTAAGGCATCCGGCGTCGCCAGAATGCCGAGCTGCTCGCTCTCCGGGCCGATGACACGCACCGGGGTGACCCGGATCTCTCTATTGACCCTCAGCTTTTGAACTGCGATTGGGCACCTCTCCTTTCAATCAGGGTTCATTGCTTGGGCAGGAGGGCCGACGGCCTGCGCTCCTCGACGTCTTTCTTCAGGTATTCCAGGAAGGCCTCGACCGGCATTGTTCCGACGTTGGCCCCTCCGCGCGTGCGGACGGACAGCGTCCCGTCCTGGACCTCACGATCTCCCGCCACCAGCATATAGGGCACCTTGGCCTTTTCGGCTTCCCGGATTTTCAAACCCATCTTCTCCCGGCGGAGGTCGGCTTCGACGCGATAGCCGGCCTGGGCCAGCCGGTTCCTGACGCCTTCGGCATACGCCGCCTGCTTGTCCGTGATCGCGATGACGACGGCCTGCACGGGCGCCAGCCAGGTGGGGAACGCGCCGGCGTAATGTTCGATTAACACGCCGAAGAAGCGTTCGAGCGACCCCATGAGCGCGCGGTGAATCATGATCGGCCGGCGAACCCGACCATCCTCACCCACGAACTCCAGCCCGAAGCGTTCCGGATTGTTGAAGTCCACCTGCACCGTCGAGCACTGCCACGAACGACCCAGGACATCCTTGATCTTCATGTCAATCTTGGGGCCGTAGAAGACCCCTTCGCCGCGATCAATGCCATAGGGTACGCCCCGTTTCTTGAGCGCCGCCTCCAGCGCGCCGGTGGCCTGCGCCCACGCCTCTTCAGACCCCACGGCCTTTTCGGGTCGGGTCGAAACGCACACCTTGTATTCGGTGAACCCGAAGGTCTGGAGCACGAAGATGGTGAAGTCCAGGACACGGGAGACTTCGTCTTCAATCTGGTCCGGGCGGCAGAACAGGTGCGCATCGTCCTGCGTAAAGCCCCGCACGCGCATCAAGCCATGGAGCACCCCCGACCGCTCGTACCGATAGACGGTTCCCAATTCGGCATAGCGCAGCGGCAGGTCGCGGTAGCTCCGCAGGCGCGACTTATACATCATGATATGGAAAGGACAATTCATCGGCTTGAGCTGGTAGTCACTGGCTTCCACCTGCATCGTCGGGAACATGTTCTCGCGGTAATACTCGGTATGGCCGCTCGTCTTCCAGAGGTCCAGACGGGCGACGTGGGGCGAGTACACCAACTCATACCCGTGCTTCTGGTGCTGCTCGCGCCAGAAGTTCTCGATCTGCAGGCGCACGGCGGCACCCTTGGGAAGCCAGAGGATCAGGCCGGGACCCACCTCGTCGTTCACCGCAATCAAGTCCAGTTCCTTGCCGAGCTTGCGGTGATCCCGTTTCTTGATCTCCTCCAACTTGTGCAGGTAGTCGTCCAGTTCCTTCTGCGTGGGGAACGAGGTCCCGTAGATCCGCTGGAGCATCGGGTTCCGCTCGTCGCCGCGCCAGTAAGCCCCGGCCGCCGCCAGCAGTTTGATGGCGTGAATCCGGCCGGTGGATGGCACGTGCGGCCCGCGACACAGATCGATGAATTCACCCTGCGTATAGAGTGAGACGGTCGGATCCGAGAACCCTTGGATCATCTCGCATTTGTAGTCCTCACCGCGCTCTCTGAAGAACGCGACCGCCTGGTCTCGGCTCATTTCGCTCCGCCGGAACGGCCGGTCGGCCTTGAGGATCTCCTGGATACGGGTCTCGATCCGTGCCAGATCGTCCGGGGTGAAGGGACGCTCGTAGGCGAAATCGTAATAGAAGCCTTCTTCGATCGGCGGGCCGATCGTAAGCTGGGCGGTCGGGAACAGTTCCTTGACCGCCTGCGCCATGATGTGGGCGCTGCTGTGGCGGTACACTTCCTTACCCTCCGGCATTGAGAAGGTCACGGGCCCGATGACTGCGTCGGCCTCTAACCGATACGCAAGGTCCACCGGCTTGCCGTCCACCAGCGCCGCGATCACGCCCTCCACCGGTTCCCCGCCGGGAAGCGCAAGCGCTTCCTCCGCTGTGATACCCTTGGGAGCGTTTTTTCGGGTTCCGTCAGGATAGGTGAGACTGATGGAGGCGGCGGATTTTTCGGATGTGCCGGTCAACGCTTCTCCAAACAAAAACGAGCCCTACTTTCTTCTGGAATTGCCCAGGGCTCGCAGATGACCTATGGTAGGCGCGGACGGTCTTGAACCGTCGACCTCTACCGTGTCAAGGTAGCGCTCTCCCCCTGAGCTACGCGCCTAACGTCAGGGGGCCATGCTAATACGCGAGTCGCGGCCTTGTCAAGGTTCAACCCCGCGTGGAAAAAGAAAGAAACGACCGTTTTTCCCTTGACCAAGGGGGAGATGCCTGGTAGAAACACTGGCGTTTGTTCTTAGCCAGGTATGCTCGGGCTGCTCACTCCATCCACAAGCCGTGAGCGGCATTACCAGGGGAGTACGATGAAACGGCGCGGCATGCTCCTCTTTTCTGCCGGCGGCTTCGCCCTGAGCGCTATGCTGCTCCTCACCCTGTGGGTCGGGCCTTCCTCCGCGCAGCAGTCCGAGGCCGACGTCTTTGTCGCACAGGCCATTCTGGCTTACGATGACAAGCGCTACCCGGAGACCCTCGGATTCCTCACCAAAGCACTGGAGTTAGACCCGAACAATGTCGAGGCCCTATACTACACCGGCCTCGTGCATCTCGCCCAGCGGAAGCCGGACCTCGCCGTGAAAACTCTCCAGCAGGCCCTGAAACTTGCTCCGACTCATTTCGCCATCCGCTTCCAGCTCGGAGTGGCCTATTTCACGCTGGAGCGGTACGACCAGGCGGAACCCCTCCTCCGCGAAGTATTCACGGAGCGACCACTCACGGACAACGTCGGATATTACGTGGGGTTCATGCGCTTTCGGCAGAAAGATTATCAGGGCGCCCTCAAGGCGTTCAATACCGGCGCTTCCAGCGACCCGACGATCCAGCAACTCACCCGATTCTATGCGGGCCTCGCCTTGGGAATCCTGGGCCTGCCCGAACGGGCGGCCGCCGAGGTGGAGGAAGCGCTGCGGATCCTTCCGGCATCTCCATTGACAGGCCCGGCCGAACGCATCCGGGAAACCATCGTCGCAGCGCGGGCCCGTGAGCGGCGTTTGCGGGCCGAGGTCCGGCTGGGCGGTTTCTACGACGACAACGTGTCGGTCAATCCGCGACCCAGCAATGACCCGACGGCCGAGAGTCTGCGAACGCGGATGAACCGCACGCCGGGTGAGATAGCATCAGCCCGCATAGACTACTCCTGGCTTCGGAACGGCCCCTGGGAGGCCACGGCCACCTACTCCTTCTTCCAGACGCTGAACAACAACCACAATCTCTCCTTCTTTAATATCCAGGACCACCTGGGGGGTCTGGGCGGCTACTATCGCGGCGCCGTCGCATCCCTGCCGTATCAACTCGGGGTCCAGTATACGTACGACTATCTCACGCTCAACGACGCCGCGTTTCTCCACCGCCACACCGGAACAGTCTTCGGGACCCTCGTGGAAGATACCATGAACCTGACCACAGTCGTCGGCCGCCTCCAGATCAAGGAATTCCTCAACGACTCCACCAGCCTACCTCAGGAAGTGCGGGACGCCAAAAACTGGATGGCTGGGCTCACGCACGTTTTCCGTTTTGAGCGCGACAAGCACCTGCTTCGGATCGGATACCAGTTCGACATCGAGGACGCCTTGGGGAGCAACTACAGCTATTCGGGGCATCGGATTCTGACAGGAGGCCAGTACACCCTGCCGTGGGGCGAGACACGACTCCGGTACGATTACGAGGTGCACCGCCGGTTTTACTCGAACCCTAATTCGATCCTGCCCGTGGCAACGCCGAATACCCTGAGACGCGAGGACACCGAGCAATTCCACTATGTCCGACTCGAGAAGCCTCTCCCCAACAACCTGACCCTCTCCGCCGAGTACCAGGGCACCCTCAGCCGCTCAAACCTCGCCGTCTTTGACTTCGACCGCAATGTCTTCTCCCTGATCCGGATGTTGACCCGATTTAGTTGACACTCCATGCCGTGATCCTCATGCCACGATGCGCTCGTAGTCAATGGGCGAGCGGTAACCCAGTGAGGAATGCATGCGTGTGCGGTTGTAGCGACGGATG
>Ga0114945_10001304_pt1 | contig 15561 bp, 16 predicted proteins | sample OV2TP3_FD_87194 | JGI IMG/M metagenome (GOLD analysis project Ga0114945, IMG submission 87194) | Hot spring microbial communities from Beatty, Nevada to study Microbial Dark Matter (Phase II) - OV2 TP3 | ecosystem: Environmental > Aquatic > Thermal springs > Hot (42-90C) | place: USA: Beatty... | reverse complement strand
AAGTCAGCGCCGACCTGGCGACCGTCCGAAGCGGTCCGGGAACGGGCTACGACCAGATCGGCGCCGTCGCCGTGGGGCAGAGCTATGTCGCCTTCGCCACTTCGGGATCGTGGCGGAAGATCTGGTACGGCCCCGGGGCCGGCTGGATTTCTTCGTCCCTGCTGACGGCAACGGGAGCGGTCTACGCCAAGGTTACGACGTCGTCCCTCAACGTCCGCACCGGCCCCGGCACGGGATACGACGTCGTCGGCACGGCGGGAGAAGGCTCCTATTGGGCGACCGTCGAGAGCTCCGGCGCGTGGCAGAAGATCTGGTTCGGCGGCGCCGCGCGGTGGGTGCATGGCGGCTATCTCTCGACCGGCCTTTCCAATCCGCTCGCACTCCCCACCTCGAAGGCCAAGTTCGTACAGCTTCCCGCAAGCGGAACCGGCTACTACTCGTACGCCTCTTCCAGCCGCCGCTGGGGAACGCCTTCCCTGGTGTACGGTCTCCTCAATGTCGCCTCCGATTGGACCGTCCAGCACGACTGGCCCGCGATCGGAATCGGGGACATCTCGCTCAAGTACGGCGGCGACATCTCCGGCCATCTCAGCCACGAGGTGGGGAAGGACGTGGACGTTTATCCCGTCCGCACCGACACTACGGGGCCGACGACGATCACCAGTTCCACGTACTCGCGCGCTCGAACCAAGGACTTGATCACCCACCATGTGAAGCCGCTCATGAACGTACGCGTGATCTTCTTCAACGATTCGCAGATCTACAACGCCCTCTCGTACGTCCAGTATTGGTCGAACCATTCCAACCACTTCCATGTGAGGATTTGGTGATGCGGGTCGCGAGCTTCGCGATCGCGTCGTTGATCCTGGGTGGGATTGTCGGATTCGCTGTGGGGCGCCGGAACGCCGCGCCCCAAGGGGCGCAGCCGCAGACGCGGTCGGAAGAACCTGCTCGTCCTTCGGACAGCCCTGCGTCCCACGTTTCGCCGCCGAAGAGCGTTCCGGACCGCGTGGCCGAGTTGAGCCGGGAGAAAATCGGAGGCGTGACTCCCGATCTGGCGCGGGAGCTTCGTTCGAACCCCGCCATGCTTCGCTGGGCCCTGGAAGAGCTTCGTCGCACGGCCGGGACGGAGGCGGGAGAGCTCCTCGCCATCGTCTTGGGCGAAGTTCGGGACCCCGCGGTGGAGGAGGCGGCTCTGGAGCTGGCGCGTGCCGGCCACCTTTTGGGATTCGAGCTCTTGGATCGCCTCAACATCGAGAATCCCCGGACACGGCGTGCCATCCTCGATTTCGTCCGGACCGAGACCCGGCCCGAAATCCTGGGAGCCGCGATCTACGCGATTCACCGAGGGGTGCCGAGTCCCGCCGAATCGGGGGAAGTGATCGGGGTCCTCCGCCCCGCGGCCGTTCACTCGGATCCGGAAGTCCGCCGACGCGCGGTCGTCGCCTTGGGAGAGTGGGGGGACGTAGAGTCGGCCGTGGGAGGGCTCCGCGATTCTTCCGTCGACGTGCGCGCCGGGGCCGCGTTCGTCCTGGGGCGCACGAAGGCGGTTTTCCCGGCCGTCTTGGAGGCGCTCGCGGCCCGAATCTCCGACGATCGCGAAGACTGGGCCGTCCGCGAACAGGCGTGGCGATCCCTCGCGACCTTTCCGCTCGACGAGAGGATGCACGATATCTGGCGCCGATTCCGTGAGCTCCACGAGATGGCCGGCGAGGGCGGAAAGCCCTAGCCATTCTTCCCGCCCTTTCCGTATCATCCAATCGTGCCCGGAACAGAGACGAGCATTCACCGCCGAATGGACGCGTTCCGCGAGGTTCTCCGTCAGCGGAACCTTTCCGTGACCGCGCCCCGCCTGCGGATCGCCGAGGAGGTTTTCTCCTCGGATCAGCATCAGACCGCCGAGGACTTATACGAACGACTGAAGCGACATACCCCGGGCGTAGGCCGCGTCACGGTCTACCGCACGCTCAAGCTCATGGTCGACTCCGGGCTGGTGGAGCAGCGGAACTTCGGAGGTCAGGGAAGGTTCGAGCCGGTGATCGGCCGAAAACACCACGACCATCTCGTCTGCGTCCGATGCAAGAGCGTGGTGGAATTCGAGAGCGAGGCGGTGGAGCGGGAGCAGGTGCGGATCGCGAAGAGGGAGGGCTTCGAGCTCGTCCATCACGTGCATACGCTCTTCGGTCGCTGCCCTTCCTGTCGCGGAACGTAGTCGTGTGGGCCGTGGTTCTTTTCGGCGCCGCGCTCACCGTCGCGATCGAACTTCTTTGCTGTCTCTTCCGCTTCGGATTCAAAATGCGTTCCCGAGAGATCCAGCGACGGCTCGTCGGCATTCGCCTTCATCACGGATATGCGGCGGCCTTAGTCGTCCCGGCTTGGTTTCTCGTCCCCGTTGCGTGGAGGCCCTGGGCGCTCGCCGCGGCCGCGGCGCTGGTGCTGAGCGACCTCGTGCACCACTTGGTGGTGCTCAAGCTGACGACGGGACGATTCGATTGATTCGTTCTGGAAGACGCGGTCGGCGGGGGGATCGAGCTCAACTCGCCAGGATCCAGGTCGACCCTGCTCCGGCCCTTACCTTCGTGACGATTCTCATAGCCTTAGGCCAGAATCCAAGTAGCCCCGGCGCCCGACGGTACGTTCGTCTCGGTTGTACGGCCCGGCGATAGTCGACGATCTCGTCGTCGCCGGGATCCAGGACACGCGCGAGATCGAGATCGTCGCGAATCGCATCGGTGAGATTCCTCGGATCCTTGGCGAAACGGAGTACGGCGCGCATCGCATAGGCCGGCGCGTAGTCGGGACGGCATCGGACGGCCTTTTCGACGAGCGGAAGGCCTTCGTCGTACTCATCCTCGTAGAGATGGATTTCGGCCAAGCCTGTGAGCGCCTCAAAAAACTCCGGGAAGTGCTTCAACGCCTCCCGATACGACTTCCGCGCCTCGTCCGTGTCCCCGGTCATTTGGAGATACCGTCCCTTGAAGTAGTGCAGTCCGGGTACGTCGGGATGCTTGGCGAGAAGGGCGTCGAGACTCTCCTCGAGTTTTCCCGGGATGCGCGTCTGGAGAAACTCCTTCATCAGCCCCTTGACCGTGTCGTGGCTCGCCAGGTCCTGGATTCGATAGACGAAATACGGATCGTGGGCGGAGATTTCGACCCGATAGCCGGCCCGCTTTCCGAGAAATTCCTCCGCTCTCTGATCTTCCAATTGAGTGCGGATATCGTCGAGCTTGTCGGACGTGGCCCGATGTACGAGGATCTCGACCTCCGCGAAGCGCTTCTCGAGCTCCTTCGGATCGACGGCGCCCCGGATGGTCAGGGGGGGAGAGAGGCGAGCCGTTCCACCGGCGACGCCGAGCGAGAGGGTTCCGATCGGGGGCGCCGTGCCTTTCTCCGTCGGGACCTCGCCCACGAACGCGCGGTCCGCGCCGAGATAGAGCTCGATCTTGGCGCCGCGGACCTGGAGCCGCACCCGCGTCTCGACGTCCGCCTTGAGACCGACCCCCTTGGCAAGCTCCTTCTTATCCTTGCCCAGGAGTCTCGATTCCGGTCCGACCTCGACAAGGAGCCCCTGAACGCCGAGGCGGAGCTTCCCGGCCGTTTTCACCTTCATCTCGACGTCAAGGTCGGTGGTGAATTCCAGGTCGGTCACTCGCGAAATGCCCTCGGGCAATTCGAGTCGGCCGCTCTGGATCTGGGAAGAGGCGCGGCCCTGAAAGTCCTCGGCTTGGGCCGCATCCTGGAAGTCGTAGGAAAGGAGAATGCCGTTCTGGCCCACCCGACGCGCGCTTCCTCGGAAGGACCCCTCGCCTCTGAGGAGCTTGTCCAGGATCGGGAGGATCTCCTCGATCTTGCTGCGCCGGTCTTCCTCCTTCCGTGAAGCCTCCTCGAAGGCCGCCATCGCCTCCTTCCATAGCTTCCGCGCGGTGAGAAAGCGTCCCCGCTCATAGGGCCGATCGGAGAAAACCGCCTTCGCGACTTCCAGCGTGGATTCCGGCGTGACCAGGATCCAGGGAACGGTCGCCGCATCGTTGATCTGAATTTCATCGAAGCTGAAAGCGGTGAGCACCGCGCCGACGTAGACCTGGCCTGAGGCGAGCTTCACCGTGAGGCGCTTTGTCGCCATCCGCTCGCGGAGCTTCTTCCGTTCCGCGGCCACAGAGTCGCGCTCTTCCTTGAGCTGAGCCTTTCGCTCCCCGAGTTTCTGTTCCGCCTCTCTCCTCTTTTGGGCGAGTCGCTGGAGAAACGCCTCCTTGTCCGTGTCTTTCCGAGGTTCGTCCTTCTTTCCCGAGTCTTCTTTCTTGGACCCCTCTTTCTTGACGGTCTCGTCTTTCTTGGAAGGCTCGTCCTTTTTCGGAGGGTCCTTCTTCGCCGGATTCTCCTTGGGAGGCGCCGGCTTCGGACGAACGACGAAGTAGATGCCGCAGGCCCCCGCCGCGACGAAGAGCACGGCCGCGGCGACGAGAAAGGGAAGCTGGCTCGCCTTGCGCGCGGCCACGGCCGGGAGGCTCTTGGTTTGTCGTACGGCCGGTTGACTCTCCGTGCGCTTGCGAACCGCCGTCGCGGGACGAATCGCCGTAGACTTTCCGGAGCTCCGCGGCAGCGCGGGGTGTTGCGAGGTCCCCTTGCGGTTGACCGCCTCGATGATCTTCGCCGCCTGTTCGCGGGTGAGGAGCTTCGCCTCGACCGCCGTCTGCGCGAGGATCTTCCCCGAAGCGAGGGACTTGAGTATGGCCTGCGCCTGTTCCGGCGACAAAAGCCCGTTTTGAACGGCGATCTTGGCGAACGAAATGTCGTACGACGCAGGCATGGTGACCTACCCTATCGCGGGGGGACGCGGATCGCAATCAAGATTGAGCCCGCCGTAAGAAGGTCTTTTCCTTGCGCGGAGGGGACTTTTTTCGGGCGACTCAAGATTGACCCCGCCTCGCGTTGTCGGTAGCATCCGGGACGATGCCTCTGATGACGGCGATCGCCCTGCTCCTGGCGCAAGACAAGGAGAAGGAGATCGAGCCCCTCAAGGAGCACGTCGAGCTCGTGAAGAAGTTCATCGAGGCTTGCCTTCTCAAGGAAGACAAGGATCGCGAGAAGGCGCTCGTGCCCCTGGTCCACGAATGTCTCAAGAAGGAAGATTCCGACGAGCTGGACCGCGATTTCGTGAACTACCGGAACAAGCGCAACATCGAGCGATTGAACGCGAAGTGGTACGTCCTTCCCGCCGTGGTGGCCAAAGGCCTCTCGGACCAGAAGATCGTCCGGATCACCTGGAGAAAGAAGGAGGCCGAGGGGACGAAGTACCGCTACTTCCTCAAGCGGGATACCGGCCACGGCGGTTTCAAGAACACCGGGTGGATCACCCTCTTCGTCCCCAAGGGGGGAGGAACGCCCGTCGTGTTGGACGTGCAGATGTAGTCGCCCGGGACTCCTCGCCCTGTTCCCCGCCTTTGTCAGCCGCTTGCCGCCATCTGGATGCCGAATCTTGAAAACCGAGGAAGAACAACGGGGAACATTAGGACGGATTGAAAGGAAAAGCGATGAAGACGAACACGAATCTGAAGGCCGGGGCCAAGGTCGCCGATTCCAACTCCCCTTCCGGATGGAGAAAAGAGTACTAACGATGAACCTCACCACCGAAATCAAGGCCGGAGGGAAGACCATCTTCTGGCCGGTGCGGGAGCTGGATCAGTAGACGACGCACGGGGCCGCGCGCTAGCGCGGCCCCTTTGACGCTTCTCGCGAAGCATGGTTGAGATGGCGGCACGGTTCCCCGTATAATCTCCCCTCCCATGGCCGCCCCGAAGGTCTCCTTCGTCAGTCTCGGATGCCCGAAGAACCTCGTCGACAGCGAGGTGCTTCTCGGCCGTCTCGTCTCCTCCGGCTTCGACCTCGAAACGCACTACGAGGATTCCGATGTCGTGGTCGTCAACACCTGCGGATTCCTCAAGGCCTCGGAAGACGAGTCGATGCAGACCATCGAGAGGATGGTCGGACTCAAGGAAAAGGGCACGCTCAAGGCGGTCGTGGTCGCGGGGTGTCTTCCCCAACGGTACGGTCAGGCCTTCGCGTCGCGCCTTCGCAACGTCGACGCGGTTCTCGGCATCACCGATCGCGAGAAGATCGGGGAGGTCTGCGAGCGAATCTTGGAGAAGACGGGGCGCTCCAAACCTCTCAACCTCGTCACCGCGGACCTCCCGAAGTACGAAATCGACCGCGATCGATTGCGTCTCACGGCGCCCCACACCGCGTACCTCCGTCTCTCGGAAGGATGCAATCACACGTGCGCCTTCTGCATCATCCCGCAGATCCGGGGGAAGTTCCGATCGAAGCCGATGGAGGTGATTCTCGAGGAGGCCCGCGCCCTCGCGAAGGACGGATGCAAGGAAGTCAATCTCATCGCGCAGGATTCGACCAACTACGGTCTGGATCTCTACCGCAAGCTCTGCCTGGACGAGCTGCTGGAGCGCCTCGCCGAGATCGACGGAATCGAGTGGATCCGTCTGCTCTACGCCTACCCGACCTATGTCACCGACCGTCTCATCCGGGCGATGGCGCGAATCCCGAAGGTCCTGAAGTACGTGGACATGCCGATCCAACATACGAAGGAGCGGATGCTCCGGTTGATGCGCCGCGGGATGACGGAAAGCGGTCAGAAGCACCTCGTCCGGCGATGGCGCGAGGAGATCCCCGATCTCGCGATCCGCACCACGGTGATCGTAGGCTTCCCCGGCGAGTCGGAGGAGGATTTCGAGGGGATGCTCGAGGACCTGCGCGAGCTCCGATTCGACCGCCTCGGGGCGTTCCGATACTCGCGGGAAAAGGGAACCCGGGCGGACGAAATGGACGGTCATCTTCCGGAGGACGTGAAGTCCCGGCGTCTCGAGCAGATCATGCTCCAGCAGCAGGAGATCCTCTTCGCTCAACACGAGTCGAAGATCGGAAAGGTCGTACCGGTCGTGGTGGAAGAGCGGAAGAAGAAGTCGGTCTGGGTCGGACGCACCGCCTCGGACGCTCCCGACATCGACACGACGATCACTCTTCACGGCGAGGCTCGCGAGGGCGAGATCCGGCGCGCGCGCGTCGCGGGGCGGGAGGGGTACGACCTCGTGGCGGACTTGGTTTCGGTGTGAGGCCGGCCGCAGGGATTTCCGCCGGGGATTGGACCCAGCCTGAAATCCAGTACAATACGGCCGTGCGAACGCTCGGCCCTCCCCTCGACGCCGTCTTCCGCGCCATGGAGTTCTGGGGCATCGAGAAGCGGTTCTGGAAGACGAACGGAATGACGGGCGACATTCTCGTCAAGATCCTGGAGATCCTGGACGCCGCCAAAGCGCGCTGGGTCCTGGTCGGCGGCACGGCCATCGCCTATTTCGAGGAGCCGCGGGCCACGCTCGACACCGGTCTCATCGTCGAATCGACGAAGATGCGGACCGTTCTGGCGCGGGTTCGAAAGGCATTTCCCGGCTGCGCGATCGAGGAATTCGAGGCGGTGTGCCGGCTGAAGCCTTATGGAATCGATTTCATCAAGAGCGCAGGCCATCCTCTATACACCGAAGCGATCCGAAAGCGCGAGAAGCGGGGAGACCTGTATGTCCCACCGGTAGAAATCTTTTTGGGCCTGAAATTCTTGGCGGCGCGAGGCCGAGGCTCTCCTCGACGCCCTCGATCACGACAAGCCCATCACGATGTAGCGGCCGGCAAGGTCGCGTAGTCCGATTTGAAAAACCAATCTCGATCCTCGGACTTGGCGATTCTCTCCCCCGCGACTCGCGCCAGTTTCGCGTATTTCCGGGCCTCCGCCTTCTTCCTCGCCGCGCTGGCGGCTCGCGATAGGGCCTCGTAGGCGTACGCCAGATCGAAATCCCCGATCCCGTGCTTCCGACAAATCTCCAGACATCGTCCCGCATGGTAGAGCGCCCCTTCCGAACGGCCGAGGACGGAGTACACGCGAGAAATCTGCCACTCCCCTCGAGCGAGATTCACCGACGTCCCCGCCAGCGACCAGTGGTGCCGCGAGGCGTGCGCGGCGTGGATCATGGCGTCGACCTCCTCTGCCGTCCGCTTCTTCCTCTCCAGAAGCGTCCACACGAGGTTGAAGAGTTCGACCCCGAGCTTCCGATGCTCCGTTTTTTTCACGGCTTCATCCCCCATAGACGAACCCTACCGTCTCCTCCGCCCGTGGCGAGGAGTCCCCCGTCCGCGCGAAAGGCCACGGACCATACCGGCCCCCGATGGGCCTCGAGGCGGCGCACCTCGCGGCCCGTCCGGTCCCAGATTCGCACCGTCCCGTCTCGCCCCCCCGAGACGAGGACGCGTCCGTCGGAGCTGAAGGCGACGGAGAGGACCGCGCCGACGTGGCCCCCGAGGACTCGCGCGTCCGTTTCCTTCTCCGCATCCCAGAGACGAACGACCCCGTCCGCCCCGCCGGTAGCCAGAAGCGTGCCGTCCGGCGTAAACGCGATCGAATTCACGCGGCCCACATGGGCCGTCGCTTCGCGCCTTGAGGAGCCGGCCTGCAGGTCGCGGACGAGGAGTCCTCCCTTCTCGTCCCCCGTCGCGAGAAGCCGTCCATCCGGCCCCAAGGCCATCGCGGTGACGTGGGCTGGATGCCGCGATCCGGTCGGAGATTGCGCTCCGGTCTGTACCTCCCATCCGCACACCGATCCGTCCGAATCGCCGGCCAGGATGCGCTTTCCGTCCGAGGCGAAGGTCAGCGTGAAGATCGAGTCCGAATGGATTCCCAAGGCCGCGGTCGATTCCCAGGTCCGACAATCCCACACCCGTATCTGACCGATCCCGTCTCCCGAGGCGAGAAGTCGGCCGTCGGCTCGGAAGGCAAGACTGAGCACCCATCCCTCGTGTCCTTCCAAGGTGCGAATCTTGACGCCTTTCGCGACATCCCAAAGGACGATGGTGCGATCCAGTCCGGCCGTGGCCAGTCGAACTCCGTCGGGCGAAAAGGCGACGGCCCGCACTTCGGGATCGTGGGCCTCCAGGGTGAACCGGTTCTCGAAGGACCTGGGGTCCGGCGTCGGCGGGGGGAGCGAAGGGGGAGAGGGCGCTCGAGGCTTCCGCACGCGAGTGAGCGCGTAGCCCCCTGCCAGGAGCAAAACGAGTACGGGAGCCGCGAACCACCATCGACCTCTCATGCCGGCGGCACCATCGCATGGCCAGAAAAGGCTTCCCACCTTACCGGAGGGAGGTCTAATCTTACCCGCCATGACGTTGGCCAACAAGATCACCAGCGGACGTTTCTTCGTGACGCTGCTCTTCCTCGCAGCCCTCACGGTCGTGGCGCTGGAGCAGGCCCGGCTCCCGCGCGAGCGGCTGAACCTCCTGTACCTTCTCTCCTTCGTTCTCTTTCTCATCGCGGCCGGAACGGACTGGGTCGACGGCTATTTCGCGCGCAAGTACGGGGAGGTCACCCACTTCGGCCGAATCGCGGATCCGTTCGTCGATAAGATCATCGTTTGCGGCGCCTTTACGTACTTTCTCGAGATCGATTCGCTTCGAGCCTATTTCCCGGCGTGGCTCGTGGTGATCGTGCTGGCGCGGGAGTTTCTCGTGCACGGGATTCGCAGCGTGGCGGAGGCCCAGGGGATCGAGTTCGGCGCCAACTTCCTCGGCAAGCTCAAGCTGGTGATTCAAACATTCACGGTCGGGACGGCTCTGTGGTACGCTTCCTATCTCCACGGGGCGCTCTGGACGCGATGGCTTCTGGTCGTCTCGGCCGGCGCGACCCTGGTGGTGACGGTCGCCTCGGGCGCCGTCTATGTGTTCGCGGCGCGGAAACTATTCGCGAGCGATAAGGTTTAGAATGGCCGAGGAAAGCGAACGGGCCCCGAGCACTCGCCGCCTCCGGGCGGCCAAGCCCGCCACCTCCCGCTTTCGGCGCACCGCCGACGGAACCGCCGAGGTCGTTACGGCTGGGCCGGAGCAGGAGGACAGCGCGGTCCGCCGGCGCGTCGCCCCAGGACCTTCCATTCGCCGCGGCCTCTCCCTCAAGTGGAAAATCGCCGCCGCGATGAGCAGCGTCACGTTCGTGGCGGGGGTCCTCATCTTCATCGTCGTCTACAACAAGGCGGTCGATCAGCTGAACGACGAGATCAACGCGAAGGGCGAGCGGCTCGTCCTGACTCTGGCCTCCGTCGACGAAGAGTATTGGCACACGGCGATCCACTGGCCCGATCGTCAGGCCGAGTTCCACCTCTTCCTCAGGAAACTCGATCCCCAGTTCGACTGGGAGAAAACGGTCGAGGCCGTCCCCGAGAATCAGAGGGCCGTCGTCCCCATCATCAACCCGACCAGCGAGGCTCGCCGGGATGAGGTTCGCCAGGTGATCTCGAAACTCTTGAAGCGCGAGGATTGGTACGACGGGGTCAAGGATACTCCCGAATTCGAGCGCTTGCTCTCCCCGATCGGACGCCTGGACCGAATCAATCCGTTCGAGTCGCTCAAGGGAGCCGGCAGCGAGGACTTGGTGGACGTAGGGGTGGTGGACGTCTCCGATCCCAACCTGAAGCCGAACGATCCCGCACCGGTAGTCACGATGAAGGGGGTGTCTCGGATCACTCTGAAGCTTCCGGAGCCCAAGCCCGGGGAGGTCATCAGCGTCGCCGAGCGGGACGCCCAACACGGCGGGCGCACGACGCGCGTGCGCCTGTTCGTCAAGAACCCCGACCCGCAATCGAAGGTAAAGCTCCGTCACTACGCGATGCTTTCCCTGGAAAAAATCTCGGACGCGAAGACGACGCTCTTTTGGTCCGTCTTCCTGACGGTGCTTCTCGCCGTGGCCGTCAGCATCGCCGTGGCCATGGGCCTCTCCGCGCTCGTCACCAAACCGCTGGCCCTCCTTCTCCAAGACATGCACGAGGTGAGCTCGGGCAACCTCGACCACGAAACCGTGCCGATCTCCACCGACGAAATCGGAGTCTTGGCCGGCACGTTCAACAAGATGACCGGAGCGCTCAAGACGGCCCACGAGCACGAGCTGGAACAGAAGAGGATGGAGCATCAGCTCTCGATCGCGCGCGAGATCCAAGAGAACTTGATGCCGAAGAAGATCCCCAAGTTTCCCGGGTACGACGTGGGCGCCTTCTACCGCCCTTCGCAAGAGGTCGGCGGAGACTACTACGACTTCATCGACATCGACCAGGACCACACCGGTCTCATCGTGGCGGACGTTTCCGGGAAGGGGGTTCCCGGGGCGATCGTGATGTCCATGGCTCTCGCCTTCATCCGCGAAGAGGTGGACCGCACCCGCAACCTTTCCCCGATGGCGACGCTCGTGCGCGCCAACAAGATGCTCGCCCAGAACATCAAGAAGGGCATGTTCGTAACGGCGATCTATTGTATACTGGACAAGAGAAACCGCGCCATGAAGGTGGCGAGCGCGGGCCATAACCCGCTCATCGTGTGGCGGGCCGGGAAGAGCAACCTCGAGCTCGTCAACCCGAAGGGAATCGCTCTGGGATTCGACCGGGGGCCGGTGTTCGAGCGGACCATCGAGGAGGGATCGCTGGTCTTGGATCACGGAGACCGGATCGTGGCGTACACCGACGGCGCGATCGAAGCGATGAACGCCGCCCACGAGGAATTCGGCGACCCCCGCTTCCACGCCCTCGTCCGCCAGCTCGCCGACCGCGACTGCAATCAGTTCCTGAATCTCGTCGTCAAGGCGCTGGACGATCACAAGGGGGCCGCCCCCCAACATGACGATATCACCTTGGTCGCTCTGCGGTACTTGTGAGGCGGTGCCATGGGTGGGACGCTCAAGGACCGGATCGTCGTAACGAACGACACCAAGTTCCTCGCGGTCGTGCGGGAATTCATAGCCCGGCTCGTCCTGCAGAGCCGGCTCTCCCGCGACGACGAGAACAAGATCATCCTCGCCGTCGACGAAGCGGTGACGAACATCATCGAGCACGGGTACGACGACGGCGTGGAGGGGTCGATCGAGATCGAGGTGGAAACGGACGAGGCCCATTTCAAGGTCATGATTCGGGATACGGGCCGCGTCTTCAACCCGGAGTCCATCCCGACCCCGGACCTGACCGATCACGTCAAGCTCGGGAAGAAGAAGGGGTTGGGAATTTTCCTGATGCGCCAGATCATGGACGAAGTCCGATATCGCTTCAAGGACGGAGTCAAGAACGAGCTTACCCTCGTCAAGTATGTGAGATAGAGACATGCCCGCCTTCGAAATCCGAACGGAGCCGTTGCAGAACGGGATCACCCTCATCACCGTGCGGGGGTTCCTGGACGCCCACACCTACGAGCAGTTCGAAAAGGCGTTCGACACCGTGATCGAAGCCGGGACGTATAAGATCGTCGTAGATCTGTCCGCGCTCGATTACATCTCCTCGGCGGGGGCGGGGGTGTTCATCAGCGCCTTGGACAAGCTGCGGGACAACGACGGAAACGTCGTTCTCATGAAACCCACCGTGAACGTGCGGGAGGTCTTCGACCTCCTGGGCCTCTCGCAGATCTTCACGTTCAAGAATACGAGAGAAGAGGCCGTCCGGGCCCTTCAGTAGCCCCGATTTGATTTCGGCTCCCGCCGGGGATAGAATTCTCTCAGCGATCGTGCGTTCTTACTATTCGGCGGTCCTCAGCGGTCGGAAACGGGGCCTGCTGGCCGCGGCGTTCAAGGCGGTCCTGTCGGCCCTCTCTCTTCTCTATTGGATGGCCCACAAGAGCCGCCAGTGGGCGTACTCCCTGGGACTCCTGCGTCGCGTGCGCCTCCCCGTGCCCGTGGTGAGCGTGGGAAATCTCACGGCGGGCGGGACCGGAAAGACTCCTCTTGTAGAACACCTTGCGCGGAAGCTGGCCTCCCAACGCCTTCGGACGGCGATTCTCGCGCGCGGCTATGGAAAGATCGATGCCGACCGGGACGACGAGAGTCTGGCGCTGGAGTTCGAGTCCGTGGTTCGCCTGACCGGCGCCGATCGCGTCGCCAGCGCGAAAACCGCTTTGGGGGAATTCCGCCCCGACGCCATCCTGCTGGACGACGGCTTCCAGCATTTCCGGATTCGCCGCGACCTCGACATCCTGGCGGTGGACGCGACGAATCCGTTCTCCGGCGGCCGTCTTCTGCCTCGCGGCTTCCTTCGGGAACGCCCCGCCAATGCGGCTCGGGCCGACCTCATCGTTCTTACGCGCACGGATCAGATTCCGCAAAACGCGATCGACGCCCTCCGGGAACAATTGGCGGTCCTCTCGGGAGGGAAACCGATCGTCGAGTCCATCCACCGTCCGGTGGCGCTCCGGTCGCTCTGGAACAAGCGGCGCCACGAGGTGGAATGGCTGCGGGGCCGCACCGTCTACGGATTCTGCGGAATCGGCAACCCGGAAGCGTTCCGGAAGACGCTCCAAGGCGCCGGAGCGAGCGTGCTCAAATTCCGCGCGTTCCCGGACCATCATCCGTACGATTCCTCCGACGTGCGGCTCCTCAATCTCGAAGCCCAGGAGTTCATGGCCGAGGCGTTCGTGACGACGGAAAAGGACGCCCACAAGCTTCGAGCCGAGGGATTCGAGAAGCCGATCTTCGTACTCCGCGTCGAGCTCGAAATCACCCGCGGAGAGGATCTCCTCAACGCGGCGTTGTTGGAGATCGTCCGGGCGCGCCGCCCCGCGGCCACGGAAGCGCTTCCTCGCTGATGCCCTCCGGTCACAGGCGATTCCGGTTGATCAAGTGGAGACCGTTCCATTTTCCCATGTATTTCCTGCTCCGATGTCTGGCGGCGGCCGCGGCGATGGTTCCGGCGGAGGCGCTCCGGCCGATCGCCCGCGGTGTCGGAGCGGTCCTCCGATGGGTCGACCGCAAACACGTGAAGCGCGCTCGGAAGAATCTCCTCCACATCGGATTCGACGGGACCCCCGAAACCTTGATTCGGAGCGTGTACGAACATCTCGGTCTCTCCGCGATGGAGATGGTGGTACTTCCGCGCCTCATGCGGTTCCGGGGAGTGACGCCGTACGTGAAGTTCCACCATTTGGAGCGACTCGACAGGGAATGGGCCTCGGGAAAGGGAGTGATCGTGGTCATCGGACACCTGGGGAATTGGGAACTCGCGGGACTGGCGATCACGATGCTGGGGTATCCCTTGCGATCCTTGGCGCGTCCCCTGGACAATCCCTACCTCGAGCGGTGGGTGCGGGAGACCCGACAGTCGACGGGTCAACAAATCATCTCCAGGCACGGGGCGTTGCGGGAAATGGTGGAGGTCCTCCGACGAAAGGAGCTTCTGGCCATTCAAGTGGATCAGGATGCGAAAACTTCCGGCGTCGTCGTTCCATTCCTCGGCCGTCCCGCATCCACGGTGCGCAGCCCGGCCGTCCTCTCCCTGAAATACGGAGTCCCGGTTCTTCCGGTCGAGATCTATCGGGACGAGAAGGGATTGCATCATGCCGACTTCTCTCCGCCCCTTCGGCCCGAGGAATATGTCGCCCACGACGACCCCGCTCTCTCCCTCACCCGGGAGTTGAGCCTTCGTTTCGAGGAGTTCGTCCGTCGTCATCCCGCGCAGTGGCTCTGGCTTCATCCCCGCTGGCGGAGCGTCACGCGCGGAAAGGTCCGCGCGGAATCCGCGAAGGCGATGAATGGCTGACTTCCGTCCCCTCCGCTGGAAACCGATCCAGTTTCTCGTCTACCTCGGCGTTCGGTTCCTGGCGCTGCTCGCGGCCCCCTTTCCCCTGCGCTCCTTGGCGCGTCTCGTCGGAGCGGTTCTCTTTCGACTCGATCGGAAGCATCGCCGCGTCGCAGAGCGCAATCTCCTCCGCGCCGCATTCTCGCCGTCTCTCGTTCCCCTCGTGTTCGAAAACGCGGCCCTGATCGCGCTGGAGACGATCCGTCTTCCGCGGCTCCTCCGCCACGAAGGGCTTTCCCGACACGTACGGTTCCACCGACTCGAGGTCTTCGATGCGTTGGTCCGGAGCGGCCGCGGCGTCATCGTGGCGGCCGGTCACTTGGGCAATTGGGAAATAGCCGGGATCGCCGTTACGGTGGCCGGATATCGCCTCCACTCCCTGGCGCGGCCCATCGAAAACCCGTACCTAAATCGGTGGGTACTGGGGACCCGCACTTCCACGGGTCAGACGATCCTCCCGAAGCACGGAGCGGTTCCCGCCATGGCCGAGGTCCTCCGCCGCGGAGGCGTCCTCGTGGTTCAGGTCGATCAGGATGCGAGAAGAAACGGGGAACGGGTCGACTTTTTCGGATCGCCCGCCTCGACGGTCCGCAGTCCGGCCGTCCTCTCGCTGAAGTACGGCTCCCCCATTCTGCCCATTAATGTGTACCGAGAGCGAGGCCTCCATCACATCTGCGCGGACGAACCGATCGATCCGGACGCGTACCGAGGGCGTCCCGATGCGGTGCGTCGGATCACGCAGGTGTTTACCTCGAGGCTCGAGAGCTTCGTGCGGGATCATCCGGAGCAGTGGAACTGGCTCCACCGGCGGTGGAAATCGGTCGAGAAAGCGGAGGCTAAGAGCACATCCCGGTAGGATCGTGGCCGCGGTGGCGGCGCCGAGGGTGCAGATGCAAGGCGCGACGACGAGGCGAGCCTT
>Ga0114945_10001302_pt1 | contig 15588 bp, 15 predicted proteins | sample OV2TP3_FD_87194 | JGI IMG/M metagenome (GOLD analysis project Ga0114945, IMG submission 87194) | Hot spring microbial communities from Beatty, Nevada to study Microbial Dark Matter (Phase II) - OV2 TP3 | ecosystem: Environmental > Aquatic > Thermal springs > Hot (42-90C) | place: USA: Beatty... | reverse complement strand
GTTGGCAGAGCACAGCCCTGAAAAGGCTGGTGTCGACAGTTCAATTCTGTCCCTCGGCACCACCGCCGCTACAATGTTCCTTCGCGGTTTCCTTTTTCTTACGACTTCGACTGGGGTGTAGAGCCCATCAACTGGGCCAACACTTTTTCAATGACGGTCCTCTCCGCCCGGCCCACATCAACCCATTTCTGCGCCTCCGCAAGCAGGGTCTTCAAGCGGGCGCCGACAACCTCGAACCGCTGCGGAAGAACATTGACGCGTTTGTAGAAGACCTCCATGAGGAGGGTCTCCAGGCCATGGAGGAATTGGACCACCATCGTGGCATCCACCGCCCTGGCCGTTTCGTATAGGAGCGCGATCTCCTGAAGGGCCGTCTGGAATTGTTTCTCCTGCGCGGCCGCATCGCGCCCTCCGCCGGGTTTGAGATCCGCCAGGACCGTAGCGATCGTCGCCAGCCGCTGCCGAGCTTCCTCCAGAAACCGCTCATCGAGAACCTCGAGGTCGTGCATGATGCGGGTGATGGACGCGGCCGTCACTGAGGCAGAGTCCATATCCAGGACGCCATGAATTTTGCGAAGGACCACTTCAACCAAGTTTCTGTTCATTTCAGTTGAGGCCAGGCGCGGTCGTTTGAGGTCCAGGAGCGCCTCGATGATCGCCACCGAATTGGTCGGTGCGGGCATTCCTTCCGCTTTCGTTGAAGGAGCGACCGCCTGGGCCTCGGCAACGGCGCTTTGAACAGCATCCGCCTGGCGCTGAGTGATCCGCTCGAGATCGGCCACCGCGTCCAGTTTTTTATCCGCCACGGCTAGAAGTTGGACCGCGGAAGACAGCGACTCGAGGCCTTGCTGGAGTGCTGCATAGTGTTTCGACGAGCCGGCGATCTTTTTCCCTTGCATGGCCTGCAGCAGCGGCACCAACGTGTAGGCCAAGTTTTCGAGTGACGGCAGGTCAACGGTGGCGGCCGAGCCCTTGAGGTTGGTCAGGCCGCGGAGGACGGTGTCATAAACCTTGGCGGCCCGTTCCGGAGCCGGCTCACCCACGAGTTCTGGAAGGGCCGATTTAATTTGCCGGAGCCACTCGAGCGCTTCCAGTGCAAAGAGCTTGAGGACTTCTTCCTGGAACTCCTCTTCAAGGGGATTCATGGACATTTAGGCTCTCCCCGACTTGCCGGCGAGGCGAGCGATCTCGTTCAACACCTGGCCCAACTTTTCCGCGCAGGCGGCGGCTTCTTCCATTCCTGCGACCTGTTGCTTCAAAAGCGAGGTCCGCTTTTCCTCCTCAACGAGCCGGACTTCAAGCTCTTTCACCCGCGCCGACGCCTGATTAGCATTCTCCCGATAGATCTTCAATTGTTCCTCGACTTGAGCCGCCCGCCGTCGTTCCTCCTCAAGCTGCCCTTCCAAGACGGTGGCCCGATCCGCAGCCTGGGTCTTGAGGCCGAGGGTCTGGACCTGCTCCTCAAGCTGCGCCGTCCTCCTTCGCTCTTGCGTCAAGTTCGTTTCCAGATCTCTGGCCCGGCTGACGGCCTGATCGGCGGCTTCACGGAGGGCTTGTGCCTGCTCCTCGAGCTGAGCCGCCCGTTTCTGTTCTTCTGCAAGCTGCGCGTAGAGTTCCTTGGTTCGGGAAGAACTTTGACTGGAGTTTTCGCGAATCTCTTGTAACTGGTCCTCGAGTTCGGCCGTCCGTTTGTGCTCTTCCGTCAGTTGAGTTTCCAGGGCCTTGACCCGCGCTTCCGCATCATACGCGGCCCGGCGCAAGGCCTGTCCCTGCGCTTCCAGTTGTGCCGCCCGGCTTCGCTCCTCGGCCACCTTGTCTTCGAGGTCCGTGACCGCGGTCGCCGTTGACTGGGAACCCGTGGGACTTGCCGAAGTTTGAACGGGCGAGATGGCGGGTTGCCCTTGCCGTGCGGCGAGCAGCTCCATGACGCGATCTTGCAGGGAGGACCCCTTGAATGGCTTCTTGAGAATGTCATCGGCGCGACACGCCTGCGCCTGACGGTTGACCTCCGCATCAACGACGCCCGCGATCAGGAGGACCGGCGTGCCCGCCAAGGCCGCATTCGATTTCACAAACTTACAGACGTCGTAGCCGGTCTTGCCGGGCATGATGACGTCCACAATGACGAGATCCGGCTGCCCCTTCGACAGCCAGGTCATCGCCTCTTCCCCGTTCGCCACGAGCGACACATCGAGCCCCACGGAAGTCAATAACCGTTCGGCTACTTTCCTGACACTGAGACTGTCGTCAGCGATGAGCACTTTCGGCATGGTCCCTCACAATGCCTCCCATCATCGGCCAACTGCAGATGTCTTATTCGAGACAGCAAGCTGTCCTTACCGTGCGGCCAGTAGTTCCTTGATGCGATCGTACAGCGCTGACCCGGTGAGCGGCTTCTTGAGTACATCATCGGCTCGACAGGCTTTCGCCTGTCGTCTGGTCTCCTCATCAACGATCCCCGTAATCAAAAGGACCGGAGTGCCCGACAAGGTCGGGTGCGTCTTCACGAACTCGCACAGCTCGAAACCGCTCATGCCGGGCATGTAGATATCGGCAATGATGAGGTCGGGCCGTTCCTTGGCCAGCCAGGCTACCGCCTTTTCTCCGCTCGCTGTCAACGCGACTTCGAGCCCCGCCGAAGTCAGTTGCGACTCGATGACTCTACTGAAACTGACACTGTCGTCAACGACCAACACTTTCGGAATTCGAATTTGCGGCGAGCCGAGCAATTTCCTGGCGCGGTCCAGCAGAATGGCCCCCTTGAACGGCTTCTTCAGCACGTCATCGGCTCGGCAGGCTTTCGCCTGACGCTGGACCTCCGCATCAACAGCACCGGCGATCAAAAGGACCGGAATATCCGACAAGGTCGGGTGTGTCTTCACGAACTCGCACACGTCGAAGCCGCTCTTGGCGGGCATGCGAATATCGGACACGACGAGGTCCGGCCGTTCTTTCGCCAGCCAGGCGATCGCTTCCTCTCCATCCGTCGCCAACACGACTTCGAACCCCACCGAGGTCAGCACACGCTCGATGATCTGTCGTACCGTGAGGCTGTCATCAGCGACCAAAACTTTCGGCATGGTCCTTCACTCAAGTCCGTGCATGCGTTGCCCCGCCGATCCAGTGACTGACTTCGAGGATGAAGGCCTTTTCTTCAACCGGCTTGGTGAGGTACGCCGTCGCCCCGAGGCCCAACGCGATTCGCCGATGTTTCTCCCCGGCCCGCGTGGTCATGACGACGATCGGCGTTGATTTGGTTTGGGGGCGATCCCGAAGCGCGCGGATGACCTCGTACCCGTTCCGTTTCGGCAGTTCCAGATCGGTAATGATCAACTGGTAGGCCTCAGCCGACGCTTTCCGCAGCCCCTCTTCGCCGTCACCCGCCGTTTCAACCTGGTAGCCCGCCGCTTCCAGCATACGCCTGACGACTTTCCGAACGGTCAAGGAATCATCAATCAACAGGATCCGTGACACGGCCTCGGTTGAGCCGTAGGCCGCGGATGGAGATGGGACCGGCGAAGGCGCGCTTCGCCGACCGGCGGCGAGCACGCCCCCTGCATCCACGACCAAGACGACACGCCCGTCTCCATCAATGGTGGCCCCGCTATAGCACGACCCCTGAAAAAGCTTCAGCGATCCCAGCGTTTTAATCACGATGTCCTGTTGGCCGAGCAATTCGTCCACCGACACTCCCAGGACTCCGCCCGCGGCCTTGATTACGACGATGGGAGCCGAGCCGATCGGTCCCGAGGGCTCAAGGCCCAGCAGTTGCGCCAGCGGCCTGACCACGATCGTTTCGTTTTCACCTTGCAGGACGACGCGGCCGTCCAGTTCCTGCAAGGCGTCGCCCTGCGGCACGCGCACTTCCCGGATGCCCGTGAGCGGCAGCGCGAACCGCTGCTCGCCGACCCGGACCATGAGCGCCGAGGAGACGAACAGGGTCAGCGGCAAGGTCAAGGTGAACTTTGTCCTCACTCCCACTTCGGTTTCGACCTTGATCTCCCCGTTCATCGCCTCGATGGCCTGCTTCACGACATCCATCCCGACGCCGCGCCCGGCCTGCTCCCCCACCTGATCGGCCGTGGAGAGGCCGGACAGGTAAATCAGCTGCAGGGCTTCAGCGTCGGGCATGTCCGCAGCCTGCTCCGGGCTGAGATTTCCGCAGGCGATGGCTTTGGCTTTGATCCTCGCCGCATCCAGGCCGGCGCCGTCGTCCTCGACTTCAATAATCACCGCGTTGCCGCGATGAGACGCGTGCAGGGTTACCCTCCCCATCTCGGGTTTGCCGCGGGCCTGCCGGACCTCCGGGGTCTCGATTCCGTGATAGACGGCGTTGCGCAGGATATGAATCAGCGGATCCACCAACCGCTGGACGACGCCGGTGTCCACCTCCGTGGACGCGCCGGACACGGTCACCGTCACGTTTTTTTCGGTCGCCCGGGCCAGCTCACGCACCGTCTTCTGGAACCGAGTGAACAGCGTGCCGATCGGAATCATGCGGGTGCGCACGATCTCATTGCGCAAGTCGAGGGTGAGCTGCTGCAACTGGCCCATGTCTTCACGGGTCTTGCGGAGGGACGCATTGAGCTGGGACACGGCTTCTTCGACATCGGCGGCTACCTCCGCCATGTGACGGGTGAAAATGTCCAAATCATCATAGTGGTCGAATTCAAGGGCGCCGAAGTGGGCCAACTCGATCGGCGACGGAAGCGCCGGTTTTCCCGGGCTGGGCGGGGGCTGGGTCACGGCTTGCTTCTCCTCGAAGGCGCGAATCGCATCTGTCATCCGCTCATTGTAGAGAAGAACTTGACGCGACAGCTCTTCGAGGGCGGCCAGCCGCTGGTCCAACTGACTCCGGCCGATGACCACTTCCCCAGCCAGGTTGAGCAAACGCTCCAGCCGATCCTGGCTGACACGGATGACGGCCGCTTCAGCCCGCTCCTTCTTTCGAGTGTCCGGTTCCCTCACATGGTCGCCAGGCCGGGCATCGGCGGGTTGGGCTGGAGCCGAAGGGAGTTCGCCCAGGTCGGCTTCCGCCCGGCCCAGTTGTTCCATCACCGCGGCAAACTCTTGGCGTGTGTCCGCCAGCGTGCCGCGGTCGCGCTTCAGCAGGACGCGGACTTCATCTACGGCGCGAAAGATCAGATCCGTTAATTCGGGCGTGACCGTCATCCGGCGGTCGCGGATCGCTCCCATGAAATTCTCCAGGTGGTGGGTGATGTCGCCGATGGACTGAAACCCGACCGTATAGGCTGATCCTTTCAAGGTGTGCGCGGCGCGAAACAAGTGCTGAATCGTCTCCACGCCCTCCTGGTCTTTCTCCAATCGGAGCAGGGAGGAAGTGATGGTTTCCAGATATTCCTGGGCTTCGGGGAGAAAATATTCGAGAACCTCCCCTTCGAGATCGGGGATCAGGTAGTCGTCGGAGAGGGCGTCCGGTTTCGGCCTCAACTCGGGATAGCGCTCTTTCAAGCCGTCAAAGCCTGCGGGGTCCTCTGTGCCTGTCTGGCGAATCGTGTCGGTCTGCGCCCGAAGAACCTCAACGATGTCGCGCAGCATGGTCGCGGTGCGTGGCCATTCTTCGGTCGGCACTTCATCGGCGTGTTCAAGCGTGCGCTCGAGGACCGCGGCAAGGGCCGCAAACTCCGCGAACCCGTACAGGTCGGAGGCGCCTTGGAGATTATGGGCGGTGATGAACTGATCGCGGAGATTCGCGGGGGACGGGATGGCTCCATCCGCGGGACACAAAGCCCCCGTGAGATTGACGAGTCCCTCCGACGCTTCGGTCGCGAAGATGTCGACAAGGGCTGTTCTGTCCAGGTTCGCGCTCATGGGATCCTTACGCCCTAGGCGAGCTTGAATTGTCCGACCGAGGCCGTCAGACCTTCAGCCAATTTGGCCAAATCTTCAACCGTGTGACGAGTCTCATCGGCCGCTTTTCGGGTGGCGACGGCTCCCCCGGCGAACTGTTGGATGGCCCGTTTCATCCCTTCCGTGGCGACCGTCTGGCGGTTGGAGGATTCCGCGATCGCCTGGGCCAGTTCGGCCGATTTCTTTGAAATCTCAGAAATGGCCTTGAAGACATCGCCCGTCCGAAGCGCGGAGGCCGATCCCGTTTCCACCGCCTGGGTCTCCTGTTCCATCGCGACGACCGCCGCCTGGGTTTCTGTTTGAATCGCCGTCACGAGATCCGCGATTTCGCGTGTGGCCTGCGTAGAGCTTTCGGCCAGCTTGCGGACTTGATCGGCCACGACGGCGAAACGGACACCGGCCTCGCCGGCGCCGGCCGCCTCGATCGCCGCGTTGAGCGCCAGGAGATTGGTTTGCGAGGAGATGTCCTTGATGGTCGAAACGATTTGGGAAATTTCCAGCGACCGGTCTCCCAGGCCCTTCACCTGCTTCGACATGCGCTGGACCGCCGACCTGATGCTCTGCATGCCTTGCACGGTTTCCTGCACGGCCAGGCGGCCTTGCTCGGTCGCGGCCAAGGCCTGTTGCGCGCTCTCCGACGATTTGCCCGCGGTGCCGGCAACCTGGCGCATCGATTCCGCAAGCCCCTCGACGGCAGTGAGGGTCCGCGCGGCCTCCTGTTCCTGTTGCTGGGACAGATGCGCCATCTGGCCGGCCGTTTCCCGCATGGATTTGGCGGACTGGTTGACGCGCCCGGCCGCCTCCTTCACCTGGCCGATCAGCTTGCTGAACCGTTCCACCATCAGATTGAAGGCGTCGGCCAGGTTGCCGAACATATCGGCCGTCACCGCCCCCCGTCGTCTCAAATCGCCCTTGCTCACCTCGGAGACCATGACCAGGAACTCCATCGTCCGGGTCTGCAGCAAGTTGCGTTGCTCCTCGGTCTGGACCAGCGCGGTGAGGCGATCGAGCATCGCATTCAAGGCGGCGGCCATTTGGCCGAACTCATCCTGGCTGTCCAGCTTGGCTCGTATCTGGAAGCGACCTGAGGCCACCTGCGTCGCCACATCGGTGATATGGATGATGCTCTGTGAAAAGGATCGCGCCACCAGATACCCGAAGCTCAACCCCAATACGATGCCTACGGCTGTTCCCACGATCAATTCTTGGGTGATGATGATGGCCACGGCCTGGATCACGCCTACGCCTGCGAACCCGAGCATCAACTTCGGCAGGGTTTTGAGGTTCTTAATCCTGTCTTTCAGGCTTCGTGTCGCCATGGCTATCCTCCTTGCCTCTTATCCCTGGTGCTCCGCCTTTCCTACGGCCCACTCCACTTGGATCTCCGCCAGAAGCATCGGAACCTCGAGGAGGCTTGCGGTTCGCTGATCAAGCCGAAGGACCGCGGCGGCAGAGGGCCGCGCCTGAATGTTGTCCTCGATCCGATGGATTTGATCCGGAAGCACGTCGCAGATTTCCGGAACCTGATCCACCAACATCCCGACGTGGTCCACTCCATGATGGATCACCACCACATATTGCGGGGATGGTCCCGCGGCTGGCAACCCCATCATGAGGCGCAAATCAACCAGCGGAATGACCATCCCGCTGAGGTTCATGACTCCCACGAGGACGGGGGGCGCGCCGGGAATCGGCGTGACCGATTCGACCGGCAACACCTCGCGAACGTTACGCAGGGCGATGGCGAAGACCTCTCCCGCGATGCTGATGAGACAGACTCGGGAAGATGCGCTTGCGTGATTGAGCTCCGGAGTCACGCGAGGGCCTTCTTGACGGTGGCGATGAGGTCCTCGGGTTTGAACGGCTTCACCAAGTACGCGCTCGCGCCCTGCTTCTCGCCCCAAAACTTGTCGCTTTCCTGGTCTTTGGAGGTACAGAGCACCACCGGGATGCGTTTGAACCGATCGTCGGATTTGAGGTCCCGGCACACCTGGAACCCGTTCCGGCCCGGCATCACGACGTCCAGAATAATCAAGTCGGGCCAGTCTTGGAGCAGTTTCTCTTCCAAGTGGTCGGCGTCGGGATATGTGACCACCGTGTGATTGGCGGATTGCAGGCATGCCTCAATCAACTTTAGCACCGGCGCCATATCATCCACTACGACGATCTTGCTCACCCACTCATTCCCCCGCGGCTCGCCTAGGAAGACCCCCGTAGGTTTCCATACAGGCCTCACCTGAAGCTGTTGAGTCAAACTACTGGAAAATAAAGGAATGGTAGTGCAATGCCACTTGCTTGTCAAGGAACGGGCTTTGCGCGTTTCTCCGGCTTGACAACTCCAACGCCGATGATGTTTAGTAAAAAAACGGAGACCGCGCGGTTGGATGCCAGCACTCTCATCGCCACCTTGGAGCAATTGATGGGCCCGCTCAAGGATCTGTATCTCCAACAGGCGACGGCTCGCTCGCACAGCCTCAAGCCGTCGCCGGCTGTCGTGCGGCAGTATGAGAATGCCGTCTATGCCTTTCGCGACCAGCGCGTTCCCGGGGGAGTCAAAGGCGTCATTGGAATCCTGGTGGATTCGGTGGATGCCTTCGAATCAGGGCGGGTCTTGGAGGCCGGCCGAGCCGTCATGAAGGCCGTCGAGCAGTTCGAGGCGGCCGGCAAGGACTCCGAGGTGACGATCACGCCGGAGCAGGCTGCGACGCTCGGCCAGTTCCGGAGCAAGTTGTTCAAGATGGCCGTCCCGCCCATGGAACTCAACCAAAAACGCATAGACCTCTAACCCTTTCAAAGAGAGCCAGTATGGAATTCATCGGGACGGTCCAGTTCAAACAGAATGACGCGCGGGGTAACCCCATCGCCCTCTACGTGGAACAGGCGGAGGGCGAATGCCGCATCAGCGCCCGCCTGCCCCAATGGCGGCATATCGCAGGCACCGGAACCACCGTCAACAAGGCAGCCGGCAATTACGAGATCAATCTGAAAGCCGCCGTGCCGTCCGAAGGCGCCTATGAAGGGCCATACTGGAACGCCGGGATCAAGGCCGAGAAGCCGGTCCCACCTAAGCCCGTTGTTGCGGCGCCCGGCTCGCCGCCGCCTGCGACATCTCCAGCAGGTGGGGGCCCTGCCGATGTCCCTCCCGCCCCCACAGCTCCCTCTGAAGGGGGCGCTGCTCCATCAGCGTGATCCAAATCCACACGGCCCAGGCGTTATGACCTGCCCCCGTTGCGCTCGCCAGAATCCGGATGAGGCGGCTTACTGCAGCGCCTGCGGGCAGCCGATCAATCTGGCTGCTCCTTCGTCTCTCACAGCGGAGACGGCCCTCTGGCGCCGGTTCATCGGGCCGCGGGCGGACTACTATCTGGAACGGTTCCGCATGTTTCGGGAAGGGACGGCAGAGCGGTTTGCCCCGACCTGGCACTGGCCGGCCTTCGGAATCGGGTGGCTGTGGTACCTCTATCGCAAGATGTATTTGCACGCAGCGGTCTTCCTCTTCGGAGGGCTCTTGCCTATGCTCCTGGGGGCAGGGCTCGTGGGAGTGGTCGTCTGGAACGTGTTCGGCGCGGTTGTCGCCAACTACCTCTATTACATGCATGTCAAGCTCAACCTGGCTATGATCGAGCGAAGAGCCGGAGAAGATGCCGCGCTTCGCGACCGCCTCATCACGGACGCAGGCGGGATTCAACCCTATGTCTGGTGGCTGGGACTCGGGCTGATGGCACTGGCCATCGCCGCAGGGATCATGGAAGCGCCGACGCCCAGCACGCCGCCTGCGCCCTGACCCCATCGTCTATCCGGCGCCGCATTCTTTGCGGTCACTATGGTACAATCCCTACGAGCCAGCTATGCCACCTTCGATCCATCCGGTTCACCTCGTCTCGGTCCTGCGCCTGAAATCGCTGACGCCGGCCATCATCTTCCTGACTTCCAGGCGGTCCTGCGATGAGGCGCTCCAATCCTTCGAGCATACGAGCGACCCCTTGCCGGTCCCCAGGCAAGAAGCCATCACCGCGGTCCTCGACGAACTGACGGCCGCCTATCCCAGTATTCAGGACCACCCCCTGCGCAAGACGGTGATCATGACGGGAGTCGCCGCGCATCATGCCGGGCACTTGCCCTCCTGGAAGATCGCGATCGAGGAACTCATGCGGCGAGGCTGTCTCGATGCGGTGTTCGCGACCACCACGTTGGCGGCGGGCGTGGACTTTCCCGCCCGCACCGTCGTGCTCACCCAGTCCGGCGTGCGGCGAGACCAGGACTTCACCGAACTATCGGTGGCTGAGGTCGGACAGATCGCCGGACGCGCGGGACGGCGCGGGAAGGACAGCGTGGGCTTCGCCCTCGTCACTCCATCCCCTTACATGGACCTCGGCGTTCTCACGAAAGGGTTGACGGGCCGGCCCGAGCCCATCGACAGCCAGTTTGTCATTTCCTATCCAATGGTCCTGAACCTCCTGAAGGCCCATCCGGTGGATCACATCCAATCCATCCTGGCCAAGAGCTTCGCTCAGTACCAGATGAACGCCCAGGCCGAGCGTATCGAGCTACGCATTGATAAGCTCCACGACAAGCTCGAATCGTACCGGCCGCGTGAGTGCTCCGACTGGCTGACGCAGTGGCATGCTTACGACCAGGCTACCCGCCAGGCCGCGCAGAAGCTCCAGGCGAGAAGGCACCACCCGCCGGAGGTCAAGGCCCGTCTGCCCTTCCTGACTCCAGGACGGCTCGTAGCGTTCGCTCGCTTCAGCGGGGTCGTCCTTCGACGGTACCGCAGCAAAGGCCAGCACCGGGAAATGGTCACGACCCTCCGGAGAGGCGGGGTCATCGCGGAGTCTCCCGTCGCGGACATCACGGAGGTTCTGGACCGTTCGTTCGAGTTCTCTCCGACTCCTGCCTTCCCTTGGGTCACATCTGAGGCCCTGTCCTGGCTGAGCCAGCAGCTTGATGACCTGCCCAAGCAACTCCCCGTCCTCCCCATTCCGCCCTTAACGGTGGAGGAGGATGGCGGGGGCGAATGGGAAAAGAGCCTCGGCGACCTCTTTCCCTGTCCCACCTGCCCCTGCCGACCGACCTGCGCGAAGGAGTTCAACGCGGGGAACAAGGTCAAACAGGACTGGCTCCACAATACAAAGACCGTGCAATCGCTGCGCACCGGGCTATGGCACAAGTTCCAGGAGCGCGCCGACATTCTCCATGAACTCGGCTACCTGGACTCGGCCTACAGGCTGACGGCCGACGGAGACTGGGCCAGGTTCATTCGAATAGACTTCTCGCTCCTGATCGCCGAGCTCATCCGCGCCCACGCGTTCCAGGGAGTCACGCCGGCCACGCTGGCAGGCCTGATGGCATGCATCTCGTATGAGAACGATCGCCCGGGGTCCTTCCCCCGGATCAGTCCTGCGCTGGCTGGTCTTGTGGCCGGGGCGCGCCGCATGGCGGAGGCGTTAGCGACCTATGACGATCCGCCGCTTCTGCGCGCCGATGTCGGGAGTCTCGCCGAGCGCTGGGTCGGAGACCCTACCCTCACCTGGACCCATCTCTGCCGGTCCACGTCAATGGCCGAGGGAGATATTTTCCGGCTCCTGTCCCGGACCTTGGAATATCTCTCGCAGGTTCACTCGCTGTACGCTACGCATCCTGAGTTGGCGTCCATCGCCGCCGAGGCCCTGAGCCGGATTCGACGTGGCGCGCTGGAGGAGTTGCCGTGATCCGCGACGAGATGGAACGCGCCCTCGCCGAGCTACCCTTTCGCCTGCTGCGGCGCCTGGCCCGGACGACCGCCGGTCCCCAGGTCCTGCGCATGGGCAAGCGGCGGCTCATTTACGCGATTATGGACGAGGCGCAATCCTCACCGGAGCGAGTGGAGGCGGCCCTTCGAACATTCCATGCGGAGCAACAGGCCGTGGAGGCCATTCTGCCGGCGGCGGAAGGTCGTCCAGACATGAAGCCGGCGAAGGCGGCCGACATGGTTGCGTTTCTGGATGGCATCGGGGTTCCGGAGCCCCATCCCTTCGTCCCGGACGGCTGGCAAGTGGAAGCCCTGGAAGCCCTTGATAACGGCGATGTGATCGTCAGCGTCCCGACCGGAAGCGGGAAGACCTACGTCGCGGTCGAGGCGACTCGACGGGCCATGTATGAGGACCGGACCGTTGTCTATACCTCTCCCTTGAAGGCCCTGTCGAACACCAAGTTCACGGAATTCACCAAGATCTTCGGCGCGGAGTTCGTCGGCATCATCACCGGCGACCGGCGGGACAATCCGCAAGCCCCCATCCTGATCATGACGACGGAGATCCTCCGCAACCTCCTGTATGACGCGCAAGGGGGCGAAATTGACGTTCGCCTGGACACCCTCGGCCTCGTCATCCTGGATGAGAGCCAGTTCCTGGCCGATCCGGAGCGCGGGGTCGTCTGGGAGGAGACCATCATCTTCTGCCCGTCGCAGGCCAGGCTGCTCCTCCTGTCGGCCTCAATCGGGAATCCGCACGAATTGGCCGAGTGGCTGACCAGCATCCGCCCGAACCCCTGCCACCTCGTCCGCCACCAGCATCGCTCGGTCCCGCTCCGGGCCGGCTATCTCCATCCGAGCGGCAAGCTGGCGCCGCTCTTTCGGACGGTGGCCATGCCGCCGTCCCCCTCGCAAGCGGTGCTCCATCCGGAAGCCAAGCGCCTGTTCACCATGTACGAGGAAGACACCCTCCACACCAGGCGCTCCGGATGACGCGGCAGCAGCTCTTTGCCGTCTGCTTCTTCGCCATCCTCCTCGTCCTCCTGTACCAGATCGCGATTGTCTTTCGCCCGTTCCTGCTCCCCGTCCTTTGGGCGATGATCCTGGCCCAAGTCACCTTTCCCTTGCACATCCGGTTAACGACTTTCCTCCGGGGACGTGCGACGGCTTCGGCCGCGCTGCTGACCGTCGGGATCATGGCCCTGGTGGTCGCTCCGGTGGTCTTCCTCACTTTCCTGCTTGTCCACGAGGCCGGAATCGCCTATGACGCCATCAATGTCTGGGTTCAATCGGGCGGGGCGAAGCGCTTGCCGGGAGAACTTTCCAGGCTTCCATTGGGAAGACTCGCCCAGGAACTGATCGGCCGGTTCGTGCATGCTTATGGAGATCTCGATGCCTTTCTCCTGCAGAGTGCCAAGGCCCTGAGCGGATTTGTGGTCGAGCAGGTCGCCAGCCTGGCGAAGAACGCCTTTTTGTTGGTGGCGAACTTTTTGGTGATGATCATTACCCTCTTCTTCTTCTTTAAAGACGGCAGTCGGCTCTTTCAAGGCCTCTATCGGATTATTCCGCTGGAAGAGACGCACAAGCAGAAAATCTTCGGCCGTCTGGATCAAACCGTCACGGCGGTGGTCAAAGGGGTAGTCATTACGGCGATCGTGCAGGGGTTGCTGGCCGGGATCGCCTACGCGGTGCTCGATGTGCCCTTCCCGGTCTTCCTCATGGCTCTCACCATTGTCCTGGCGCCGCTCCCGTTCGGAGGCACCGCGCTGGTCTGGGGCCCGGTGGCCCTCTACCTGTTCTGGGTCGGGCCGCTATGGAAGGCGATCGCGATGCTGGCCTGGGGAGCGGGTGTCGTGACGATGGTGGACAATGTCCTCAGACCGCTGCTCATCGGGAAGGGCGCGAAGCTGCCGGTGCTCTTCCTCTTCTTCAGCATCCTCGGAGGCCTCGCCGCCTACGGGCTGATCGGCCTCTTCCTCGGCCCGATCCTCCTCGCCATCCTCCTCACCGCAATCCAAATCTACCGCGAGGATTACCTCTCCGAGCCGCCGCCGCCCCCTCCTGCGACTACGGCCTAGGAAAGACCTCTCCGTCGAACCAGGTCAGGGCTTCGGGCAGGCGGCGGGGGCCGGCGTCGAATCCGCCGGCGGGTCGCCGTAGATGTGATCGGCGAGACTTTTGGCGAGGGCAGAGGTCACTTCCTGTTGCAGCGCGCGAAGGGCGCGGTGGGATGCCTCCTGCATATTGAGATGCCCCTCACGGCCCGACCGGGCCACGCTGCCGATAATGCGCTGGGCGCTCGAATTCATGATGACGAAATCGGCGCACCACCGGACGTAGCGGAACTTGGGGTCCGGGAGGTCGGCAGGCCAGAGACGGGTTTCTCCTAGGACCAAGAGATCCGATCCCTTCGAGTCGCCAGCAGTCACCGGAAGGCCTTCCTTGACCATCCCTTCACTGACGGCCAGGCGGACGGCTTCCGCCTGGTCTCCCTTGATCTCGACCGCCACGACCAGATTTTCATTGAGAAACTTCTCCAGGTCGCCGGTCAACACTGACACGGTATACTCCGACGGGACTCCCCTCCCCCCGCTGACAACCCGCAGGTCGCTATTGTAAGTTTCGCGGGTGATGAGGTTCCGAATCGCGCGACGGAGCCCTCGGAGCTTCATGAGCTTATCCGCCGTCCCACGAGCCTCTTTCACGTCGCGCGCGATCGCTTCGTCCAGCTCAGCAATCCGGCTCGTCATCGCCGACCGCGCCGTCCCTCGGTTCATCACCGCCAGCGCTGAGTAGAGGCCGGTCTGAGGGTCGCTCCAGGTCTCGGCGATCTTCACGTTTTCCAGCAGCTTGTCGGTGGAGACCTTCGTCACCGTGTCCACAGTCAGCCGCCTCTCAACCTCGACCTTCCCCTTGCGTTCGAGGTTCAGATACGATTCCCAGTCCTTGGCTTGGCTGCTGACTTCCGCCTTGAAGATCCGCGAGACGGCCGCATAGGCGCGTTCCTCCGCCACGGGACGCGAGGACGCCTGCCCGACGCCGATGAGAAATTGATCGTCGGGATAGGCAGCTGCCTTCGTCCCCGTCACCCAATCCGGCGCCTTGGGGGTACCGGTGCAAGCGGAGAGAAAGAGCAACAAGAGCCAAGCGAGACCGTTCAGACTCATTGTAGGATCCTGGTCGTTACAAACCGTTTCTGTCCTCCGGCGACAGTAATTCCTCGCAGCGTGCGCCGCTCAATCACTCCCCCGGAGCCTCCGACATAGCGAAACTCCAAATCATAGGTTCCAGGGGGAACGACCATACGCCCGATCTGGATGCGATCAGGGAGGGTCACCCAGCTACGTTTGTCCGCCTCTTCCGACGCGATGGCGATCACACGGGCCATGGCCCCAGCGACGGCTCCCGCGATCGCCCCTCCATCATTGCCCACCGCCTCACGAACCCCGATCCGCACGCCTTCCGTCAGGGCATATTTCCACGCAGACCGGGCTGCCGCCTTGACGATCGTCCTGGTGAGGCGGTCCTCCAGATCCTTCATCGCGATTGCCGTAATGTCCTCCATCACCACCGAACGAGCCGAATGCCGTGTCTCGCCGGAGACCAACACGGCCTCAGTGTACGCGATCGCCGATCGGCGCGGCACGAATTGCGGGATTGCCAGCCTGACCACCCGCCCGGTCAGCCCGTATAAGAGGCTTTCGGCCGCCCGGTGATCGCCGGGACGGGGATACCGACCGCAGTGCTAGCCGAGCAATTCAAGGCGGGCGACCAGCCGTCCGACCTCGCAAGGGAATACGGTGCCGAAGAGCAAGCCGTCTGGGACGCAATCCGCTGCGAGCTCGATCTCAAGGCCGCGAGAGCCCGTTGTGCGGGAAAGCCTGTAAGGATGCCTTGAAGCCCCCCGGCGCACCGAAAGTGCGCCGCCTCTGACTCACCCCCCGAGCGCCCGCGCCAGCACCTGCGCCGCATGCACCGCCTCGCGT
>Ga0114945_10001301_pt1 | contig 15589 bp, 16 predicted proteins | sample OV2TP3_FD_87194 | JGI IMG/M metagenome (GOLD analysis project Ga0114945, IMG submission 87194) | Hot spring microbial communities from Beatty, Nevada to study Microbial Dark Matter (Phase II) - OV2 TP3 | ecosystem: Environmental > Aquatic > Thermal springs > Hot (42-90C) | place: USA: Beatty... | reverse complement strand
CATGTCCTTGGCCGATGCCTGCCTGGTGCGCATGGCCGAACGGCATACCAAAAGCCGCGTGTTGACATTGGACCGGGATTTCCGGATTTACCGCAAACATCGCCGCCACGTTATCCCGATCACCAGCCCGCCTCACGTGTGATCGCGGCCACGCCACCCAGGCGCCCCAGTCATTCGGGCGGCTGTCGCCGTCGTGTGGAGATTGTGGGGCTTGCGCGTGGAGATAGGGCGTCAAGCCCGGAGACCGAGGACGCGCCGGATTCCTGCCTCAACCGGCGCCCAGGCCTCCGGAGGGAGCGTGCCGATGCGCTTCTTGAGACGGGACTTATACAGAGGCCCTACCGACTCGCACTTGGCATAGCTGGTGGTTCGCAGGCCGGTCTGCTCCGGTTCTTCGGGAAGGCGTACGCGGAGCGGGCCAGGAACAGAGGTGAGCGGAATGATCAGGACTTCCGGCCAGGCAGATTCATTCAGCGCGTTGATACTGATGACCAGAACCTGACGTGGTTTGGGGTGCCTCGGCGGTACGACAGTCCAGATCTCGCCGCGCCTTATTCCTCCCTCCACATCGCCTCCTCCATCAACTCGAACAAGGCAGCGTGGCCACGTTGCTCATCCTCGGGCTCCGTGTGCTTGGCCAGAGCACGCCGCAGGGCCAGGTCCTCGGACACTTCCTGAAAGCGCCGCAGCACCCTCTCTAACTTTTCTGAGCGTGATTGGCCAGGGAGGGAGTCCAGGAAGCGCACCAGCGGCTGGTCCATCGTTACTGACAGCTTTTCTTTCATTGTCTCGACCCTCCCAGCGGTAGGATAACAGGTAGGATAGAGTATCAGACCCCTGGAAAGCCCGTCAAGAGCGCTCCCCCTCTCCGCTTTCCTCTCCCCGAAGGGGGAGAGGGGAGGGTGAGGGGGGAGGGCCTTAGTATTGGTCCCTGTCACGAGGAAAGACGCTGGGGGGACGTGGTGAGTGGTTACCGGAACCGTTCAATGAAGCGCTGCGTGTCGCGGAGAGCATCCTTGACGATCGTGGCGCGGTCAAGCAGGCCCCGGTAGTAACCCGCAATATGCAGGAGGCGATACAGGCTCTCGAATTCCCGAACCAACAGGCCGTTATGCGCGGCCAAATGCCGTTTGATTGCCGCCCGATAGGCATCCACCGAGCGCGGAAGTTCGCGGGTGCGCACCCCCCTAGCCAGCAGCGCGGCGTCAATCGCCTCCAGGATCGCCAGGTACGCGGTCCCGAAGGCTTCACGGACCGGTTTGAGGTCGGTATAGATGTCACCTTCAAGAGGTGCTTGCTTGAGCAAGGTCTTAGCATTCTGCAGGTATCGCGACGGTTCTCTCGGCATGGGCGGCCCTCCGCAAGACGCTTATACCAGAGGCTCCCCCCGCTGTCTACTCGGTGTCTTGGGTCACAACACGTGAGAAGGGACGGTGGTTGACCAGCCACAGGGCGAGATCGTAGGCCTTCGTGACGATCGGTGGAAGCTGATCCATCTCCTTTTAGGTCAGGAAGCCCCGCTCAGATCAAGACCAAGGGTTCGAGATTTCAAGAGCCAAGGGCTCAGGGAGTCTTCGCACAGCGGAACCCGACGGTGCCGCCCCGGATCGACGGATGGTCGAGGCTCCGGCCCGCCGACCGCACGAGGCTCGCGTCACCGAGCCAGGACCCGCCCCGGATGACCTTGTATCGTTTCTGTTCATCAAACCAACTGGAGGTCCACTCGGAACAAGGAGCAAGACTCACTGGCCTCGAACTTCGGCCTTGTGGTACAACCGATCCCATGCTGCGGCCGTCACGCGCGCAATTCCTGAATGAGGAACGGCCCGGCCCGCTGGTGATCTCGGCTCCGCTGCCGGCAGCCGATGCGTATGGCTTGTACCGCCGCATCGCGACACCGGGCCGGCCGTCGTTTCTGCTGGAAAGCGGAAAGGGCGGAGTGGCAGCGGCCCGGTACTCGTTCTTGGGGAGCGATCCCTATCTCGTGCTGATCGGCAAGGAGGCGCGGTACGAGCTGCGGACCCGGACCCGCGCGATGGTTCATGATGGCGATCCGTTCGCCGCGCTGGCCGGACTGCTCCGGGCCTCCCGTCTCGATCGCCCTGAGGGCCTTCCGCCGTTCTTCGGCGGGGCCGTCGGCTATTTCAGCTATGACCTCGTCCGGCGGTTCGAATCCCTGCCCTCCCTTGCCGCCGACGATCTCCAGGCACCTGATATCGAGTTCGCCTTTGTCGAGCTGCTCGCGGCCCTGGACCATCAGGACCAGATGCTCCATCTGATCTTCTCCCCTTCCGTCGAGCGCCTGCTCGGTGAATCTCGAGAGAAGCTCTATCGGGAAGGCTGCGAGCGTTTGTCGGAGCTGCAGGCGAGGCTGGCGGCGCCGGCAACGGCGCTACCCGGTCCGCCTGCGGATATGTTGGAGATCCGGCCCGATCAGTCCCGCGCGAGCTACATGGAGCGGGTCCGCCGCTGCCAGGAGTTCATTGCGGCCGGCGACATCTACCAGGCGAACCTCTCCCACCGCTTCACGATTGACATGAAGGCCCCCTCACCCCAACCCCTCGCACCCAGTCTCTACGCTCGTCTGCGCACGGTGAACCCCTCTCCCTTCGCCGCGCTGCTGGCGTTCGACGCCATGACCCTGGTCTGCTCCTCGCCGGAGCGGCTGATCCGGCTCCAGGGCCGCCGCGCCGAGACGCGCCCGCTCGCCGGCACGCGGCCTCGGGGCCGCACGCCTGCTGAAGATGAACGGTTGGCGGAGGAGCTGCTCGGCAATACCAAAGAGCGAGCCGAGCACCTGATGCTCGTGGACCTGGAACGCAACGACCTGGGGCGGGTCTGCTGCTACGGCACGGTGCGGGCGGATGAGTTCATGGCGATTGAGCGCTACTCGCACGTTACCCACATCGTGTCCAACATCATCGGGGAGTTGCGCGAGGATCGGGACGGACTGGACCTGATCCGCGCGATGTTCCCAGGCGGCACCATCACCGGAGTCCCAAAGATCCGGTGCATGCAGATCATCGAGGGTCTTGAGCCGGTCCGGCGTGGCCCCTATACAGGCTCGTTAGGGTATATCAGTTGGGCCGGGGATCTTGACCTGAACATCATCATCCGGACTCTGGTTCTCACGCGAGGCCACGGCTACCTGCAGGTCGGCGCCGGCATCGTGGCGGACTCGGACCCCGGACGCGAATACGAGGAAACGTTGTACAAGGCTGAAGCGCTCCTCGAGGCACTAAGAGCCGATGGCGTATGATGTGGATTTATCTGAATGACCGGTTTGTGGAGGCCAAGGAGGCCGTCGTCTCGGTCTTCGATCATGGCTTTCTCTACGGCGACGGGGTGTACGAAACGCTCCGAGCGTACACCGGGCGCATCTTCATGCTCCTCCAGCATCTCGCCCGACTTCGCCGATCCGCCGCGCTCATCGGCCTGGAGCTGCCCATCCCGGAAAAGGACTGGCCCGCCCTCTTACAAGAAGCGATCGCCCGGAACAGCCTGAGCGACGCCTACGTTCGCATCACGGTCTCCCGTGGAGAAGGAGACATCGGCCTGGATCCCCGCCTGTGTCCGCGGCCGACCATCGTGATCATCGCCAAGCCGTTCCGGCCGCACCCCCCGGAGCTGTTCAAGAAAGGCGTGACGCTGGCGCTCGTCGCCGTGCGTCGAAATCACCCGGCAGCCCTGTCGCCTCAGATCAAATCTCTGAACTTCCTGAACAACATCCTGGCCAAGCAGGAAGCGGTGCGAAGAGGGGCCTTCGATGGACTGATGCTCCACGTGGACGGGCACATCGCGGAGTGCACCACCAGCAATCTGTTCTTCGTGCGAGACGGCACTCTCTGCACGCCGTCTCTCGATTGCGGCATCCTCGATGGCATCACCCGGGAGGTGGTGCTGACGCTGGCTCGGGAAGCCGGCATCCCGGTTGCTGAAGGCCGCTATGCGCCGCAGGCGCTGCTTCAGGCCGAGGAATGTTTTCTGACGAACACCAGCATGGAGATCATGCCGGTCCTGGCCATCGAGGGCACCGAGCTGGGGCGAAGCTGCCCGGGGCCGCTCACCGCGCGGCTGCGGGAGCTGTTTAGAGAGCTGAGCGCTGACAGCTAAAAAGCTCCGAAGATTTTGACATCCGGCAGGACGGATGCTATGGTGGCTGGCATGCGTAGAATCCCGTTCCTGTGTTTTGTCCTTTCCGGCGTTGCCGCCTGCTTCGGGCCGCTCCTCGGCGGTCCGCCGACAGCGACGGCCACCGACATTTTCCAATATGTCCAACCGGACGGGACGGTCGTGTTCACCAACGTCCCTAACGATCCCCGATTCAAACATTTTCGCTGGGGATCGATCCTCAAAAAATCGGGCGTCCGGCCCCGCCTGTCGTTCAAGGTTCCCTTTCAGCAGCTCGAAGGCGCGATCGCGCGGTATTCCAAGGAGCACCAGCTCGACCCCGCGCTGCTCCGCGCAGTCATCAAAGCAGAATCCGAGTTCGATCCGACCGCCCTCTCCAGAGCCGGGGCTCGCGGGCTGATGCAGCTCATGCCGACGACGGCGTTGGAGCTGGACGTTCGGAACCCGCACGATCCCGAGGAGAACATCGGCGCCGGCGCGCGCTACCTCCGCTACCTCCTCAACCGCTTCAACGGCGATCTTCCGCTGGCCCTGGCGGCCTATAACGCCGGCGAAAGCCGAGTGGCCCGGTACCAGGCCATTCCGCCCATCCCGGAGACCCGCGAATACGTCAGAAAGGTGCTGCGCTACTATCGGACGTTCTCCAGCGCCCTGGTGGGCACGCGCACCTACACCGGGGAGCATGCATCCCGGACCAACTTCATGACCTCCGCGACCGACCTGAGCTGGACCGGCTCGGGAACCGCCGCTCCCGCCCGCTGACCTGACTCCCCGATTCGATCCGGCTGTGCTGCCGCCAGCCCGGACGGTTGCTCTCCGGATAATCAGCCCGATAGTGCGCCCCGACGCTGTTCTGGCGCCAGAGCGCCGCCTCGGCGACACAGCGGCCCACCTGCACCATGTTCTTGACCTCCAGATCCCGTCGCGTCCCGAACGGGCGCGACACGAGCCGTTCCCATCGCGACAACTGCGCCAAAGCGCCGGCCAGCGAATCCCGCGTCCGGACGATGCCGACCTTCCCCCACATCAGCCGACGCAAGGAGCTCCACAGCTTGTCCGCGTCATCGAGCGGTTTCAGCGGGCCGCGATCCAGATCGCGTACTGAGGGGAACGGCCCCGCGGACCGTGCGCGGTGAGCGGCAAAGCGGGTCGCCGCGCGCGCCGCGCGCGCGCCGAACACCAGGCCTTCGAGCAGGGAATTACTCGCCAGCCGATTCGCGCCGTGCACCCCGCTGCAGGCCACCTCCCCGGCTGCAAACAGGCCCGGAAGGCTGGTCGCGCCGTCCGTGTCGGTCCACACACCGCCCATCATATAGTGGGCGCTGGGCGAGACCGGGATCCACTCTTCGGTCATGTCGATGTCGTACCGCAGACAGGTGGAATAGATCGTCGGGAACCGACGCTTGATGAACGCCGCGCTGAGGTGGGTCACATCCAGATAGACGTGGCGGGCCCGCGTCACGGCCATCTCGGACCAGATCGCCCTGGCGACGATGTCCCGCGGAGCCAGCTCCCCCTCCGGATGATAGCGCCTCATGAACAGCTCCCCCTTGATGCTGCGCAGCCGGCCGCCTTCCCCGCGGATCGCTTCCGAGAGGAGAAACGGCGGGCTGTTGGGAAGATACAGCGCGGTGGGATGAAACTGGACGAACTCCATATCCGCGAGCCTGGCCCCGGCCCGATGGGCCATCGCCATGCCGTCGCCGGTCGCGCTGGGCGGGTTCGTCGTCCTCGCGTACACCTGTCCCGCTCCCCCCGTCGCCAGCAGCACGGCGGACGCCTGGAGGACGGTTCTCACGCCGGTCGTCTCGTCCAGGACCAAGGCGCCGCGGCAGACGCCGCCGACCATGACGAGATCGGCCGTAAAGTGCCGGTCGAGCCATCCGATCGTCTTCGCCCGCCGGGCACGCGCCAGCAGCACCTTGACCATCTCATTGCCGGTGGCGTCACCCCTCGCCCGGAGGATCCGGCTGCGGCTGTGTGCCGCCTCGCGGGCAAACGCAAATTTGCCGCCGATCTTGTCGAACTTGGCGCCCCAGGCGATCAGCTCCTGGATTCGCTCCGGCCCTTCCTGAACCAGCACGCGCACCGCCTGGGGGCTGCAGAGCCCGTGTCCGGCTTTCAGCGTATCGGTGAGATGGATCGAGACATCGTCTTCTTCGCTGAGGGCCACCGCTACGCCGCCCTGGGCATAGATCGAACTGCTCTGGAGCGGAGAGCCTTTGGTCAGCATCAGCACTCGGCCGTGGCGGCTGAGCTCGATCGCGGCGCGCAGGCCTGCCACCCCGCTGCCGATGACCAGGAAGTCTGTGCCGACGGTCATCCAGGCGATCCCTCTTTCGAAGGCTCGGTGTGGCGCGTCGCCATGCCGAAGGGGAGGTCACCGTCCATGTTGCTGAGGAGGATGGACTTCACGCCGACCCATCGAAGGACCCCGTGTCCGCGCTCGCGAAAGCCGTCATCGGCCGGATTCCGCTTCCACTGCCCTTGCCAGTGCACGAAGACCTCGATGGTTTCGCCGTCAATGACGATGCGGTCGATGGAGAAGTCCAGCGAGATTTCCTGGAAGTGTTCGAAGTCGCGGGTGATCTCCGCTTCCATTCGCTCCAGGCGCTCCAGTGGCAGCATGAGCGCGTGAATGCCGAGGAGGTCCTTGCCGGTATAGGCTTTCCGCAGGGATTCGACCGCCGCATCGATGCGTTGGTAGCGCGCGAAGTCTTCCGGATACCGCGGACCTTTGGAGGAGCAGCCGGCGCAGAACGCGAGGATCCCCAACAGACAGAGGAGTCGCATCCAGCCGGCGTCGCAGCGTGTCGATGCCATGGCGGCGCATTATACCGATTTCTTGACAGGCTCTCCAGGTGTGTGTTACGTATCGGCCGCTTGCTCGGGATTTCCCCGCATGTCCTGAAGTGGAGTAACCGATGGCCAGCGTCCTGAAAAAGCGCAGGAAAAAAATGCGGAAGCACAAGCACAAGAAGCTCCGCAGGCGAATGAAATTCCAGCGCCGGAAGAGCTAAGGTCGGCTTGTCAAGAGCCGGAGGCTCCCGTGCCCGAGGGAAAGAAGGTTCGAATCCGAGTGCGAACGGTCAGCAGCCTGTACGTCGGCGACTTCGTCATCCCGCCCATGCGCAACCGCGTGTCGGATGTCCTCAATGAAGAGGAACGCTTGTTCATCAACCTCACGGACGTGGTGATCAACGACACGGAACGCGCCGAATTCGTCTCGCTCAACAAGAACATGATCGAATCCATCACCCAGCTCTAGTGGTTCTGTCCACTCCGGCCTCTCTTCCTTTTCACTCCTCACTCCTGACTCCTTACTCATGACGCCGTACTACTCCCGGTTCTATCCCTTCATCAGACCCTATCTCGCCCGGATGGCCGGTGCCGCGATGTTGGCCATGGGAGTGGCCGGCCTCAATCTGGCGATGCTGCGCCTGGCCGGGCACCTCTGGGACATCATCACCGTCCGCCGGGACCTGATCGGCATGACGAGCACGGTCGGGCTGTTTCTGTTGCTCGTTCTGGCCCAGGGCCTCCTGTCGATGGGGCACAGCTACCTGACCGTCTGGGTCTCCCAGCGGATCATGGCGGACTTCCGGGCCCACCTCTTCGGACACTTGCAACGCCTATCCCTCAGTTTTTTTGCGAAGCGGAGGACCGGGGAAATCCTTTCCAGGCTGATGACCGACGTGAGCATGATCCAGAGCACCGCCACCGAGACACCCATCGACTCGGCGAAGCAGTTCGTCACCTTGGTCGGCGGGATCGGATTCCTGCTGGTCATGAATTGGCGCCTCTGCCTGTTGATCCTCGCCTTGTTGCCGGTCCTCGTGGTGGTCGCGCGGTTTTTCGGCCGGCGGCTGAAGGTCCTCTCCACGGCCATGCAGGACCAGACCGCTTCGCTCTCCACGCTGGTCGAGGAGGTGCTCTCCGGCATCCGCATCGTCAAGTCGTTCGTGCAGACCCGGCGCGAAGAGAAACGCTTCACCGGAGAAATCCGGCGGGCGTCGGACCTTACGCTCCGCAGAGCCGCGGTGCTGGCGATCTTCATTCCGACCATCACCCTGCTGACGTTCGCCTCGGCCGGCGCGGTGCTGTGGTATGGAGGGCGGCAGGTGATCGAAGGCAGCATCTCTCCGGGCGACCTGTTCGCGTTCGTGCTCTTCGCCGGCATCCTGATCGGACCGTTCAGCTCCGCTGCCAGGGCCTTTGCCCAGGTGAAGGAAGCTCAAGGCGCGTTGCACCGGGTCTTCGAGATCCTGGACACCAAACCCGAGGTGGTCGATCGGCCGGACGCGGTGGAGCTGCCGGCGATCAAGGGGCACATCCGGGCGGTTGGAATCGGCTTTGCGTACGATCCCCGGCAGCCGGTCTTGACCGATGTCTCGTTCGAAGCCATGCCGGGAGAGATGGTGGCCTTCGTGGGTCCCACCGGCTCGGGCAAGACCACGCTCGTCAATCTCCTGCACCGGTTCTATGATCCGACCCGAGGCCGCATCCTCATCGATGAACATGACCTGCGGGACGTACGCCTGGAGAGCCTCTACCGTCAGATCGCTCTTGTGCCCCAGGAGACCATCCTGTTCGGCGGCACGATTGAAGAGAATATCCGCTACGGCCGAGAGGGCGCGTCGGAGGAGGAGGTCATCGCCGCCAGCCAGGCCGCCAATGCGCATGAGTTCATCACCGCGATGCCGGACGGCTACCGGACGGTCGTGGGGGAAAAGGGGGTGAACCTCTCAGGCGGGCAACGCCAGCGACTGGCCATAGCACGGGCCATTTTGAAAAACCCGTGCATCCTGATCCTCGATGAAGCCACCTCCGCGCTGGATGCCGAGTCCGAGATGCTCGTGCAGGAGGCCTTGGATCGGCTCATGGTGGGAAAAACGTCGTTCGTCGTGGCCCACCGCTTGACCACCGTGCAGCGCGCGGACCGCATTCTGGTCCTGAACAAGGGGCGGATCGTCGAGGAAGGGACTCACACGGCACTCATGGCGCGACAGGGTCTCTACCATTACCTGTACACCGTCCGCCTCGCCGAAATCCAGGACTGAGTTTCGAGGACTGAGGGCCGAGGCTCAGTCCTCAGTCCTACTTCATCACTTTACTTTCGAGAAATCGGCGTCGATTTCCGTGGTCTTGCCGTCCGGGAAGTAGACCACGATCTTGGTCTTGGCATTCGGGTCAAAACTGTCGTAGAGGAACCGGGCGGTGAATCGGGACCGGTACGGCGGTCCCGGACCCTCGTTCTTGCGTCCTCGATCGGCCTGACCGACGTGCTCCGGCTTGATGGTCTTGGAACCCCCCTGTTGAAACACGACCTGCGCCCCATCCGCAAAATACTCGTCATCGCCGCAGAGCTGCACCTCGATCTCCATGTTCGGCATATCGAGGTATTGCCGGATCTTGTCCTCCGGCATGCGGATTTCACGCTTCTGCTTTTTGGACTCGCGGGTCTCGATCCGGCCGGCCGCCTCCAGCGCAAAACGCTTGGTCCTCAAGACCGCGCTGGCGCCGCAGGGATCCTTTTCTGGATCGGCACCCACTCTGGTCGTCAAGGAGGCTTGCTGCATGACCTTCTTGACTTCTTCAGGCGTGTTGGCCTTATCGAGCGACTCCCGTCCGGCGGCCAGCGCTTTCTTGGCCTCCTCCATCGTCAGCTTCACGTCGATCGCCGACGTTGGGCTGGCTGCCCCGACCAGCAGCACCACGCCAATTGCCAGGGCTATCCCCAGGCGAACCCGAGTTGCCGCTTCGAACCGAATACGCATAAAGCCTCCTGATGTGGAGGTGCCATTCTAGGGAAAACCACCGGACCTTTGCAATCCTCTCCGCTAGCCTCTAGCCCATAGCCTGCGCCGGAGGCGCGAAGCGAGACCAGTTCGGATACGGTGCGGTCTGATAGAGTCGCTCGAGGTCCACCGGCGTCTCGACCGCCCGTCGCCGCAGCATTTCGGCGACCAGCCGCAACGGCAGCCCTACCGCTGCAGGGAAATCTCCGGCGATCCGGGCGATGAGACCCCCGCCCCTGCCTTGGATCGCATAGCCACCGGCTTTCCCCATTCCCTCTCCGCTAAGCACGTAGTCATGCACCTCCGCATCAGTCACGCTCTTCATCCAGACCCTGACCGATTCCACGGCGCTGTCCCGAATCCGGTCCTGTTCGCGCACGAGGGCCACGCCGGTGTGGATGACATGCTCGCGGCCCCGCAGGCGTCGCAGCATGGCCTCGGCTTCCCCGACATCAGTCGGCTTTCCCAGCACGTCCGGACCGATCGCAATCAGAGTGTCACTGGCGAGGATCAACCGATCCGGGAATCGCGCGACCAGCGACTGTGCCTTACGCTCGGCAAGCAGTCGGGCACGGTCTTCCGGTCCGAACCCGGGTGACAGCTCCGCCTCGATCACCTCGGCTGAGCCCTCAGGCGGGACGACATCAAAAGGAACTTGGAGCAGGGCGAGGAGATCCCGGCGACGGGGCGAGCTGGAAGCCAAGATCAGACGCATCAATGCGCAATACAGGCCAAGGAAGAGCTGGACGGGTCATCGCTCGTCACGGTCCAGCGTCGCTGCCGAAGGAAGCCCTGGAGCAACTCGGCCGCGTGAGCGCTGCTGGTCGCCCGGACCATCCCGGCCCGGAGGACGGCGGCATCGCGAAAGCCCCGGCAATACCATCCGAGATGCTTCCGCATCGCCGGGAACCGCGCAGGACCGAACAGGGCCTCGAACTGGCGGGCGTGCTCCAGCATGATGTGAAAGCGCACCGCAAGGTTCAGGGGAGAGGGATCTTCCGGGATCTCAGCGCCCGACCGGACGCAACGGCGGGCCGATTCCTTCGCCCTGAAGAACCAGGGAGCCCCCAGCGCGGCTCGCTCCACCAGCACCCCATTGACGCCGTGCTGCAGGATGCGCTGAACCGCATCCTGCAAGCTGCCCACATCGCCATTGCCCAGCAAGAGCGTGGCGGTCCCTTGGGCCAAGCGAGCCGCCCGCTCAATCGCGCGCCAGTCCGCCTCCCCGCGGTACTGCTGTTCCAATGTCCGGCCGTGTATCGAAACGGCGGCCGGCTGCTCTTCCAGCAGATGACTGACCCACGGCTCGATCACGACCGAATCATAGCCGAGCCGGGTTTTCACCGACAGCGGGATGAGGCGCCGAGGCGAGGCCGGTTCGCCGGTTCGCCTGCGATTCATCGCACGGATCAGCTCAATGCGGACGGGCTTGAGTCCGGCCGCCTCGAGGGACCGGCCAGCCGCCCAGTCTCGGATGCCTTGCTGGGCCGCCCGCATGATGTCATGGGCCAGCGCGGGCGTGCGGATCAACGCGGCCCCCGATCCGGAGGAGGCCACGTTTTTGGCGGGACAGCCCATGTTGATGTCCAGTCCGTCGAATCCCAGCTCACAGACCACCTGCGCCGCCTGATAAAACAGCTCAGGAGTCTTCCCGTAGAGCTGGGCGACCACCGGCCGCTCGATCTCTGCGTAGATCAGCGAAGCCAGCAGATGCTCGGGCCCTCGGCAGACATCCATGACGCTGGTGAATTCCGTAAACGTCACGTCCGGAGGCCCTTGCCGGGCCACGGTCAGCCGAAAGGCCGCGTCGGTCACCCCGTCCATGGGGGCCAGGCCAATGATCGGGTGGGGAAGCGTCTGCCAGAAATTCATAGGAACGTTATGCGTGATGCGCTAGGTCCTTCTGAGCGGGCGACACAGTCTAATCGGTGGCCTCGGCTTTGACAAGGGAGCAGAGGCCTGGGCCGTGGTAAGATGGAAGGCCAACAGGAGGGCATGATGACCAAACGAACCGCAGCGAACCGGCATCTGAGTCACCGCCGAGCCATCTCCAACGAGGAGATCCTCGCACAGGTACAAGTGTTGCTGGACGGGCCGGATGACAATCTGACCGCCATCCTGCTGAAGGAGATGCTGCTGGGCACCCTCAAGCTCAAGGACTCTCATCTCGAGACGCTCGATCTCAAGATCCTGAACCGGACGCTGAAGGAGTTGCGCCTGGCTTTCCGGATGTTCCAACCCTATCGGCACCGTCCCAAGGTGAGCCTCTTCGGCTCGGCCCGGACCCCGCCTGATGATCCGAACTACGAACTGGCCCGTCGGTTCGCGAATCTGCTGGTGCGGCACGGCTACATGGTGATCACCGGCGGCGCGGACGGTATCATGCGCGCGGGGCACGAAGGCGCCGGCCGGGAGAACAGCTTCGGCGTCAATATCATGTTGCCCTTCGAGCAGGGACCAAACGAGGTCATCGCGGACGACCCCAAGCTGTTCACCTTCCGATACTTCTTCACGCGAAAATTGTTGTTCGTGAAAGAGTCCCATGCCGCGGCGCTGTTCCCGGGCGGCTTCGGCACCCACGACGAAGCCTTTGAGCTCTTGACGCTCGTCCAGACCGGCAAGACCGACCCGCAGCCGATCGTCTTTCTGCAGGCGCCGGGCACCGACTACTGGGGTCCCTGGTATGCCTTCGTCACGGACCAACTGCTGGCGCGCGGCCTGATCGGCAAGGAAGACCTGTGCCTCTTCAAGATGTTCGAGTCGGCCGAAGCCGCGGTCGAGGAGATCATCGGGTTTTACCGGAATTTCCATTCCATCCGGTTCGTCGGCCGGCAACTCGTGATCCGGATCAAGCATCCGCTGGCCGAGGAGCCTCTGGCGCGCATCAACATGGAGTTCAGTGACGTGCTGGAGCGGGGCATCATCGAACAACGCGGGCCGCTCCCTGAGGAACTGGATGAGTCCGCCCTGAAGGACCTGCCGCGTCTGGTCTTCCACTACAATCGGCGCAGTGCCGGCCGCCTCCGCCAGTTGATCGACCAGATCAATGCCTCACCAACAGGCTAGAGGCGCGAGGCACGGGGCTCTTTTGGAAGCCGCCGGGCCGTGGTATGCTGGCGCCACATGATCCAAGGGCCCCCACGCCATCGCGGCTCCCCGCCCCCGGATATCGTCCTGTACCATGCCGAATGCCTCGATGGCTTTGGCGCGGCCTGGGCAATCTGGAAGCGGTTTCCCTCGGCGCGCTTCGTTCCGGCGAAGCACGGCTTGCCGCCGCCGAACGATCTGGCCGGTCGCCACGTCGTGATCGTGGACTTCAGCTACACCCGGGAGACCCTTCAGGCGCTCGCCGGGAGAGCCAAAAGCCTCATGGTGCTCGACCATCACATCACCGCCCAGGATGCCCTGGCTGACTTGCCGTACGTCTACTTCGACCAGTCGAAAAGCGGGGCGGTTTTAGCTTGGGAGTGGGCGCATGAGGAGCCGGTGCCGTGGCTGCTCCGTTACGTGCAGGACAAGGACCTGTGGCAGTGGACGCTGCCGGGCAGCCGGGAGATCAACGCGGCGTTGGCCTCCCACCCGTTCGACTTCAACATCTGGGACGGGTTCCGGCAGGAGCGCTTGGAGGAAGAGGGCCGCGCGATTCTCCGCTATGAAAACGAGCTCGTCGGCAAGATCGCGGAAGAGGCGATCATCGTGTCATTTCAGGGACACCGCGTCCCGGCGGTCCAGAGCGCCGTGCTGACCAGCCAGCTCGGAGAGCGACTGTGCCGTGGGTACCCGTTCTGCATCATCTGGCACGATCGTGACGGCCGCCGGTACTATAGCCTGCGCTCCAGCGCGTCGGGAGCGGACGTGGCTGCCATCGCAGTGGCCTACGGGGGCGGCGGTCATACTCATGCCGCAGGCTTTTCCGTTCCGCTCCCTCCCGACACGCCCGCGCCGCTTGATCCGCTGCTTGAACAGCCGCTTCGATGATTCCGCTTCACGACGACAATCCAACCGAAACCACGCCGATCATCACCATCGGGTTCATTATCGCCTGCGCCCTGGTCTTTCTGTATCAAGTCTCGCTGCCGGAGCGCCTGGGGGAGGCCTTCGTGTACCAGTACGGGGCGATCCCGGCGGTGGTGTTCGGAAAAGCTGCCCTGCCCCCGGAACTCGCCGGTCTGCCGGCCTATGCCACTTTGCTGACCAGCATGTTCCTCCATGGGGGCTGGATGCACCTGATCGGCAACATGCTGTACCTGTGGATCTTCGGGAACAACATCGAGGACGTGATGGGCCACGTGAAGTTCGTCATCTTCTACATGACTTGTGGCGTCCTGGCCGCGTTGAGTCACGCGGTGATCGAGCCGTCTTCACCCGTGCCGATGGTTGGCGCCAGCGGGGCCATCTCCGGCGTGCTCGGCGCGTATCTGCTGCTGTTCCCCCGGGCGCAGGTCTTGGTGCTGATCCCGCTGGGGATTTTCACCCGCGCGGTGTATGTCCCCGCCGGCTTCGTCCTGGGGCTGTGGTTCGTGATGCAGCTGCTGAGCGGCGGTCTGACCCTCGGGAGACAAGGAGGCGGGGTGGCCTTCTTCGCGCACGTGGGGGGATTCGCGGCCGGCATGGCCTTGATCGGCATCTTCAAGCATCCGCACGTCCGGTTCTTCGCCCCGCGACGGCACCGGGGGTGGCGGGAATTCGAGTGGTGAGGAAGCGGGTCCTGTCACGCCGAACAGCCTGACTCTGCAAACGGGATGGCCCAATCGGCCCTGCTCAGAGGCTGCGGCTTGACCGCACTAACCCTCGCATCTGCTCGGTTGCGGAACTTGTTCCATCCCTAGCGTGGCTCGAATGGAACTTCAGACAGTCCTCACCGTCGGCTTTCAGCCGACCGCATCTGCTCAGGAAGTGCGGAGCCCAAGCCTCGCCATTCGCGATGCCGCTTGGGCCATCCCGCTAGGGTGAGTTGGAAAGCCTCGGTGGGTCCCCGCTCTTCCGGCAACGTCCGCTCAAGGCCTACCACGCTTCGCGGGCGATGAAAGTCTCAGTGGCCCCGTTCCTCCGGCATTCCGCTCACTGGCGACATAGCTCCTAATGGCGCGGAGTCAAATGCTCCGCGATTCGAGACGAGAGTCCCGGCCAGCCCGCTATTTCTGAATCAAGGCGTTTGGGAAAGGAGGCGGAGGGGGAGGGCGGAAGACCAGGCGTCGTCCGGTTTTTCGGCGAAGCTTAGCATCATCAACCGCGGTAGACGTCTTTTCGATCAGTCACACGATGGATAAGAATCTTCTTGTTGGCATCGTCAATACTGTAAAGGACTCGGAACCTGCCAACGCGGATGCGCCAGTCATTCTGGCGACCTTCGAGCTTCCGCACTCCAATCGGCCTAGGAACGTTTTGAAGCCCATCGATGGCGGCTCTAACTCTAGCCATCGAGACCGTGTCAAGGCGCAAGAACTCTTTTTCCGCTCGGCGCGAGAGCTCAATAACATACTTCACCGCCGTCGTTGCTGCCTTCTGCTTTTGGCTTTGACCTCATTCCACGTCCGCCGGGGAGCGCCCCTGACTTCGTCGATCAAATCGGCATCAATCACATCTTGAGCCCGCTCTAAGAGTTCTTGGTACTCTTCGATAGGGAGTAAGACGCTTTGCGGTTTTCCCCGCTTATCAGT
>Ga0114945_10001300_pt1 | contig 15596 bp, 17 predicted proteins | sample OV2TP3_FD_87194 | JGI IMG/M metagenome (GOLD analysis project Ga0114945, IMG submission 87194) | Hot spring microbial communities from Beatty, Nevada to study Microbial Dark Matter (Phase II) - OV2 TP3 | ecosystem: Environmental > Aquatic > Thermal springs > Hot (42-90C) | place: USA: Beatty... | reverse complement strand
TTGTCACCCCTATCCCCTGAGGCGGCTTGGCGTTGTCACCTGAGGCAAGAGCCGGATGCGGTAGTGCCGCACGTCCGGATCCGTGGAGGGGGTTACGGGTAACCGTCATCTCTACTCCGACTCTGTCGCCGGTTAGACGTGGGCGGCCCCCCGCCGTATTCGGGCCCGGGGCCCGCCCGGCGCGCGACGCGTCAGGGACGAAGCCGGCTGAGCCACAGGAGCGCGATCCCCCAGGCGGGTCCGAGGGCGCCCAACCCGAGGAGCCAGTACGTGAGCGGAGCGTGGGGGCGCGCCGAGTCGCGCAGGCGCCGGACCAGCGCGTCCGAGACGATCGTGCCGACGAGCGCCGCGGAGGAGGACGAGATGAACGGTACGCCGGACTCGGGGCGGCCGATGATGGAGGGGCCCAGCACGCCCAGGAACGCGAGGAGCCAGGCGGGCAGGAGGGCGACCAGCCCGAGGGTCCAGTAGAGATACGGGCTGCCCCCGGACGTCCGGAGACGAGCCATCCCCACGAGTGTGCCCAGGACCCCAACCAGCGCGGTAACGATCGACGCGCGACCCATCTCCTGCCCGTAGCGGCCTCTGGCGGCGCCGTCCTACTCTACTATAACGGCGCTGGAGGCCGCTGGGTCCCGGCAGTATGGTGCCGATGCCCCGGTGGCGCCGGCCGCTCTCGAGCTCGGGGTGCGGAAAAGGGGAGCTTTTCCGTGCGCTTCGCCAGCGTCTCGGGCCGATCGGTGATGTGGCAGGTCGTTTGCTGGTACGATCAATGGAGACTGCGATGTCGCCTGGGATGTCCGCTCGCGTGATCGCGCTGGCCGTGGTTGCTCTCATCCCGGCGGCGGGTGTCTGCCTCCTCGACGGGCACCAGGGCGCGACTGCGGATCCAGGCCTCGATGTTTGCGCGACCTTGTTGCTGGCGCCCGTCGGGCTGCTCCTCGGCTTCCCGCTGGCCCTGGTCGGGCGTTCTCTCCCGGCACTGGCGCGCGCGCGCCTGCTCCTCCCTCGCGACCTCCCCGTTCCGCCTCCCAGACCCTGAGTCGTCGCCTCGCCTGAGTCCCGGCCGCGATCCGCCGGACCCGACGACCGAGCGTGGGGCGGTGTCCGCCATCTGAGGGGAGCGAGCCATGCATCCGCTGGACTGGAAACCTGTGATGTTGGCCCTGGGTCTGTTCGGCGCCGTCATATTCACGAGCTGCGTCGTGTACGGGCTCCTGGTTCCCCCGGTGCTCCACGCGGCTCCGTTGCTCGAAGCGGTGCTGCCGGGCTTCAAGTGGTTGAGCTTCGGAAGCTTCGTCCTCGGCCTCGTCGAGACGTTCCTCTACGGCGCGTACGCGGGCCTCGTCTTCGTGCCGATCTACAACTTCGCTCTCCGGCGATTTCGATGAACGGGTCCGACGGGAGGACACGACGATGAGCGCGCTGCCCGGCGAGTCGGTGTACGCCTACCTCGTCCTCAGCTCGGCCCTCTTTGGAATCTGGGTCCTGCTGTACGCCCTGAGGGCCGACATCCGGCAGGAGCTGCTCAGCAGATGATGGGGCAGCCGGAGCAGAAGTAGCGCGGTCCCCCGGCTCGGAGGAGGGACGGGTGAGGCGGGGCGTGCCGCGATAGCCCGAGGGCAGGCCATAGGCTAAGCTTGGACGGGAACGGTTGACCGTCGGAGCGGGAGGCGGCGAGGGTGGCGTCTGAGACGGGCGAGGTCATGGAGCGGGGGGCCGCGCGGCTGACCTGCGGCGCCTGCGTCCGGGCTGTCGAGTGACGGTTCGGGCGAGGCGGATGATGGTAGCGAACCGGAGCCGCCGCGTGGTCACCATCGCCGCGGCCTGCGGGGCGGTTCTCGTCGGCGCCCTCGTCGGGGCGTGGGCCCAGTCCCAGCCCGCCCCGCGCCCGGGGGCGGCGCCGCCCGGTGGGGCCGGCCACCAGGACCACGGGACCCCGGCCGACTGGCGGTTCCGCTGGCCGGCCGGAGATCCCGCCCGGGGACGCGAGGTGTTCGTCAAGCTGGAGTGCTACAGTTGCCACGAGGTCCGGGGGGAGAAGTTCCCGGCGCCGAGCGAGCCCGGGAAGGTCGGCCCCGAGCTGTCGGCGATGGGGCCGCTCCACGAGCCCGAGTACTTCGCCGAGGCGATCGTCCACCCGAACGCCGTCATCGACCGGGGGAAGGGGTACGAGGCGGCGGACGGGAGCTCCAAGATGCCGTCCTACAACGATTCGGTGACGGTGCAGGAAGTGGTGGATCTGGTGGCGTACCTCAGGGCGCTCAAGCCTCCCGCCGTGGCCCCGGGCGGCCACGGCGCTCACCAGTAGCCCGAAGAGGGAGGGGACGCATGCAGACACGACGGTGGCTCGCGGGGCTCCTGGCCGCGGGGACGCTCGCGGCGTGGCCAGTGAGCGCGGCGGCGCAGACGGCGCCGGTCAAGATGGAGTGGTTTTCCTGGTCGATCTTCCGGTTCACCTCGCCGACCGGCAAGGTCGTCCTGACGAACCCGTTCGTCACGAACCCGGACAGCCCCGTGAAGGTGGCGGACTTCCCGAAGGTGGACGTCATCGTCGTGGCGGACGGGCATCGGGACGAGGTGGGGTCCGCCGACGAGATCGCCATCAAGACCGGCGCGAAGGTCGTCTCGACCTTCGAGATGTGGGCCGTGTACTTCCAGCCTCGGAACGTGCCGGAGGCGCAGCTCCACCGGTCGAACCCGGGCGACTGGCTCCGCATGGACGGGCTGACGATCCGGAACGTCAACTCGGTCCACGGCTCCGGCACCGCCGACAAGCTCTACGGCGGGGCCGCGATGGGGTTCATCATCCACTTCGAGAACGGGCTCACGGTCTACTTCGCCGGGAGCACCGCGCTCACGCTGGACATGCAGCTCTGGGGGAGCCTCTACAAGCCCGACGTCGCGATCCTGCCGCTGTCGGGGAACCGTGACCCGCAGGACATCGTCCACATGGTCCGCCTCCTCAGGACCGAGAACCCGAACCTCAAGACCATCGTCCCGCACCACCACCGGCTCCAGCCGCCGCCGGGAGCGCCCACGGTGGCCGCCATGGAGGCGACGCTCCGAGCCGCCGGCCTTCCGGTCACCGTGCTGAACCCGGAGCTCAACCGGGTCTACGAGCTGAGGAAGTAGCGCCGCGGCGGCCCGACGTGCGGACGAGTCGGCTCGCCATCGCCCTCGTGCTGGCCCTCGGCGCCGCCGCCGAGGGCCAGCACGGCGGCGGTCCGGCCGAGATCCACCACATCCACGGCCTCGCGCTCGACGCGCGCGACCCCGAGATCCTGCTCGTCGCCACCCACACGGGTCTCGTCCGCCTCCGGCCCGGCGCCCCGCCCGAGTGGGTCGGCGCGCACCGCTTCGACCTGATGGGATTCACGCCCCACCCCGGGAGGCCGGACCTCGTCTTCGCGAGCGGCCACCCCGACCTGGCCACGTACCGGAAGGAGGGCGTGGGCAACCTCGGCCTCCTGGTGAGCCGGGACGGCGGCCGGACGTGGCGGTCGGTCGCGTTGCGGGGCGACGCGGATTTCCACGCCCTGACCTACAGCCCCCGCGACGGCGGCCAGATCTACGGCTGGAGCGTCTCTCCGCCCACCGGGCTCCACCGCATCGCGACGACGACGTGGGCCGTCACCTCCCTACCGACCCGCGGGCTGCCGGGGGCGTTGGCGCTCGCTGCGAGCCCGGACCCGGCCGGGCCGCTCCTGGCGGGGACGAAGGCGGGCCTCATGGTCAGCCCGGACGGCGGGGCGACCTGGACGGCCGTTGTGGGCGCGGTCTCCGGGGTGCCGGTGACCGCGGTCGCCTTCCACGCGGCGGATCCACGCCGGGTCTACGCCTATGCCCTGCGCGCCGACCTCGGGCTCCTCGTGAGCCGCGACGGCGGGACGACGTGGGCGCCGACCGGCTTCGCGGCGGGCGCGGACGCGCCGGTGGTCGCGCTCGTCGCCGGACCCGGCGAGCACGTGGTCGTGGCGACCGGCCGTGCGGACGTCTTCCGCTCCCGGGACGGCGGTCGCGCGTGGCAGCGGGTCGTGGAGGGCGGCCGGCCCGTGGCGGGGGCGCGGTGACGCCGCTGTTGGACGCGGAGACCTCCTCACCCTACCCGGTCTCCCTGCGGGGGAGAGGGATCAGCGTGAGCGCCGTCCCGGCGCTCGCGGGCCTCGCGGTCGCGGGGACGGGCGCGCTCGCCCTCGGGCTCACGGCGCGCTCGCTCGCCTGGCCGCTCGTCCACGACGCCCCGATCCTGCACTACGTGGCGGCGCGGATCCTGCAGGGGGCGGTCCCGTATCGTGACCTCTTCGACATGAACTTCCCGGGCACCTACCTCGTCCACGTGCTGGGGCTCGTCCTCTTCGGGCGCGGCGATGCGGGCTTCCGCGCCTTCGACCTCGCCGTGGTCGCGGTAACCGCGGCGGGGCTGGTCGCCGCGCTCCGCTCGTTCGGCCGCTGGGCGGCCGGGAGCGCCGCGGCGCTCTTCTGGCTCTACCACGTCTCGGGCGGCGCCTGGCGCGCCGGGCAGCGGGACCTGATCCTCTGCGCGCTCCTGGCCTGGACGACCGCCGCCGCCGTCGCCTACCGGCAGGACGGGCGGCCGCGCGCGCTCGGCCTGGCCGGGCTCGCCCTCGGCGTCGGGGTGTGGATCAAGCCGCACGCCGTCCTGCTCCTGCCGGTCCTCGCGGCGGTCGGCTGGCGGCGCGGGGAGCCCGGGCGCGGACTGGCGGCGCTGGCCGCGGGCATCACGCTGCCGGGGGCGGCCGTCCTCGGCTGGCTCGCGGCGGCCGGCGGGCTTCCGGCGTTCCTCGACATGGTGGGCGGCTACCTCCTGCCGCTCTACGCCGGGCTGGGCCGCGTCACGCTCGTCGAGGCGATCCGGGGCCACGACCTCGGGCCGGCCGTCGTCGCGGGGCTCGGGCTCTGGGCGCTCGGCGGCCTCGCCGCGCTCTGGCGGACGCGCGCGGTGGACAGCCGGGCGGCCCTCCTCGGAGCAGGCGTGGTCTACGGCGCGCTCCACTTCGCCTTGCAGGGGAAGGGCTGGGAGTATCATCTCTACCCTGCGGCGCTCTTCGCGGTCGCGCTCGGGGCAGCCGGCCTCGGGGCGGCCCTCGCCGCCGGCCGGCGCCTCGCGGCGGTCGCGCTGGTGGTCGTGCTCGTCGCGACGGCGGCGACCCTGGGGGTGAAGGGGCTCCGGAACCTGGACCCGGCGTGGATCGCGGGGAAGCGTGCCCGCACCGACGCGGTCGCCGCGGCGGTCGCGCCGCTGACGACGGCCGGGGGCGCCGTCCAGGTGCTCGACACGACCGACGGCGGCATCCACGCGCTCTACCTCCTCGACGCGCGGCAGCCGACGCGCTTCCTCTACGATTTCCACTTCTACCACGACGTCGGGCACCCCTACGTCCGCGGGCTCCGGGCCGAGCTGCTCGACGGCCTCCGGCGGCGTCCGCCGGCGGCGCTGGTCCTCTTCGAGCGCGGCTGGCCGCGTGGCGACTACGGGCGGCTCGGGGAGTTCCCGGCGCTCGCGGCCTGGCTCGAGGCGAACTACCGTCTCGCCCGGGAAGGCGACGGGTACCGAGTGTATGCAAAGACAGGCGATCGCTAGGGTCGTCTCGGCCTACGACGACCCGATCATCCGTGCTTACTCCTCGATTCGGAGGGGGGCTTCGCCCCCGTTCGTTCGGACCGGCGCGGCTGCGCCGAGCGGCCCTCCCGGCGAAGCCGGGGTGGTCGCCCTTCGGCGACCACATCGGGCCTGCCTCCCCCCGAAGCGTGGGGCCTCGCGATGAGGCGCGAGGCGATCGCCAGAGTGGTGGCGGCCTACGACGACCCGATCATCCGTGCTTACTCGTGGGGGCGGTTCCTGATCCTCCGCCAGCGCTTCCTGGACGAGATCGGGCAGTACCTGCCGGCCGAGGGCACGATCCTCGACATGGGCTGCGGCTTCGGCCTCTTCTCGCTCTACTACGCGCAGCTCCTCCCGACGGCGTCCTTCCGCGGGTTCGACCTGAACCGGCGCCGCGTCGAGCTCGCCACCGCGACGGCGCGGCGCCTCGGCCTCTCCAACGTGACGTACGAGGTGGGAGACGCGCGGGAATGGCGGGCGGACCGCCAGCACGCGGCCGCGTACATGCTCGACATCGTCCACCACATCCCGCCCGAAACCGTGGAGCCGCTCCTCGCCGAGCTGCACAAGGCGGTGCGGCCCGGGGGGGTCCTCGTCGTCAAGGACGTGGACACGCAGCCGGCGTACAAGCGCTGGTTCACCCACGTCCTCGATCTCCTGGTGAGCCCGGGCGGGGTCATCCACTACTGGCCCGCCGCCGAGCTGCAGGCGCTCCTCCAGCGGATCGGCTTCCGCGTCTACCGGCACCTCATGGTGGACTTCCTTCCGTACCCGCACGTGCTCTACGTCTGCTACCGGGACTGATCGCAACGCGCAGCCGGGGACACGCGGGTGGCACGACCCGGGTGGGGGGGCAAGGGGGCGGAGTGGTTGGGATTCCCCCCCTTGCCGGGGAGACTGACCGGGACGGCTCCCGGATCCGGCGGGTGACGGCGCCCCGTCAGTCCCCGTGATCGACCTCGAGGCGCTCCTCCGGGCGGCGATGCCGCGCGGGCCCTCCGACTTCCACCTGCGCGCCGGCTGGCCGCCGGTGCTCCGCGTCCGAAACCGGCTCGCCCCGCTGGCGGAGTGGCCGCGCCTGCGCGCCGAGGACGTCGAGGACCTGGTGGGGCGGCTCCTCCCGGACGAGCAGCGGGCCCGGCTCGCCCGGGACGGCGGGGTCAGCCTCCCGATGGGCGTGCCCGAGCTCGGGCGCTTCCGCGTGACCGTCCACCGGACCCGCGGCGCGCCGGCGGTCGCCGTCCGGGTCCTGGCGCGCGAGGCGCCGGGGCTCGAGGCGCTGAACCTGCCCGCGGCGGTCGCCCGTCTCGCGCTGGAGCGACGCGGCCTCGTCCTCGTGACCGGGCCCGCGGGCGCCGGGAAGTCCACGACCCTCGCGGCGATGATCAACCTGATGAACGAGACGCGCAACGACCACATCGTGACGATCGAAGACCCGATCGAGTACGTCTTCGAGAGCCGCGGGTGCCTCATCACCCAGCGCGAGATCGGCGCCGACGTGCCGGGCTGGGACGTCGCGCTGCGGCTCGTGCTCCGGCAGGACCCGAACGTCATCGTCATCGGCGAGATGCGCGACGAGGAGACCTTTCGCACGGTGCTGACGCTCGCCCAGACGGGCCACCTCGTCCTCTCGACGCTCCACACCGGGTCGGCGGTCGAGACCGTCCACCGGATCGTGGCGATGCTCCCGGAACAGCAGGAGGCCTCGGTCCGGGCGCAGCTCGCCCATGTCCTGCGGGGGCTGGTCTGCCAGCGCCTGGTCGAGCGCGCGGACGGGAGCGGGCTCCTGCCGGTGACGGAGATCCTCGTGGCGACCTCGAGCGTCTTCCGCGCGATCATGGAGCCCGGGCTCACGGCGCGCCTCCCGACGATCCTCGCGCGGGGCCGCGACCTCTTCGGCATGCAGACCTTCGACCAGTGCGCTCTCGACTACTACCTCCGGGGGTGGATCACGGAGGCCACGGCGCGTCAGGCCTGCGGCTCGCCCGTGGACTTCGACGTCGCGCTCCGCCGGGCCCAGCACGAGCAGCGCGTCGCCGACGCCGGGACCCAGGAGGGTCGGGCCCGGGACGCCCGGAACGAGGCGGTCGTCGTCCTCGAGGTCGTGGGGGTGACGGACCTCCTCGTGTCCCAGGGGGACGCGAGCGTCCGGGCCTTCATGGGGCGGATCGCCAAGCGCCTCGCCGCGATGAGCAAGCAGTTCCGCGCGCACGTGGTCGAGGAGCACCTCGAAGGGTTTCTCATCGCGTTCCCCAACGTGGACTGGGCGCTCCTGGCCCTCCGAACGATCTTCGCCCGGCTCGCCGAGTTCAGCGACCTCGGCGAGCCGCCGGTGGCCTTCCGCGGGGCGCTCCACTACGGGAGCACCTGGATCGATCCGCAATCGAACCGCGTGGGCGCCGTCGTGCACAAGGCGTTCCGTGTCTGCCGGGCGATCGACACGCCGGACCTCTGGGGCCCGATCCGCCCGAAGGAGGCGAACGTGGTCCTGGCCACGGGGGAGGCGCACGCGATGCTGGTCCCGTCCAGCGTGCGGGCGCGGCCTCTCGGCACCGTGCCGCTCAAGGGGTTCACCGGCGTCCACCCGCTCTACGAGCTGGCCGTCGCGCCCGGCGAGGCGTAGGAGCCCACCCCTGGAAATCCGCACGGTCACCCTCGACTTCTGGGGCACGCTCCTCCTGGATCTCCCGTCGAGCGACGACGTCTACCGCCGCCGGCGGGTCGCCGAGTTCGAATCGATCCTCCGCGCCGCCGGCGTGCGCGTGACGCGGACCGACCTCGACCGCGGGTACGCGGCGTCCGGCGCGTTCCTCGGCCGCATCTGGCGCGAGAACCGCGACGTCCCCGTCGAGCGGCACGTCGGGGCGATCCTCGAGGCCGTGGACGCCCGGTTGCCCGCCCGGCTGGCGGCGCGGACCATGCAGGCCCTGGTCGAGGCCTACGCGCGGCCGGCCCTGCTCGTGCCCCCCGCCGTGGACGAGGGGGCCCGCGGCGCGCTCGAAGCCCTCGCGGGCTGCGGCGTGACCCTCTGTGTCGTGTCGAACACGATGCGGACGCCCGGCGCGGCGCTCCGGGAGCTCCTCCGCGGCTACGGCCTGCTGGACTACTTCGCGCACCTCACGTTCTCCGACGAGTGCGGGATCCGGAAGCCCGACCCCGAGATCTTCCGGCTGACGCTCAGGGCGGCGGGGGCGCCCGTCGAGACGGCGGTCCATGTCGGCGACGACCCGGTGCTCGACGTGGAAGGGGCGCGGGCGGCGGGGATGCGGGTGATCCAGGTGGCCCGCCGGGCGCGGCGTCCGGAGGCGGCGCTACCGGACGCCGCCATTCCGAGCCTCGCCGCGCTGCCGGAGGCCGTGGCGCGCCTCGCGGGTGGCTGATCAGCGCGGCAGTGCGTCCGGGCCCAGCGCCCGGAGGGCCTCCTCGCGGAGCTTCCCCTTCTGGACCTTGTCGCCGTGGGGCCCCGGGGTCCGCGGCACGTCGGCCACGACCCACACCCGCCGCGGCACCTTGAAGGAGGCGAGCTTCCCCCGGCAGTAGGCCTGGAGCTCCGCCTCCGTCGGGCTCGCGCCCTCGCGCGGGATCACCCAGGCGACGGCGACCTCGCCGTGTTTGGGATCGGGCACGCCCACGACGAAGGCCTGGGCGACGGCCGGGTGGCTCATGAGGAACGCCTCGATCTCGGCCGGCGCGACCATGAAGTGGCCGATCCGGAGGGTCTCCTTGAGGCGGCCGAGGAAGACGACGTGGCCGGCCGGGTCCCGGACGGCGAGGTCACCGCTGTGAAGCCACCCGTCGGGATCGATCGCCGCGGCGGTCTCCTCGGGCTTCCGGTAGTAGCCGCGGGTGACGAGCGGCCCGCGCAGGAGGAGCTCCCCCGCCTCCCCGGGGGCGCGGTCGGCCCCCGTCTCCGGGTCCGCGACGCGGACCTCGAGGCCTTCGGCGGGGCGGACCCCCGCCTGGCGGCGGAGCTCGAGCGGGTCGTCGGGGAAGGGACAGAGGGCCAGGGCGTTCACCTCGGTCATGCCGTAGGGCTGGACGGCGCCCGCCATGGGCAGGCGCGTGAGGACCTCGTCGAAGAGGCCGTGGCGGCCGCCCCCGGTCATCGCCACGCCGCCCGTGCGGAGCGTCGCGCGGTCGTACTTGTCGAGGTCCGGGTGGTCGAGCACCGCGGTCAGCATCGCGTCCAGCGCGTTCCAGACCGTGATCCGCTCGGTCTCGATGAGCCGGAGCGTCTCGAGCGGATCGAAGAACTCCTCGAGGACGAGGCACGCCCCGTGGGTGAACGTCATGAGCGGGATCACGACCCCGCCCCACGTGCCGGAGAAGGGAAGCGTGTGGAGCACGCGGTCCGCCGGTCCGAGGTGGAGGCGCTCCCCGGAGGCCCAGCCGTGAGGCACCGTGTTCCGGTGCGTGATCATCGCCCCCTTCGGGAACGACGTCGTGCCGGACGTGTAGAGCAGCGTGAAGACGTCGTCCGGCCGGACCCGCGCCTCCCGCGCCTGGAGCTCGGCCTCGAGGGCCGGGTCGTCGCCGGCCTCGAGGACGTCCCGGTAGCGGCGCGTGCCGCCGTAGACATCCTCGCCCAGGCAGACGACGCGCCGGAGGGCCGGGAAGCGCTCGAACCGGAGCTCGCCCGGCTCCGCGTCGTGGAGGCCGGGGAGGAGGTCCTCCAGGATCTCGAGGAAGTCGACGTGGAGGGCGTGGTCGGCGAGCACCAGCGTCGTCGTGTCGGACTGACGGAGGATGTAGTCGAGCTCGTGGGTGCGGTAGCGCGTGTTGAGCGCGACCACGATCGCCCCGATCCGCGCGCAGGCGTGTTGGACGACGAGCCACTCGGGGCGGTTCGTGAGCCAGAGCGCGACCTTCTCGTCGGGCTGGATGCCGAGGGCGAGGAGCCCGCGCGCGAGCCGCACGCCGCGCCGGCGGAGCTCCGCGTAGGTCAGCCGCTCGTCGCGGAGGACGAGCGCCTCCCGCTCGCCGAAGCGGGCGGCGGCGGCGGCGAGCAGGGCCGGGAGCGTCGCGTCGCGGTAAGGGTTCTCGGTCACCGTGATGCGCCTCGCCGGGATATTATCGGTCACATGGTGCCGCTGACCAACCGCTGGGCGGTGCTCGCGCTCCTCTCGTTCGCCCGCATCTCGATGGGTCTGAACTTCCAGGCGGTCCCGGCCGTCGCCCCGTTCCTCATGGCCGATCTCGGGCTGGGTTACACCCAGTTCGGCCTGCTCATCGGCCTCCCCATGCTGCCCGGCGCGTTCATCGCCCTCCCCGGCGGTCTCCTCGGCGCCCGCTTCGGCGACCGGGCGGTCATCCTGGTAGCGCTCAATGCGGGGTTCCTCGTGTTCATGAGCTTCACGCCGACCCTGCTCCAGGAGCGCGGGGTCGGACCTGCTCAGGCGGGCGTCCTGGCGAGCTGGGCCTCCTTCGTCTCCATCGGCTCGCTGCCGCTCGGGGGCAGGCTGATCGACCGGACCGGGCGCCCCGATCTGTTCGTCGTGGGCGGCACCCTGGCGGCGGTCGCGGCGTGCCTGATGCTGCCCCTCGGGGGCCCGCCGCTCGTCTGGATCCTCCTCTTCGGCCTCGTCGGCGTCGGACCGGCGGCCGCCCTCATCGCGCTGCCGAGCGAGGTGCTCAGGCCCGAGAACCGGAGCACGGGCTTCGGAGCGTTCCAGACGGTCTACTTCGGCGGCCTGACGGTGATCCTCCCCCTCGCGGGGTACGTCCTCGACGCGACGGGGAGCGCGGCGGGTGCGGTGTGGTTCGCCGGGCTGCTCTGGCTGCTGATCCTCCCGAGCCTCCTGCTCTTCCGTCGGCTCCAGCGCTGCTGGGGCGCGCGGTCGAGACCGTGAGGCGTGTCACTACGGGAAGCGTGGGTCATCTGGCAGCGCCGTGAACCGCTACCTCCTTCTCGAGCCGGTCCCCGAGGCGGTCCTTCTCGACTTCGAGGTCGTAGCGCGCCTGAAGGTTCAGCCAAAACCGCTCCGAGGTTCGGAAGTACCGCGCCAGCCGGAGGGCGGTGTTTGCCGTGACAGAACGCTTGCCGTGAACGATCTCGTTGATTCTCCGTGGCGGCACGCCGACGTCCTGGGCCAGCCTGTACTGGCTGATGCCCAGGGGCTTCAGGAACTCCTCGCTGAGCACCTCGCCGGGGTGGACTGGGGCGAGCTTTCGTGGCACCACGGCCGTCTCCTTCCTAGTGGTAGTCCGTGACTTCGACCTGATGGGCATCGCCGTCCTTCCAGACGAAGCAGATCCGCCATTGGTCGTTGATTCGAATGCTGTACTGACCCTGCCGATCTCCCGAGAGCTTCTCCAGGCGGTTACCCGGTGGCACTCGAAGGTCCTCGAGGGACTCCGCGGCATCGACAATCACCAGCTTCCGCAGTGTCAACCGTTGAACCGCTGGAGGCAGCCGCCGGGATCGCTCGCGTGCGAACAGCTTCTCGGTCTCGCGGTTCCGGAAGCTCCGGATCACCGCGCCAAGCATAACGCGCTGCGATATTAACGTCAAGCGTTATGGCGCTGACCCTTCCGCCGGGACGCCGGCGAGCGTGCGGTAGACTTCGACCTCGCGCGGCACAAAGGCGAGCGGGGCGGGCGTGCTGTCCTCCCCGGCTGTGTCCGCGAGGAACGTCGGGAGGTGCACCCCAGCGGGCCGGTCCCCGGACCCTCGAGGAAGGCGCGCCACGCGGTGGCCGGTCGCGGGGGAGCCTTACTTCAGCCGGAAGAGGCGCTCCGCGTTCTCGTGGGCGATGCGCTCGGCGGCGTCGGGGGGGAGCTCGCCGAGCACGCGCCGGGTCCAGGTCATCAGGCGGTCCAGCATCTCGGGCTTGAAGAGGTGCACGGCCCAGACGTCCAGGCCGGCGAGGATGCGATCGGGGTGCTGGGTCAGAAGGCTCTTCCACCCGGGCGCCAGTGGTCCTTTCTCGGGCGCGAGGGCGGGCGCCCGGAGAAAGTGCATCCCGGAGACGTCGAGGTAGAGGTTCTCGTGCCGGCCGAGGAGCCCGGCCAGCGCCGTCGGCTCGCCGCTTCCCGCGTGGGCGAGGACGATAATCGCCTTGCGGTTTCTGGCGAGGGCCCGCTCGAGCTCCGCCGTCGTCTCGCGCGTCAGCTCGTCGTGGACGACGAGCGGCACGCCGTGCCGGGCGCAGACGTCGAGGAGCGCGCGGAACGGCGGCGCGTCCAGGTCGCGGCGGATCTTCCGGGACGCCTGGTGGACGTGGACCTCGCCGGCGCCCCGGAAGCGGCCGGTCGCCAGCAGCGCATCGAGCCGCGCCGCCGCGTCGGCGGCCATCGGGTCGGGAACCGGCGCGAAGGGGATCACGCGCTCGGGGTGCTTCCGCGCCGCCGCCTCGATCCAGGCGAGATCGTCCTTCTGGACGCCGCCCACGCCCAGGAGCGCCACACGCGCGATGCGGTGGCGGTCCATGGCGGCCAGCAGCGGCTCGAGGGCCTGGGGGTTCGGCAGGTGCGAGTGGGCGTCGATGACCGGGCCCCGATAAGGCCCGGCGGCCGCCACCGACGACGTCAGGGCGAACGCGAGGAGGACAGACGCGAGACCGGACGTCAGGCGCCGCACGGTGCCCGAGCGTACCGGAGCCGTGCGCGGGAGTCAAACGCGGGAGGCCACCCTCACCCTGCCTCTCCCTCCCGAGGGAGGGAGAGGGATATACTGCGGGCATGGACTTGGCGCTCACCGAGGCGCAGGAGCTGATCCGCAAGGAGGTCCTCGCCCTCGCGAAGAGCTTCGGCTGGGAGTACTGGCGCGAGAAGGACCGGAAGGCCGAGTACCCCACCGAGTTCGTCGAGGCGTTCGCCCGCGCGGGCTGGCTCGGCATCGTCATCCCCGAGGCGTACGGCGGCGCCGGCCTCGGCGTGACCGAGGCCGCGCTCATGCTGGAGGCGATCTGCGCGTCGGGGGCGGGGCTCTCGGGCGCCTCGCCGATCCACTTCGCCGTGTTCCCGGCGATGCCCATCATCAAGCACGGGAGCGAGGGGCTCCGCCGGCGGATCCTGCCGGGGATCGCCACGGGGGCGCTCAGCCTCGCGTTCGGGGTGACCGAGCCGAACGCCGGGACCGACACGAGCCGGATCCAGACCACGGCGCGCCGGGACGGGGCGGGATGGGTGATCACCGGCCGGAAGGTCTGGACCTCGAACGCCCGTCACTCGCAGAAGTTCCTGCTCCTGGCGCGCACGACGCCCTACGACGAGGTCGGCCCGCGGAAGCTCGAGGGGCTGACGCTCTTCGTGGCGGACCTCGACCCGGCGACCGTCACGCTCCGGGAGATCGACAAGCTCGGGCGCGCGGCGGTGGACTCGAACGAGGTGATCATCGAGGGGCTGCGCGCGGCCGACGAAGACGTCGTCGGTGAGGTCGGCCGCGGCTTCTACCACCTCCTCGACTCGCTCAACCCCGAGCGCGCCCTGGTCGCGGCGGAGGCCGTCGGGATCGGCCGGGCCGCGCTCGAGCGGGCCGCGCAGTATGCCCGGGAGCGCGTGGTCTTCGACCGCCCGATCGGCCAGAACCAGGCGGTGGCCCACCCGCTCGCGTTGGCGTGGGCGCGGCTCGAGGCGGCGTGGGCGCTGACGCTCCGCGCCGCGTGGCTGTTCGACCGCGGGCAGCCGTGCGGGGCGGAGGCGAACGCCTCGAAGCTCCTGGCGGCGGACGCGGGCTTCGAGGCGTGCGACGCGGCGCTGCAAACGTTCGGCGGCTTCGGCTACGCCAAGGAGTTCCACGTCGAGCGGCTGTGGCGCGAGGTGCGGCTGTACAAGATCGCGCCCGTGTCGCAGCAGATGGCCCTCAACTACCTGGCCGAGCGGGTCCTGGGGCTCCCGAAGTCCTACTAGTAGCGGCCCCGCCTGGGGCGGCGCGCTAGATGGACCGGCGGCCTCGGACCGTCTGAATGAGCGTGGCACTCTCACGCTGGCTGCGGACCCACCGCGCACTGGCGGCGTTCGCGGCGGGCGTGCTCCTGACTCTGGTCGCGCTCGCGGCCGTGGGGTATTTCGTCCTCGCCGACCAGCGGCGCGCCGCGCGGGTGCTCGGGCTCGCGCTCTCGCGCGCGCTGGCGCGGGAGGTCCGGATCGACCGGGTGACGGCGCTCGGCACGGACCGCGTCGTGATGCGCGGGGTGCGCCTGCCGCGGGCGGCGGGCTGGCCCGCGGAGGTCACCGTGGCCGAGATCGAGGCGACGGGGCCGCTCCTCGCTGTGGCCCGGGGCGATCGCGCGCCGCTCCGCCTCGTCGTGACCCGCCCGAGGCTCGACCTGCCGGAAGGCGGCGCTGTCGCCGGCCTCGGGCTGCTCGAGGGGCTGCGCGACGCTCTGGTGGGCACCCTCGCGGCGCCGCTCGTGCTCGATGTCGCGCTCACCGGCGGGGTCGCGCGCCGCGCGGGCGGCGACCTCGGCTTCGACCTCGTCCTCCGCAAGGCGCGCGGAGAGGGGCGGGTGGAGCTCACCCTGCGCGACGGCCGCGGTGCGCCGCTCCTCGTGACCGCGAACGCCTGGCTCGACGGGGAGACGGGACGACTCGCCCTCGCGGGCCGCGGGGGGCTCGGGGCGCTCGAGGCGTGGCTCGGCGACGGACGCGCGCCGGGCGGCCCGGATGGCGCGCTCGACGTCCGGCTCGACGCGGAGCTCCCGCGGGCCGAGCCCGCGCGCGTGCGCGGGAGCCTCGCCGTCGGCGACCTGTTCGGCGCCGAGGGTGAGGCGAGGTACGGGGACGGCGTGCTCCACGTCGCGCTCTCGCGGGTGACGGCCGACCTCGCGGCCGTCGCGGGGCTCGCGGGCTTCGGCTGGCGCCCGACCGGGCGGGCCGAGCTCGCCGACGTCGACCTGACGTGGCGGCGAGACGGCGGCGCGCTGCCGCGGGCCGTTGTCGCGGTGCGCGTCGCGGCGCTCGGGCTGCCGGCGGCGGCCGTCGGCGCCGACGTGGCGGCGGAGCGCGTCGAGGGACGGCTCGAGCTGGA
>Ga0114945_10001299_pt1 | contig 15614 bp, 14 predicted proteins | sample OV2TP3_FD_87194 | JGI IMG/M metagenome (GOLD analysis project Ga0114945, IMG submission 87194) | Hot spring microbial communities from Beatty, Nevada to study Microbial Dark Matter (Phase II) - OV2 TP3 | ecosystem: Environmental > Aquatic > Thermal springs > Hot (42-90C) | place: USA: Beatty... | reverse complement strand
GATGAAGTTTCTCGCCGTGCATCCGAGTCCCCTCATGTACACCAAGATCTACCTGCGGCTGGAGCCATTAGGCCTGGAATTGGTGGCGCAGGCAGTCCGCCAGGCCGGGCATGACGTCCACCTCATCGACCTGCAGGTGGAATCCCACAAGGACTACTTCAGGATCATCGAGAGCTGGAAGCCCGACGTTGTGGCCTTCTCCTGCAATTACCTGGCTAACGTCCCGGAGATCGTTGACCTCGCCAAGTTGACCAAGGAAAAGCTCTCGAACTGTTTCATCATCGTCGGGGGGCACAGCGCCTCCTTTGTTGCGCGGGAGTTTCTGCAGCATACGGAAGGGGCCCTCGACTGCGTGCTCAAGGGCGAGGGGGAGACGGCTCTGCCGACACTCCTGCAGGCAGTCGAGCACGATCGCTCCGCCGTGACCAGGGTCCCCGGCGTCCTCACGCTGCACGGAGAAGGCCCGCCTCCCGCCTTTGTCGAGAGCCTGGACGATCTGCGGCCCGCCCGAGATCTCCTTCGTCATCGGCACAAATATTTTATCGGCGTGCTGGACCCGTGCGCGTCCATCGAGTTCACACGGGGCTGTCCGTGGGATTGTTCCTTCTGCAGCGCCTGGACCTTTTATGGCCGAAGTTACCGCGCGGTCAGCCCAGACAAGGCCGTCGAAGACCTGGAGAGAACGAAGGAGCCGGGGGTCTTCATCGTGGACGATGTGGCCTTCATCCAGTCCAAGCACGGATTCGAGATCGGGGAAGCCATCGCCAGGAAGGGAATCAAGAAAAAGTACTACCTGGAGACGCGCGGCGATGTGCTGCTCCGGAACAAGGAGGTCTTTAAGTTCTGGAAGACCCTGGGCATGAACTACATGTTCCTGGGTGTGGAAGCTATTGACGAAGACGGGCTCAAGCAGCATCGCAAGCGGATCTCCCTGGGGAAGAATTTCGAAGCTCTGGAATTCGCTCGCTCGCTGGGCATCACCGTGGCCATCAACCTCATCGCCGATCCGGACTGGGACACGAAGCGGTTCGAGGTCATCCGCCAGTGGTGTCTGGAGATCCCGGAGATTGTGAACATCAGCGTGAACACCCCCTATCCCGGGACAGAAACCTGGCATACGGAAGCGCGAAGAGTCCAGACCCGCGATTACCGGCTCTATGATATCCAGCACGCCGTGCTCCCCACGAAACTGCCGCTGCACGAGTTTTATGAGGAGTTGGTCAAGACCCAGCGGATTCTGAACATGAAGCACCTGGGGTTGGCGGCGCTGAAGTCCACCGCGAAGATTGCGGCCGGACACCTCCTCCGGGGACAAACGAACTTTGTCAAGATGCTCTGGAAGTTCAATTCGGTGTACAACCCGAAGCTCCAACTCGGCGACCATCAGCAGCCTGTCAAGTACGAGATGGCGCTGCCGCCGGAGCCGCAAGCATCGGTCAATCCCAAGCTTCTTTACATTCACAGCGCGCGAGGACGACACGGTCGCGCCATCGACGACTCCACCGAGGAATTTGTCGAGGAAACGCGCATCGGCGCGAGTGTCTAGTTCCAGCCTGGAGGCATCGAGCGTCTCCTCTGATGCCCCCCAGCCCGTCCCTGGCGTGTCAGCCTCCTTGGCAGGTGAGCCTGCGCACAGGATGCCCTGCCCATTGAAGTTTAATCTGGTCCTGTTGCTGGTCTAACTAAAGGCTTGTTTTGGGGCTTCTTGGGGGTGTTCGAGCCGCGCCCTTTTTCTATTTCCACACCTTTTGGTTATACCTCCTTGAACTTCATGCCGAAAATCGTATGAGAACACGCAGCAAGTTATTGGTAGGCTGTGCCATTATGGCGCTACTGCTTACTCTTTCAGCGGTCTCCTGTACCCATGCGGAACGGGCGACTGGCCATTGGGGCTACGAAGGAACGAGCGGGCCCGAATACTGGGCGCAACTCAGTCAGGAATATGCCGTCTGCGGAGAGGGAAGGGCTCAATCCCCAATTGACATCACGGATGCGATCCCGTCCAGCCTGGCTCATCCCCAATTCTTCTATAAGAACATGCCCCTGAGAATTCGGAATACTGGTCATACCATCCAGGTAGCGGGTGACTCAACCGGTTTCATGCAAGTTGGGACAAGCCGCTACGAGCTGGTCGAGTTTCATTTCCACAGACCCAGTGGGCATAAGCTGAATGGGAAGTCCTACGACATGGAACTCCACTTGGTCCATCGGGGATTAGATGGGGAACGAGCCGTCGTGGGAGTCTTCATGGAAATAAGCGAGAGAGACAATCCGGTCATCTCAAAGATCTGGGATTATCTACCTGCTGACGAGCGAGAAGAGCACCTGGTTGACCAGGTCTTGATAAACCCGGCGGAATTGCTGCCTTCCAATAGGTCCTTCTACCATTATTCGGGTTCGCTCACGACACCTCCTTGCAGCGAGGGAACCAAGTGGTACATCATGAAGCACCCGATCAAGGTCTCCGAAGAGCGGGTTGCCAGGTTTTCGTCGCTTTACAGAGTTAATGCACGGCCGGTTCAGCCCTCGAACGGCAGGGTGATTCAGTCTAGTATCAGGTAACACGCCGTGCACGGGAACCCTGGACCGCTTCATTCTCAACACCTGCGTTGCGCAACTTATTCGTTGCGCCGTGCGCCTCGACGCGTGTGCCTGGGACCCACGGAGCGGGTGGATGACGCTCACTCTTTGGGGGACAACAAAAAACGCCGACCCGCCCTCCCGTCTCGCGACGGGGACGGATCGGCGTCACGCTTGCGCTTGCGTAAACCCTTAGCTTACCGCGAGCTTCGTGAAGACCGGGATGACGGGACCGGATATACTGTTGACGTGGCGATCACCGGTTTCGTCCCAAAACATCAGCAGCCCTCCGAAGCGCTGCTCCGGATCGTCGATCATGTCCATCAGCCGCTGCACCTCCCACAGCGCGTCTTTCGACTCGACCTTGATGTCGCGGGTTGCACCGGGGTTGATCGGGGACTCGTTGTCCAGAATCAAGCCCTCTAGCGCCACGAGCTCCGACGGGTATTCCGGGCTGAGGTTGTTGGCCACGCCGACCTTGTTGAGGAACCTGATGCCGGCCGTCGTGAACTCTCCGATCCTGACGGCCTTCTCACCGCTGTTGGTGACGCGTAGGGTCATGCGCAGGGCGCGACCCGGAACGTCGTACTCCGCGTGGAGTACCTCAACCACCATGGGGTTCGGCTTCACCGGCAGCGGTTTGATCTTTACTTCGCTAGCCTGGATAGGGATGGTATAAGGGTACTGGGCCTCCGCGGTGTAGTAACCGACCGCCACCAAAACAAGGGTCAAGACCAGAAGGCCGGCCGCCACCTTGCGGTCGACCGGGTCAAGCAGCAGTGCGTCCCCCTGTGACGCCAGCACCCGGGCGCGTATTAGGAACATCGGCCTGACCGCGAAGAAGCCTATCCAGAAGATCGCGAGGGCACCCCAGATGAAGTGCCAGAACAGGCCGGTGCCAAGGCCGACGGTCTCCGTATCGACGGTTTCTCCCGTCAGCAGTTTCACCGGGTTGGTAAAATTGCTATAGTTGCCCGTGATATCCATCCAGCCCCCCGGCCCGGCGACAGGGCCGGCCTCTTTGACGGCCAACATCGGGTGGATGTGGTGATGACCGGGTAACCGGGCCCTCATCTGGATCACGTACTCATAGTCCCGACCGAACTCGAGCGGGCCCGAGACGAACATCGGCTGCCCGTTCACTTTCGAGCTGAGACGCGTGAACACCGAGCTCGGACTGCCCACGTTTATGAACGTACGCACAGGCTTGCTGACGGCCCGCGGCCAGTCTTCCGCCACGTGGATCCTGCCACTCATGGTCGCCATCTCATTGACTGCGACCTTCTTCGGTTCCCACTTTGTGTCGTACCACTGGGCGGTGCGCATCCGCAGGAACGGTTCCTGGGATCGCTCTCCGTGGGCGGCAGCGGGAGGGGTCTCGAGCACCAGGGTGAGCGCCAGTGTCACCACCCCGTAGAACCCGATCACGCAGAGTTTGACTAAGTTTTTTACGTTCATGATCTCCCCCCCCCTGCAACCTTAATCCCCTCTGCAAACCCTTCCTCGCCCATCGCCATGATATCAGACTTCTTCGTCACTCGGCCCTTGGCGCCCGTGACCGCAAACCACGCGGTGCAGAAGCCCTTCCCCATGTACCACCAAATGAAGTAGGTCAAAATGGAGAGGAAGGCCGAGAAGAACGCGGAGATCCAGACGGTGTGCCCGCCAAACGTGCGCAGCGACCCCACCTCGATGATCCGTATATACTCAGGCGTCCCTGTACGGACATAGGTGAACCCCATGTAGTCGGCCAGCGAGAGCAGCACACCATCCGCTACGAGCGGCTGATGGGTATGCGCGAATATGACCCAGTTGGCCGGGTAAAAGAGCAACGCGAAGCCCATTGCCCCGACTACCCCTGTGACCACAAAGTTCCGGGTCAGCAACAGGACGATGTCGAGGAACAGCGCGCTGGGGATCAGGGTGGCGGGCATGACGAAGTTGATCGCATAGTTGGACCACCAGTGCCAGGCAAAATAAATCGTGATCCACTTCCCGGTGAGGAGCGCCACGATGCACAGCGTCGCGCCAAACGGTTGCCGATAGTTCACCCAGAGGTAGTACTGGGTCGCGGCGCAAAACATGATCGCCACAAAGGGTGTTATCACCACCCAATACTGCCGGTCCTTCCAGTCCAGCCAGAAATCCCAGTCTCCCGCGAGCAGGTCGAAGTGCATGTGAAAGGTCCCGATCAGGGTTACAAACAAGATCGGGAGGAAATAAACATAATCTATGTGTCTGGACATTGCGACGCCTTCCGGCGGCAGCTTGGATGCTTTCACAATCTCGGCTGTTCTAAACATCTGTCCCCTCCCTTATTCCAGCCGGCCGTTAGGCCGGCCCCGCTCCTCGGCATCCGGAGAACGGGGCCAGCCAACCGAAGACGACCTACGGTTACAAACGCGCTGCAACTTTACCAAAGACCGCGAACCTACAATCAATAGCCGCTGCCAGAACCGCTCTCGGACCGAGAAAACGGATCTAGAATGGCCTTGCTCTGGTTGTTCCAGACCACATCCGCCAGGTTGGACATGCGGCTGACGATCTGAGCCGCAACCCCCCCCGCCGCGCCGAACAGGCCGCACCAGCCCAGAACCACGAAGCCCCAGTGCAACGGCGCGGAGAAGAGTTCATCCACGAACCAGAACGCATGGCCCCATTCGTTGAGCCCCACATTGGGCAGGATCAGCATCGGCCCCACGACCGCCGCCACCAAGGGAAACGAGATACCCTTGGCGTACAGCGGCAGCCGGGTCATGGCATACAGCATACTCGAGAGCCCGCAGGCGATGTACATCGGGAAGGTGCCGTAGAAGGCGACGACATGGCTGGCGGTGAAGCTCGTATCGCGGATGATCACCTGGTGCCACGCCGCGTCCTGCTCGAGGGTATAGCTCCCCGCCCAGTACACTCCGAAGACGTACACAGCGAGCCACATCATCCAATAGAAATACCGCTTGAGCTCCGTCTTGGGGTCCAGGTTGGCCAGGTCGCGATCCCGCGTCGTCCAGATCCACGCCAAGCTAACGATCCCGAAGATGGTGTTTCCAATCACGTTAAAGCGCCACAGGCCCATCCAGACCCGTTGGAATCCCTCTGTCATCGAGTCCAATCCGTGGGAGTAGCCAAAGAGGCGCTGATACGTGACCCAGCATACGCAAACCGCCAACATAGAGAACCAGCCTATCTTGAGGGGCTTCGAATCGTACCATAGCGATATGTCATACCCGCGGCCGGTACCCTCGAGGGTTCCTCTGGCAGATTCAAATGTCGTAGCCATGTTCCTTACCTCCTTTCAAGTAATTGAGAACCACCCCGTTCCGGCGAAAGGTTCCCGCCAAAAGTTCCCGCCGTTTGCATTCGCGCGGAGAGGATTATCCGATAAAGGCTGTTTTCAAAATATGATCTATGTCATGTTGCATTCGCGGCGCTAGACTTTACCGATAAAGTTCTTGTGAGTCAAGCAAAATATTAAGAAGGTGTAAAACCTGAATCCGGCGTGAAAAGTGAGGTTCTTCAGGGTCTTCCGTGGGTGCAGAACCCTCCATAATGTCCCTCACCCTTCAAGGGAGAGGGGAAAGAACCACCCACGGTAATTCCGGAAGAACCTGAATTGGAACAGGTGTAAACGGGCACTCCCAATCCGCGCCGTACCCCTTCGCTCCCACATGATGCTCAGTGCGCATGGTCGCCTGGCGGCGGCCGGATTTCCTTCTCCCGGTTGAGTTGATCGATCTGCCGCATCAATGCGCCGATGTCTGTCCAACCCGCCCCGTCCCCCCCAGGGATCCAGCGCGCCCGCAAATAGCCGTAACGGTCCATCAGGAACTCCATGTGCTTCGGTGAGGTCCCCTCGCCGAGCAGATCGGGATTGCCGAGGGTTCTACGGAACAAGGCGTAGCTGCGCGCGATCTCCGGCGCACCCTGCGTCACCACCGGGAAAGGCATGTCCGCCGTGATCGCCGCCAGATCCTGCGGGCTGGGGTCATTCACGGGCACCGCCAGCACCGCCGTATTGCCGCCGCTGAGCGTGGCGTAAGCCGGCCGCAACTGATCGAGCCTCGCGCGCGACTCCGGCCACGAAAACAGGACCAGCAGCACCGCGTTTTGTCGGCGGAAGTCCTTCAAGGTGCCGCTCGACCCGTCATGCGCGGCATAGGAGAAGTTCGGCGGGGCTAGGTAGGGCTGATCGGGGACGACGCGGGGGCTGATGAGGCGCGCCTGGTAGCCGCGGGACAGGGCATGGAGAAAGTTTATGACATCCCAGCGCTCCTCTTCCGAAAGTTGGTCGCCATATGCCGGCATGATCCCATCGAATCGACCGTAGGTCAGCCAGTGGAAAAAATCGCCTGGGGTATGCATGGCGGTGTGCGGCTCCGTGAGCAGATCCACCGGCGGCCTAGCCAGGGTCTTGGCCTCAACGCCGTTGCCCTTGCCTTGGGGTCCGTGGCATTCCACGCAGTTCGCGGCGAACAGGGTCAGACCGTTGGCAATGGAAACGGCATCGAACGGGACCGGCATCTTGCGGTAGGTTTCCGGATATGCCTGAACGGCAAGGGAAGGCAGCGCCACGGCCAGCGCACAGGCCGCCAGCGCGGCCGGGATTCCGATGCGGCGCAGCGCCCCCCACCGCCTCGCCCGGCCGAGCGCGATCGCCCCGCCCGCCAGGACGAGCACGACGATTCCGACCCACACGCGGATCCTCACGCCTAACTCGCCCCAGGTGGCGGCGATGGAGAAGCGGAATGGATAGGGCCAGTCCTGAATGACGGCATGCTTTGCCGGCACGGTGTTCGCCAGCCCGGTCGCCAGCAACACCAGCACCGCCGCGAGCATGAGTTCGACGGTGGCCCACTTTCGAAGTCCCCGTCCGCCGGCCGCAGCCACATCCGGGTTCTGGCCGAGTGACGGCAGCCAGGCGACGTGCGCACGCGCGGCGATCACGAGAATCACCGCGAGCAGCGCAAGCTTGGCGTTGAGAAGCCAGCCGTATCTCGTCGCGACCAATGCGGCGTAGCTCGCGTCCACCATGCGATCCGCAACGATGATGCCGGTTGCCACGACCGCGACCATCACGAGCAGCGCCATCGCCGACAATTGCTTCAGGGTCTGGATGCCGGACCGATCCGCTTCCTCGCGTGATCGCTTCCCGGTGGCGGCGAACAAGACGGCGAGAAAGGCCGACAGCGCGCCGAACCAGACGCTCGCCAGAACGAGATGCAGCGCGCAAGGCAGGACCGCCGTCAAGGGCCGTTCCTCGGCCGCAGCATGGCTCGCGAGTGATCCCGCAGCCAGCGGGAGTGCGGCGACCGCCGCGCACAGCACGTATCGCCATCGAGCCTTGGGCAAAGTCCGAACGTAGAGGACCACCCCGAATACGATGAGCGCAAGGGACGCGCGCACCATCCAGACGTGTCCTATACGGGTATCCTGCAGGAGCCCCAACCAGGCTCCCGGGCGCCAAGCATTTTCGGCAACGCCCGTGGCCTGCGCCGTAGTCGTGACGAGCAAGCCCAGCAACCCCAGCAGAAGCGTGACCGCCAGCCACGGCAACGCCCGCTGCAGGCGGGCGAGCCACGGGTTGTCGAACGCGGGTCGATCGTGCCCGGCCATCGCAAGAAAGACACAGCAGCCGATCAGGACCATGTTGGCCGCAAGCTGCAACCAGCGCACCAGCGCCGCGATGATCTCGACCATTGCTCCTGCACGTTGCCCTTCACCGTGATGGTGAGGCTTGACCCCGGTTACGGGATTCTTGTCGGTGTCGAGAATGACAAGCGAAGCGTAGGCGCTCTCGATTTCCTCGTTGAACCAGAGTCGCACCTGCGCCGGCGCCTTGGCGAGGACAGCCCGGCGCGGCGGCTCTGTCTTGACCAGCGCTGCATGCGCCAGCGCCGGGGCGACAGGCAAGCCCATCGCCATCGCCATCACAGCGCCCACCGTGACGCGCGTGAGCGCGTGAACCGTCAATGATTGCATCGGACCTCCTCCCCGTGTCCTTGACCGCTGGGCTCGAGCGCACCGTTGACCATTTGACCGTCTTGTCTCGGCGCATTGCTCTCCAGCGACCGGATGGCCGGCCGCCTACGACACGGTGATACCCGAGGATTTGCGACGACCGCGCAGGGTAAAGAAGATCGCCCCTACACCGGCAATCGCTGCGAGCGCGACCATGATGTAGTGCGAAACCATGCTCGGTTGCCCTACCGAGAACGGGAATCGCGCTGCATGCCGCTGCTTGCCGTCCACGGTTACCAGACCGACGAATTTGCCGGGCTTGTCGAAGGTGTATTCGAAATCGACCGAGCCGTTGGGGTAGACCTTGGGCGGCATGTGAAAGACCGTGATGGCCTGAAGATCCTGCTCCGAGCCCGTATCCCTGATGACCCGAACCTCGGTGGGGAAAGAGCGGAGGTCCAAATCGAGATAATCGAGCACCACCACCGTGCGGCCGGTCGCCGGGATGTCCTCGCAGAATTCCTTCTCGCGTGTGCTGTCAGGCTGATAGCCGGTGAAGTGCATGGTGTAGGGTCCGACCTGGAGTTTGCAGATGTCCTCTGCCATCGACAGCCCTCCGTGAGCCTGGGCCTGTCCGGAGAATGGAACCTCGATCACAAGCATCAAGCACACGAAAGCAGGTTTCAGAAATCGCGAAGGTATCATCAGGAACCTCGCTATGGAACTGTGAAGCATGTGATCGCGCGCCCGCTTCGCGGGCCTGAACGCCTGGTTTCCTACGAACGCAGGGCTGACCACCAACTCCGCAGCCACGTCGATCTTAAGAGCTTGTACGCGAGCATGGCAAGTAGCAGCAGTCCTACCGCGGAAAGCATAAACCGCGAATAGTCGATCATGTGTACCCGCAAGAGATACTGGTAGCGCAAAAGATTCTGCCCCTCCGCCGTAATGGTTACCATGTACAGGCCCTCGTCCAGCCTGGCTTCGCCCCTGACCACTCCGTCCGGGTGGTAGCTCGGACGAATGTATGCCACAGTCTGATCTTCTGTCCCGTTGATTCCCTTCACTACCCGCATACCTATCGGAACGTTGCGCAGCGCCTGGTCCACGAGGTCCACGACCAGGAAGGTGTCGCCTTCCTTGGGAATTTCCGTGCAGTATTGAGCTTTCGGCGCGTGTTGCGGCTGGTAGGTGCTGAGATGCACCTTGCTCCCACCTACCTGGCGCATGCAAGGGTCTTGTTCCATTGCCACTCTTCCATGCGCAGCGGCTGTGCCGGCGTCAAGTACTGCAACAAGAATGAGAACCGTAGAGCTTGTATGTGTCACTTGCCTAATCATACGCTGGACCCTCCTGTTTTGGACCTTGCGATGATCCGCTCCTCGGTCCGCCACGATGTCGGTCCTCCATGCGGCTAAGCGATCCTAACATGTCATGATATCACCCTCTTCATCCCATGATGGAAGGAAAGACCATGCGAGGTCAGCCAGGCGACCGACGCCCGGACCCTGGCGAAGCTGGATGAGGCGCCCCCGCCGGCGGCGGGTGGAGTTATTAGACCTCATGAACCGGGTCGTCGCCGCCTATCCCGACAAGGAGCTCCCTGTCATTATCGACAATCCCAACACGCATAAGCCCAAGAGTCGAGTGGGTTCCACCGAGCGCGGAATTTACCAGAACCGGCTCATACTGTAAAGATGTCGCTCGGTGTGCCATTTGCAAATCTTACCCTCCCAGTCCGCATGGAGCGGACCGACGGCGGGGGAATGGAGACGCACGGCATGGCGAAACGCTCGAAACGGGAGTATGCGCAGTCGATCGACCACCGATACCAGCAAGCAGGCCGGGCGAGGGAGAGACAGGGGGCAGCCAGACGGCCCGGAGCGTTCCAGGCCCCGGCAAGATTTTCTGATGACGCAGCGACTCGGGCTTTGGTAAAATTTTTCGATGGCTTGACCGGGATGTGGGGCTTTTGTAAACCCAGCGGGAATTTGCCTCCGCTTCGCTGCGACAGTTGGACCTTTGAGGCGTCAGGCGGTGTCGAAACCACGCTCACGGACTGCGCGACCCCGAAAGATTCGACGCTGCGGCAATTCTTTTCCTTCGGTCTCCGGTGGGATTTCTCCTAATATGTTGGAAGCCGTCGCACTGAGTTGCAGTCGCGGGGAACGACAGCTGTTCTCCGACGTCACCGTGACGGTCAAGCCTGGAACTCTGTTAGCTGTGTTGGGTGAGAACGGCAGTGGGAAAACCAGCCTCCTCCGCATGCTGTGCAGGCTGTTACCACCTGATGGAGGCGCGATCCTTTGGCAGGGGAAAGACATCCGCCAACTAAAGGAACTCTATTGTGCCCAGCTCACCTATATTGGGCATCTCAATGGAATCAAGGATGACCTGACTCCGGTCGAAAATCTCAAGGTCTCCGCCTGGCTGGCTGGCGATGAAAGTTCCGGCACAATCGTGCAGAAGGCGTTGGAGGCCGTCGGTCTCGGGCGATCGGTGCATCGTCTGCCGACGAGGGTACTCTCACAAGGACAAAAGCGCCGCGTTGCGCTGGCGCGTCTCTGGCTTTCCACACGTCCGTTATGGCTCTTGGATGAGCCGTTCACGTCACTCGATGCAGCTGCCACAGGTTACTTGACCCAACACCTGCAGTCGCATCTGCGCAATGATGGCATGGTTGTCATCGCCACTCACCAGGAGGTTGATCTCCCGACTGATTCCGTCCAGCGCCTGAGGCTGACCGGATGAGCCAGCCCAGCATGTTTGGGTCGCTGCGCGGGGTTGTCCAGCGGGATCTTCTGCTGGCCATGCGGCGCCGTTCGGATGTGGCGATGTCGGTCTTCTTCTTCGTCATCGTCGCGAGCCTCTTCCCGTTCGGGGTTGGGCCGGAGCCGGCGGTTCTGAGGATGATCGCCCCGGGTGTGCTTTGGGTCGCGGCCCTGCTTGCTTGTCTGTTGTCACTGGGGCGCGTATTTACGGGTGATTATCTCGATGGCGTGTTAGAACAGATGCTATTGATACCTCAGCCTCTGGCGGTCCTGGTCATTGGCAAGGTGTTCGCGCACTGGGCCGTCTCCGGCTTGCCAGTGGTCCTGCTCTCGCCTCTCCTCGGCTTGCAATTCGGCCTGGGTGGGGAATCGCTGGGGATGCTGACGTTGTCGCTCCTGCTCGGTACGCCGACGTTGAGTGTGATTGGGGCCATCGGCGCCGCGCTGACCCTTGGTGTGCGCGGGAGCGGCTTGCTGGTTGCCCTCCTGGTGCTTCCCCTCTTTATTCCGGTGCTGATCTTCGGGACTGGCGCCGTCATGAGTAGCTCGGCCGGAATTGGCGGCGAAGCGAATCTGTCGTTACTCGGAGCCTGTTTCATGCTCTCACTCGCTTGTGCGCCATGGGCCACGGCTGTTGCGCTACGCATCGCGTTGGAGTAATACATTCTCATGAGCTTCATGGGCATCAACTGGTTCAAGTATTCGTCGCCGCAGGCCTTCTACCCGCTGGCCGGGAGCATGATCCCGTGGTTCGCCGCCGCCGCGATCGTGTTGATCGGCGTCGGCCTGTACATCGGCTTCTTCGTCGCTCCGACCGATTTTCAACAAGGTGAGGCATACCGCATTATTTTCGTCCATGTGCCGACCGCCTGGATGTCCATGTTTCTGTATGTCGTCATGGCCGCATGGGCCGGCCTCGGGTTGGGGTTGAATGCGCGCCCCTCGTTCATGATGGCCCAGGCCATCGTCCCCACCGGTGCGATGTTCACGTTTCTTGCGCTTCTAACCGGTGCGATGTGGGGCAAACCGACCTGGGGCACGTGGTGGGTGTGGGATGCCCGGCTGACGTCGGAACTGATTCTGCTGTTTCAGTACGTCGGGGTCATGTTGTTGCATGCGTCGATTGACGACCTGCGCCGCGCCGACCGTGCGAGCGCCGTTTTCGCGCTGGTCGGTGTGGTCAATATCCCGATTATCTATTTTTCCGTGCGCTGGTGGAACACGTTGCACCAAGGCGCATCAGTGAGCATGACGGCGGCGCCGAAAATGGCAGCGACGATGGTGATCGCAATGTTGCTGATGACGCTCGGCTTCTGGATGTATAGCATCGCGGTGGTGCTTGCACGAATGCGTTGTGTGATCTTAGCGCGTGAGCGACAACCGTCGTGGGGCAAGAATTCCTCGATTCACGAAGTGGCGGAGGCGCGCTGATGCAGTGGGGGAGTCTGAGTGAGTTTCTGGCGATGGGAGGGTACGGCCTCTATGTGTGGACCTCGTTCGGCGCCACGGCCCTGTGCATGGTGTGGGAAGTACTCGCAGTATGGCGTCAACATACCTCGGCGGTCGCAGGGAACCGTGAAGTGTCTTAGGATGATACGATGAAACCTCGACACAAACGCTTTGTCCTCCTCGGCCTGGGCCTGATCGCGCTGGCGGTGGCTGCGGCGTTGGTGTTGAATGCGTTTCGCAGCAATCTCGTATTCTTTTTCACGCCGACCCAGGTGGCGAATGGCGAAGTGCCGCAACGGCGCAGCTTCCGTATCGGCGGGTTGGTTGAAGCCGGGACCCTGAAGCGCGAGAATGATGGATTGACCGTTCATTTCGTCGTGACCGACACGGTGAAGCGGGTTCCTGTCACCTACAAGGGGATCCTTCCTGACTTATTCAAAGAGGGGAAGGGTGCGGTCGCGCAGGGTCAATTAGGGGCGGATGGAACATTCCTCGCGAGCGAAGTGCTGGCGAAGCACGATGAAAATTATATGCCGCCCGAAGCGGCCGACGCGCTTGCTAAGGCGAAGGCAGCAGGGGCACAGAGCAGCAACACACTAGTCGTCAATACACGCTAGGAACCAACATGATTCCTGAGATTGGCCAGTTTGCATTGATTCTCGCGGTCTGCGTCGCCGTTGTACAGGGAACTCTCCCCATCTTTGGAGCAGCGACCGGCAACGCCTCATTGATGTCGGTGGCCAAGCCCGGGGCGCGCGTACAGTTCTTACTCGTTCTCATTGCCTTCTGTTGTCTCGGGTTCGCCTTTGCCGCGAAAGACTTTTCCGTCCTCTACGTGGCCACCAACGCGAACTCGCAGCTTCCATTGCACTATCGTCTTGCTGCCATCTGGGGAGCCCACGAAGGCTCGCTCCTGCTCTGGACATTGATCCTCACTGTATGGATGGTGGCGGTGAGCTTGTTTTCCCGACACCTGCCGGAGACGATGCGGGCGCGTATTCTCGGCGTCATGGGACTCGTCAGCCTGGGGTTTCTCCTGTTCATGTTGACCGTCTCCAATCCGTTTGAGCGGTTGATCCCAGCCGCAGTCGATGGGCGCGATCTGAATCCCCTGCTGCAGGATCCCGGCATGGTGATGCACCCGCCGATGCTCTACATGGGTTATGTGGGATTCTCCGTCGCCTTTTCCTTTGCGATCGCAGCGCTTTTGGGGGGAACCCTGGACGCGGCCTGGGCACGCTGGTCACGCCCCTGGACAACAGTCGCCTGGTGTTTCCTAACGGTTGGTATCGCGCTGGGGAGCGGCTGGGCCTATTACGAGCTGGGCTGGGGAGGTTGGTGGTTCTGGGACCCGGTCGAAAACGCGTCCTTCATGCCGTGGTTGGCTGGGACGGCACTCATTCATTCGCTGGCGGTCACGGATAAACGAGGGGGCTTCAAAGTCTGGACCGTTTTGTTGGCCATTATGGCCTTCGCGCTCAGCCTCATGGGGACCTTTCTGGTACGGTCCGGTGTGCTGACCTCGGTCCATGCGTTCGCGACCGATCCGAAACGCGGGCTTTTTATCCTGGCGTTCCTGGCCGTGGTGATCGGAGGCTCGCTGACCTTGTACGCGTGGCGTGCTCCGCGCGTGGGACTGGGCGGTGGCTTCGCTCTTGTGTCGCGCGAGGCGATGCTGTTGGCGAACAATGTGTTGCTGGTCGCGGCTCTGGGGTCGGTGCTCTTGGGCACGTTGTATCCTTTGTTCCTGGATGCGCTGGGCCTCGGGAAAATCTCCGTCGGCCCGCCCTATTTTGACACGGTCTTTGTCCCCCTCATGACGCCCGCCATCTTCTTGATGGGGGTCGGTCCTCTTGCACAATGGAAGAAAGCCGGCCTGCCTGATTTGGCGACGCGACTGCGCTGGGCATTTGGAGTCAGCCTGGTGACAGCCCTCTCGCTGCCGTTTGTCCTGGGCAAGTGGACGCCATTAATCAGCCTTGGTCTCCTGCTGGCAATCTGGATTGTGACGACGGCCGCGATTAACCTGCGTGAACGGCTTACCCATGCTGACGGAAGCAGCCTCGTGGACCGTCTGGCCGCGGTGCCACGATCGTATTGGGGCATGCTCCTGGCCCACTGCGGAATCGCCGTGTTCATCGTCGGCGTGACCATGGTGAAGGGCTTCGAAGTGGAGAAAGACCTACGGATGACCGTCGGAGAGACGGCCACGATCGGCGGCTACACGTTCCGGTTTGACGGAGCCCGGGAGTTGAGAGGACCGAACTATATTGCGGCACGTGGAACGTTTCGTGTGAGTGAGGATGGCCGTGACGTGACCGTGATGTATCCGGAAAAGCGACTTTACACCGTCCAGAATCAGACAATGACCGAAGCCGCGATCGATTCCGGATTGCTTCGCGACCTGTATGTGTCATTGGGCGAGCCGCTCGAAGACGGTGCCTGGAGTGTGCGGCTCTACCACAAGCCCTTTGTGGATTGGATCTGGGGCGGATGTTTGATCATGGCGCTGGGCGGCGTGCTGGCCATCAGCGATCGCCGCTACCGACTCGCGTGGCGCCGTGAAGAGGCCGATGTGCCGGCGGCGACACGGACGGCTGGGCAGAAGGTCTCATGAAACGGTTTCTCCTCCCGCTCGGGATCTTCGTGGTCGTGGTCGGGTTTCTCGGGGTTGGGCTGAAGCTGAACCCGCGGGAAGTGCCGTCTCCCTTGGTGGGGAGGTCGGCGCCCGATTTTTCGCTTCCGCAGCTCCATGATCCGGAAAAAGTGTTTTCGCCGAAAGAGCTGACGGGCAAGGTCTGGCTGCTCAACTTCTGGGCTTCTTGGTGCGGTGGCTGCAAGGACGAGCATCCTGTC